>Ga0272448_1002248_pt1 | contig 24569 bp, 22 predicted proteins | sample YNPCB0191_FD_202220 | JGI IMG/M metagenome (GOLD analysis project Ga0272448, IMG submission 202220) | Hot spring sediment microbial communities from Yellowstone National Park, WY, United States - YNP-CB-019-1 | ecosystem: Environmental > Aquatic > Thermal springs > Hot (42-90C) > Sediment... | reverse complement strand
ACGGCTGGGCGGTCGGATCAGATGGTTGTATTGTCTCAACAATAGATGGCGGGAAAACTTGGAAACAGCAAGTAAGCGGGACAACTAAAACTCTACGAAATATTTTCTTCCACGATCAAAATAATGGTTGGGTCAGTGGTGATAACGGGACGCTTTTATCCACAAAAGACGGTGGAAACACTTGGACGATACAAAAGACTGATACAAAAGATTCGTTAGGGCGGATATTCTTCCTAAACATGCAAAATGGCTGGATAGCCAAAGATAACGGAAGCCTTCTACGGACAACTGATGGCGGGAAAACTTGGGCTAACTATGAGACTGGCTTCACTCCAAGACAATTCTCAGATATATACTTTACGGATGCCAATAATGGTTTAGCTGTGACAAGCACATCATTTGGTCACTCCGCTATCATACAGACAAACGATGGCGGAAAAGTTTGGAAACCAAGTTTTGAAAGCAAGGAGATCGGTCGGTCAGTTAAAAGGATTCAATTACTTGACAATCAGATTGGCTATGCCATAGAGCCTTATCAAATATTGCATTTTACCACTGATGGCGGAAAGACTTGGGAACAGAAAAAAGTCTCATCTGACAAAAGGCTTAGCGATATGCAATTTATAAAGCCTGAAATAGGCTGGGTCGTCGGCGATCAAGGCTTAATATTGCACACAACTGATGCTGGCAAAAGCTGGCAGATACAAAATAGCGGTGTTACTGTTGATCTCAGTGCTGTCTGTTTTGTGAACGAGAATATCGGCTGGGCTGTCGGTGAGATGGGAACAATTATTCAAACTACCGATGGCGGGAAAAATTGGTCAATACAGATTCAAGGCGATGGATATTCTCTGAAAAAGGGCTTTTTCGTCAACACCTATGAAGGCTGGGCTGTCGGCGACGACGGCATCGTTCTCCATACATGGAACGGCGGAAAATCTTGGGAAATTCAAAAGACACCAACAAATGAACGTATAATAGATGTTTACTTTGCAGAAGGCACCTCAGGTTGGGGCTGGCTTATGACTACCAAGGGAAAAGTCATCTACTCCACTGACAAAGGGAAAAACTGGAAGGCTATGGAAAATCAGAGAATATCGCCTTTTGGGAATTATACTTTACGGGATAATCAATTTGTCAGGCTCAGTGAAGGTTGGGCTGTTGGCAATGATGGGGTAATAATTCATAATGTTGATGGCGGAAAAATCTGGACAGTCGTTGATCAGCAGACAAGTTGGGCATTGAACGCTGTCAAATTTCCCGGATATGGTGCTGGATGGATAGTCGGCGATAATGGAACATTACTATTTGGCGGTGCTGATGGGTTAGTTTGGCAATTCAGAGACCCCGGAACTGGCGTCGATCTCAGAGGAATTGACTTCGTTGATCAAGCTTATGGATGGATCGTCGGCAATTCTGGATTGATAATCAACACACAAGACGGCGGGAATAGATGGACAGGACAAAAAAGCAACACTAATGTAACTCTTTATGATGTTGAGTTCATCAACCGAAATGAAGGCTATGCGGTCGGTGCGAATGGAACCGTCTTACATACGACAGATGGCGGAAATACTTGGGTTTTGCAAGAAACTAACACAACTTATGATCTATATGACATCAATCTATCAAAAGACGGCTCACTTTGGATAGTCGGCAAGTATGGCATTATCCTTAAACATAAACTAACACAGACCGCATCTGCACAAAAATATTGAAAATGTTCTCAACTTGAAAAAATCACCGTTTAAGTCCGATCTTCTCAATCGGTATCGGCTTAAATCCGAGTTTATATGCAGGTGAATCATCGCTTAACTGAAAGCTTTCTGGCGGAGTTTTTACAAATTTTGGGTCTTGATCAACGAGATTATCCTTTACTGTAACATAAGGTCTTGCCTCGTTGTATATGCCGTCCCATTTTCCACCAACTGATATATTGCGAATAACTAAATTGCCTTTTGGTGCTGCTGGTTCGTCATCAAGTATATTAACTAATTCTGGATAGCGTTTTGACCACAATTCATTTTGGTACGGCATTTCCTTCAAAGTCTCAGTCATTGTAGTTGCAACGTGATAGCTTGCCCAATTCATAGCTCTGGCGTCAATGTGGATAGCTGGAACGCAATCAACGAAGATGTTATTCTCAATTGTGCAATCTCTGCCTCCACCGATAAACGCTGCCATAGTGACTTTATAAAATATATTCCCATATATTAAAGTCCCGCAGAACATATCATCAAGATAAACTCCGACACAGCCTTTGCCTTCAAAGCCGTTGATGTGATGAAAATAGTTATATCTGATCACCGTTCCACGCATAGACCAATTACGTCCTGCGTAAATAGCGCCAGCATCATTAGATTCATAACAGACATTATAGATTTCATTAAATTCTATTATATGGTCATTCCCACTGAAAAATATGGCTATATGTGGTGCATCATATATTAGGTTATTGTTAGCACGAATTCCAACTCCTGACATTGATATTCCCGACTGATACATGCGATTCCATCTTCCGTAGTTGTGAATGTCGTTATTTTCTGCATAATGACCAGCGGGTTCAAGTTTTTTGCGATCCCCGCCGGACATAGAGATTCCACCATCGCCGATTTCATATATATCGCAACCAATAACGCCATTATTTTTTCCACCAGAGACATTGATTGCCCAACTGCCGATATTTCGCAATGTGCAATTGACAATCTTATTGTCATTTCCACCCTGTATATTGATAGCAGTTCCTCTGACTGCCTCAAACGTTATGCCCTTTATTGTTACATAAGAGACGTTTTCCATATTTACATGGGTTTTCTGCACAGATACGATCGCCTGTCCATTCTCAATTGGTGAAGGAGGCATAAAATAGAGTATTCCCGTTTCTCTGTCAAGATACCATTCTCCGGGCATATCTAACTCTGCGAGTATATTTAATCCATAGAACCATTGACCTACACGATAACCATATCCGTGATAAGGTGGTTTGACTGATATGATATGTTTTTCTGTGTCAATAGATTCAATAGGATGGCGTTGATCAGACCAATCCCAGAACCAATAACCATGGACCCAAGCATCTTTTTCACCGACCCATCGGTTAGGACGCTCTCCTTCATAGATGAATTTGCCTATCTTATCGCCTTTTGTCCCTCTTACGTCCACAGGATCGCCACCGACAAGCCCAACTATTTTAATAAAGCCATCATTTGGGTATCTTGCTAATGTCATAGGTTTATCGTTATAGAAAAGTTCAATTCCTCCGCCATTTACATTGCCAAAATCCTCTATTCCAATTGCTTTTAAGTCAGCTTGATAGATTTTATCTCTTACTTCGGGATCAAGTCTGTCAAGGACGTCTTTATCCGTAACTTTTGAAAAATCTTTGACCTGTTTTCCGCCAACAAAACGGACTTCCTCTCCTTTACTTGCTTGATATATGATCGGCGATTTTTCACTGCCAGAATCTTCACTGTTAAGAACAAAAGCCTGATCTCTATAATATGTCCCACCTTTGATCTCAATGATAATTTCGCCTTCGGGAATATTGCCTGACTTTTTTATTTTCCTTATCTCATCGCGAGCGCGTTCTATCGTCGCGAAAGGTTTATTAGCTTGACCTGACCAACTATCATTTCCATCAACAGCAACGTATAATGTTAAAGCAGTCATTTTTTCCTCCAAAAAATAACAGATTTAAGATATGATTGAAATTGAACAATCAAATCTTTTTCAACAATTTTAGAGTTCTCATTATTAACCACATAGTTAAAACTACCACTCCTGCGATTAACCAATATATATTAACAGTCGGTTTGCTATGGATAGCATAAATTCTAATATGAGCGATGACTACAAAAGATAATATCATAGAAACTATACTGCTATATTCCCTCCGAATTGCCATAATCCAACTCCAGTTATTTTCTGGGGGACGCCATAGGCTTAATCTTGGAAAAAAGCAGGGTGTTTTTGAGACATACTCTCTGTATAAATCGCCGAATTTGCCGAAAAGAAAACTTTCCTCAACTAATATTATAGGAACATAGAATATCAAAAACAATAAACAATTTAGAATAACGATCAGATATGACCGTGTAAAGACGCTTAATCCAAATATTATCAAAAAATTTCCAAGATACAACGGGTTACGAGTGATTGAATATAAACCAGAGGTGTTTAATGCAGTAGCCCTTTGTGATTTTGTATTTCTTCCTGATGTGCCAGATGGGACAAAACCAACTGTGATTATTCTTACAATTTCACCTGAAATAGATATGAAAAGACAAAAAACTTGATATGTTATTTCAATAATTTGATTAGGAAAGGTATATTTTAGGTCATTTAAACGTAAGATTAAAATTAAGAAAAGGATGATGGGAATGTAACTTCGCCAACGAAAAAATAAGTTACCGAGTTTTTTTATATAATCATCAAGAGGTTGATATTGCCTATTTTTTCTCTCATCCACTAATTTTGACCCAATTATATTTAGCATTTTCAGAAATCATAGAAAACTTAACAGATGGCACAGTCAATTTCATTTACGAAAAGAATCTCTAATTTGCTTTATATGTGTTAATTTTTCCATGAGTGCAGATTTGTCTTTTGCTTCTAAAATGGTTTTGAATTCTGTAAGCTCTGAATTCATCTTGTCAATCATAGAGACGACCATTTCCTCGTTTTGAAGCAATATTCCACTCCAAAGTTCAGGACTGCCAGAGGCTATACGAGTGACATCGGCAAATCCAGTGCCAGCAAAGTCTATAGCGCGTCCTTGCTGATTCTCAATGCTTGACGCTAATTGAACCAAAGCATAAGCGACTAAATGCGGAAGATGGCTCGCCGCAGAGATAAGAAAATCATGCTCTTCTGGAGACATGATCTTTATTATTGATCCCATATTTTGCCACATATCAGAAACAGTTTGAACTGCATCTGAATTTGTAGACCCGGTAGGAGTTATTATGCAAAGATTTTGCTCAAAAAGGGTCGCACAGGCGGAATCTACGCCAGTTTTATGTGAACCTGCCATAGGATGCGCCCCGACAAAATATATGTCATTTGGAATAAAACTCTCAATTTCCTTCACAAGTTTTGATTTTGTGCTTCCGACGTCGGTTATGATACAGCCTTTTTTCGCATATTTAATTGCCTCTTTTGCTAATCCTGCTATCGTATCAACAGGCGTTGCGATAATAAGCATATCCGCATCTTTCATCGCTTCTGACAAATCCATCTCAATAGAATCAACAGCTTTTGTGTCAATAGCATGTTTTAGAGAACTCCATCTACGTCCAAATCCAACGATCTTGCCTTTAAATCCAGATCGTTTTAACGCTAAACCAACAGACCCGCCGATCAACCCAACTCCTGCGATAGAAACGCAATTGACATTTTCATTAAACCCCATTCAACACCTCTTATCTATTTGCCTAACACCGTTTTTAGGCATGTGATAAACCGTTCATTTTGTTCTCTTGTGCCGATAGTAACCCTGATGGAGTTCGGCAATTCATATCCAACAAGTGGACGCACAATAACGCCATATTTCAGCAATTCTTTCATCACTTGCGGACCTGGTCTGTCCAGATGGATAAGTATAAAATTCGCTTCTGATGGGACATAATCAATTCCGATTTTTTCCAACTCGTTATATAGATATTGTTTCCCTTCGGTATTAACTTTTATGCTTCTCTCGACGTGATCTTTATCTTTAAGGCTTGCCCTCGCTGCTAATTGGGCGACCATACTGACGTTGAATGGCTGACGAACCTTGTTCATCACTTCAACTAAATCTGATTTAGCTATGCCATAACCGACACGAAGTCCCGCTAAACCATATATTTTTGAGAAAGTTCGGCAAACGATGACGTTTCTGCCATCATAGACATATTTAAGCGTCTGCGGATAATCATCACGAGTGACATATTCATAATAAGCCTCATCAAAGACTACAATGACGTCCTCAGGGACTCTATCCATAAATTTTTCTACTTCCTCTGCTGTTACCATCGTCCCTGTTGGATTGTTAGGATTGGCGATAAATATAACTTTCGTCATATCTGTTATAGCATCAGCCATTGCTGAGAGATCATGCGTGTAATCCTTCATCTCTGTAACTACCGCTTTCGCGTCTGCGATCTTTGTCACTAATGTATAGACAACAAAAGCATGTCTTGAATATATGACCTCGTCTTCTGGCTTAATAAATGTGTCCGCTATAATTTGAAGGACGTCATTTGAACCGTTGCCCATAAGCAGATTTTCTGGTTTAACGCCCAAAATTTCCGCTAAATCGCGTTTCAAATAATAGCAATCGCCATCAGGATATAGAAAGACGTTTTCTGCACAATCCTTTATTGCCTGAATGCCTAATGGCGAAGCACCAAGTGGATTCTCATTTGATGCCATTTTTATTATGTCTGCTTCTGGAATGCCGAGTTCTCTTGATACTTCCTCTATCGGTTTCCCCGGTTCATAAGGACTTATGGATATGACGCCATCTTTTGCCAATTTCCTTTTGGACATTACAGTTTCCCCTTTCAAAAATATCGGATAAATACAAAGCATAACAAGTAGATTATCAAATTCTAATCTCCAGAAAGACCCTTCACTTCGTTTAGGGTGACATCTAAATATCATTCGTTACCCGTCACCCGTCACTCGTTACCCGTTACGATTATGTTTGATATTAGCTTAGTAAAATCTTCTAAAATGCTTGCTGGTATCATATAAATCTCTGGATTGGATTCCTCTTTCACATAGACATAATTGCCTATCGGGACTTCTTTGCCAATCATAACTTTCTTTTTTGTCCCATCTTTAAAATAGAAAGAGACAGAAACTTTTGGGCTATCTAAACCATACTCTCGCAAACCAATAGGGTCTTTTACGGTATCATAGACATACTTGCCTAATGAGCTTTCAATGGCTTTTTGTATGTCGTCGCTTTTTATATTAGTAGGTTGACTTTTCCATATACCTTTATCATCTTTGTTAGCAGTTAAAGTCGCAATTTTAGGCGTTGTATAGGCTATTTCAATTTTGTTTATCTCGGTTTCTGGTATGCCCAAAACAACCTCAACTTTTTTACTGCCTTTTTGGCTATCTTTCGGTTTGCGAATTTCAAAGGCATATACAAGAGCAAATAAAACTATGACAACACCTAATAATATTAACGTAGTTTTCGCTCTCATAGTCACTATCTCCGTTTCCACCAAACCCAAGCACCAGCAATAATCAGGATAATCGGAATAGTAAATATACTTGAATAAATCACAAGTCTTATAGTATCTCCGCTTAGCCTTTCTACCTTTGGAGTTTCGTCCTGACTCTTTGGTCCTATTGAGATAAGTTCCTCTTCCTCTGCAAGCCAGTTTAAAGAGTTCATAAATAAATCTGGGTTGCCCTGTTGCAGATACTTATTCATCACAAAATCAGAATCGCCAAAAGCGACGATTACTCGCCTCTCTTTTTCCTTTTTAAATTTGTCAGATTCCGTTTTTGTGTCTTTTTCTTTTTTAGTGACAGCGACAGCGACTGTCAAAGGTCCTTTAATATCTTGTCCTTCGTTATATTCTATAATTTGTTTTTTCATAAGCAGGTCAAGGTTAGTTTCGCCCCAACTATTGTTGCTTGTTTTGACAAGTTCTGTTATTGAAAGGTCTTTATTTTCATCTTTTACTGGTGCAAGTGAACGAGCTATCGGAAAGAATGTCATAATTCCCCTTGCTAACGGGGCAGTTATTGGGTGACTGCCATATCCAATGCAGACAGGGACGCTTGGATCGCCTAACATTGACCGACCAAGTCCATCTAAGATTATATCATTATGGACGTCAGTTCCCCATTTCTTTAACAGTTTTTCCATAGACGCAGAAGGTGACGGATCAACCATTATTATCGCCTTTCCGCCAAGATCAAGATAATCTATTATCGCCTCTTCTTCTTTATCTAACAAAGGATTTTGAGGACCTGCTATTACCAACACCTCGCAATCATCTGGAATAGCAGACTGCTGAGCTAAAACTATCGTTTCCGCTTTATAATTATCCGCCTCTATTCGCTTTTTTAACTCTGAACAACCTGTTTCATCATAGCTTTCTATATCACGTTCGCCATGTCCAGACAAAAAATAGACTTTCTTCTGTTTTGTTGATGTAACTTTCAATATCGCACTTGTGAAATCCTGTTCTTCATTCTCATAGCTAACTACATTTTCTTTTCTTTCTCCGCTCTCAAATACAACAGTGCCATCATCTCTGATCTTATATGCTGATGCTAATCCCGGCTTTGAAACAGGATCAACCATTGTAAACTTTATCTTATTTGATTTTTGGGCATATTCATTTAATATATCTTCTGCAAACTTTCGCCTATAATGATTTTCTGAATAAAACGCGGTTATAGTGATATTTTGTGTTAAATTTTTAAGGATTTTTTCTGTCTGTTCTGATAACGAAAATGTCCTATTTTGTGTTGTATCTACCCTTTTGAAGTGTCTGGCAGAGACAAAATTCACCAAGGCTAATATAGCGAAAGCTAATAAGATCATAATGGCAACGTTTGAGCCATATCTTGCTGACCGACTGACAATTGCGTTGATTATCCAATAAGCTAATATGCAAACAAGCCCTAAACCTAATAAAATTCTAATAAACCAAATAAGGTTGGGTTTAACTAAATATACGCCGAATACGATTATCAACAGGCAGAAGCCGACAATGCCTATAATATTGACTATTTTTCTTGGAATAGTGAAGTTGTTCATCAAATCCCCTCATTTCCACTTTGACGACCGAAGCATTTGGACAGCAAAAAACAGACAAAAAACAGCGAAACTGACATAATAAATGACATGTTTTGTGTCAATCACACCTTTTGAGAAATCCTCAAAATGCTCAACAAGAGATATGAACGATAAAACTTTCCCAACTTGGCTACCAACCGCAGTTGACATCCAACCGATCACCCACAGACCAAGCAAAACGACAAAACTGATCAATGCGGATATGATCTGATTTTTCGTGATAGATGATGTAACCATGCCGAGCGACAAGAAAGCAGACCCAAGCAAGAAAAGTCCCAAATATCCAACAGCCATCGGTGTAGTATCAGGCTTTGCAAAAGTCATAAGGAATAACGGGCAAAGTATAGTTGACGCAAGCATCAAGATAAATAAGATTAGACTTGCGATATATTTTCCTATGACAACCTCTGTATCTGTTATAGGAGATGTCATAAGTAGTTCAATTGTCCCTGAACGTTTTTCCTCTGCGAAAAGACGCATTGTGATAAGCGGGGCAACAAAAAGTAACGTTATGCTCATGTTATGGAATATGCCTCTCATACTGGCTTCCCCGCCATATCTGGTCGCCCAATTGAAATATGCAGCGAAGAAAAATCCTGTAAGCAAGCTAAAAACTATAAGCACAACATAAGCTATCGGCGATGTAAAATATGCCTTGATCTCTCTGACGAATATCGCGTAAATGTTTTTCATATACAAATCGGCTTAAAAGCCTTCACCTCTCCTTCCTACTCTTTTTCGCTCTCTTGATTTTCCTCGTCATCAACTTTTTCATCTGAGGATATTTCACTTTCAGTTGATAGACTTTCGTCTGCTACTTGCTCACCAGAGACGTCCTCAAAATCGGATTGTTCGCCTTCCTTTTCTTCATCCATATCCTCTGGGACGTTCTCGCGAATTAGTTCAAGGAAAGCATCTTCCAAAGTCATCTCAACAGGTCTTAATTCAAGCAGTCTCCAACCACTATATACTATTGTAGATGTTAATTCAGCACGAACATCAGCGCCGATTTCATGTGTAACGATATAAGTTAATAAGTCTCCATCTTCCTGTTCTAATATGACGTCAATGACATGAGGTATTAATTTTAACCTTGACGTCACTTTATCAGAAGGACCTTGGACTTTTACATATATACTTCCTGATTCCTCAAGATTTGTAACTTTCCCCGTTAGACGAGATTCAATGACAGATACTTTTCCTTCTTTCAATGAGACAGTTCCAGCGATTTTTCCCTCATTAATCACAATGACTCTGCTACAAATCATACTTGCTTCTGGGAGGATATGCGTGCTTAATATGACGGTATGATCGCCTCCGAGATTTTTTATCAGATTTCTGATCTCAATTATTTGTCTTGGATCAAGCCCTATCGTAGGTTCATCAAGTATAAGCACAGGTGGATTATGCACAAGCGATTGTGCCAGTCCGACCCTTTGTCTATATCCTTTTGATAGCTTGCCGATAAGTCTATTACGAAAACGTTCTAATCCGCATGCCTCTATAGCGGAATCAACCCTTTGTTTTCTTAATTTTCCAGAGACCCCCTTGATCTTTGCCATAAAGTTGAGATATGACTCAACGCTCATTTCAGTATAAAGCGGGACATTTTCAGGAAGATAGCCGATATGCCTTTTGACGTCCAAAGGATTACGGAAAATATCATAGCCAGCCACTCTGGCAGTGCCATCAGTAGCAGGCATAAAGCACGTTAATATTCTCATTGTTGTAGTCTTCCCCGCTGCATTAGGACCGAGAAATCCTACAACTTCACCTTCATTGACGTTGAAAGTCACATCTTCTATTGCGGTAAAATTACCGTATCTTTTAGTTAATTTTTCTACTTCAATCATAGATCATCCTTCTTTTTAGAAACTGACAATCTCAACATTAGCTCTTGGTAGAATTATCTCATCGTTGGTTCGCCTTAATCTAACCTTTAAGACTCTAACCTTTGCCTCTGTCTCCAATTCTTGAAGATCAACAGGCAATTCTGTAACCTCAGCTAATTCGCCAAAATGCGGTTCACGAATAATCCTTACCTCTGTGCCGATATTTAAACTTCCCTGTAACTCTGGATCATCGGGAATATCCAATGAATGACTGGAAAATGCCTCTTTTACATCAGGAATAATAGCCTCGGGTCTGATAACTCCTGCCCTAATCTGTGTTGCCCCGTTTATAGAAACTTTTTTGCCTTCACACTCCCTTAAAAGATTGAAAGTCCTATTAGCCATAGCCATTCTGCCAAAACCTTCGGTGATAATTATAGTTATTCCGAGCCTTTCAGAGCCAGTTATCGCGACACCGAGTTCGTAACCTAACAAATTTCTCAGATCGCTATCGTCAATTCCACCAGATATTATCCCTTTTACATTAAGTTGAATTGCCTTATTGATAATATCAGAAGTGACGATTGATCCGACAACAAGCACTTTTCCTGCCATTTCAGGGTTCAGATCATCTGGCGAGATCACATCATCAGGGCTTTTACATACAATCGCTAATTCCCCGATTGCTTCTCCGCCGATACCAAATATGCCCTGTATAAAAGTGCCATAAGTTTGAATTACAACACCTTCATTTGGTATAATTTCGGTCACCAATCCATCTACATAAGCGTTTATCTCAACAGGAATTGGAGGTTCTCTTAGCATAACTAAACCGGTTATTTTTGATATGCTTTCTATTGTCCCGGTGATAGGTGATTTACACTGTGATTTAAAAAGCCCAAACAAACCTTTTGATGAAGCGATGATCTCATCTTTTGCTATTGGATCGCCTTCTTTTTTCAGCATATATTGATATATTTCATCAGGCTGAATTCCCAAAAGGCTTGCAACGTTAAATGAGGTAACCTGTCCGGGCAATTCGGTTCTGGCAACAACAGTTTCAGCATTCACTTTTTGTCCTTGCTGAACGGTTATTGTGCCGGGCAACGGCAATCTTCTTATTCTTTTTAATGCCATGCTTTTTGACACTTTTAGACCGGGAGTATATGCGTGTGCCATTAAAATACCCTATTGATTTTCAGTTTATAAAATCCCTCTAAATATTACTTTTCCAAAGGGAGACTTTATGAAGCCTTTTTCAAAATGGGACTTTAGTTTCCCATTTTGAATGAAGTTTGATTAAATAATTAGGTAATCGCTGAGAATGGATTCCTGCTTTCGCAGGAATGACAAATACACACACGGTATTATTCCGCCCCAGCTTTTGGGGTAAACTACAGCGGGAATCCAGAGAAACATTGCTAATCTTATTACCCAGTTAATTTTTCAAACTCAATCTAAAGGGAAACTTTTTAGAGATTTTTCGCTTCGCTCAAAATGACATATAGTCAAAATAACATTTATGTGTCCAAATGGTATTTATACGTCACCCTGAACGAAGTGAAGAGTCTTTCTAATGCTATTAGAAATAAATCTGTTTAACTAACAAAATTTTTTGGCTTAAAACGTCCAAAATTTATGTCACTACCAATCCCATTATTATATCGGTTATCACCCTGGAAATACAAGAGGGGTAGCATTTTCCATTTCCTCTTTACTAATATCTCTCTTTGCACCAGAAGTGCCAAAATCGTATAGCTCATAAAACACTTTTCCATTTAACAACGATTTCACTTCCCAGAATGGAACTTGTGAACTTATCCAAGTTTCATCTTCGCCATCAGGAGTTGTCGTTTTGTATACAGTTGCTTCAACAGTCTTGCCAGTAGGAGTAGTATATTTTTGGGTTCCAACCTTAACAGAATTAACAGGAGTTTCTCCTGTTGGAATATCTTGAGGTGTTGTCGGTGTCATTTCCATTTTCATAACTACGCCATTTTCATCTTTCATAACCATTAAAACACCTTGACCTGTTGATTTATTGATCCATATTTGGTTTATATTTTTTGTTCCGTCTTGGATCGTCTCAAATTCCAATAAGTAGCATTCAGCCCCTTTATAGGTATCAGTGCCAAGAAATTCATACTTACTATGAGTCCCATCAGGATAAACAAGTTCCGCCCATGATCCCGCTTTTAATCCTGCAAAACCAGATATAATGCCATCTCCACTATCTTTACCCCCTCCGGGACCGATTACATCTTTTTCTTCTTCACCGCACCCAACAAAAGCGAAAGCCAATAACGATAGTAAAGCTAAGGAAACAAATAACGAAAAGCCTTTCTTCATTTTTTAGTTACCTCCAATTGTCAATATTGAAAAAATAAAAACTTGATCTAACTTAACAACGCTTACATTTTATAGAACTTCATTCATACTACCAGTTCTGTATCCTTGAAGATCCAGAGTTACATAATTGAAACCTAACTCTTTTAACTTTTTCACGACCAATTCCCTATTTTTCAATAGCTTTTCCATGTCATTATCTGATACTTCAATTCTCGCGATCTGATCGTGAAAACGAACTCGCAATTGAGATATACCAAAAGACTTAATGAAAGCTTCTGCTTCGCCAACAGTATTAAGTCTTTCAGCAGTGATCTCTGTGCCATAGGGGAATCTTGACGCCAAACAAGCAGCAGATGGCTTATCCCAAGTAGGTAGATCATAACGCTTTGAAAGCTCTCTTATTTCCACTTTTGTTAATTGGGCTTCCTTTAAAGGACTCCTGACATTCAGTTCAGCTACTGCCCGCATTCCGGGACGATAATCGCCCACATCATCGGCATTCGCACCGTCAACAACATGCTTAAATCCTCTCAATTTCGCAACTTCTTTTAGATTTTCAAGAAGTTCTCTTTTGCAATAATAACATCTGTCTATCGGATTATGCGAAAATTCAGGAATATTCAATTCCGAGGTTTCTATAATCTCATGTTTTATGCCGATCTTCTTTGCAAGCTCTATCGCGTCATCAAGCTCAGATTTAGTGTATGTCTCAGATTTTGCCGTCACCGCAAGCGACCTATCACCTAAAACATCATAAGCGACCTTAGAAAGCAATGTGCTATCCACTCCACCGGAGAACGCTATGACGACACTCTCCAATGACTTTAATATATCTTTTAATTTCTCTAATTTTTCGTCAATCATAAAAAACCTCATGATCTTAAAACTGCAAGCAGTTCTTTAACTGCATTCTCTAACCCTATAAATATAGCACGAGAGAATACACTATGTCCAATACTAACTTCAAGTAGATTTGGAATAGCCTTTAATTTTTCTAAATTACGATAGTCAAGGTCATGTCCAGCATTTAATCCTAAACCTAATTTTTCAGCTAATTCAGCAGATTTTACAAGTCTTTTAAATTCGTAATCTTCGTTTTTAGTCCCATAAGCATGTCCATAAGGTTCTGTGTAAAGCTCAATGCGATCAGCGCCGACATCTTTTGCCGCTTTAATTTGATCTTCATCTAATCTGCTAAATATGCTGACCCTCATACCTGCGTCTTTCAATGTCTGTATGACCTTTGGCAATCTGTTTTTTTCAGCAATGGTATCAAGTCCATTCTCCGTCGTGATCTCACCAACTCTCTCGGGGACAAGTGTACATTGATCTGGCTTTATTTTCAATGCTATATCTATCATCTCCTGTGTAATTGCCATCTCAAGGTTGAATTCGTGAGATATGACTTGTCTTATCAGTTCAATATCGCGATCTTGAATATGACGTCTGTCATGTCTAAGATGTGCAGTGATGCCATCAGCACCAGCTTGAATAGCAACTACCGCTGCATGGACGGGGTCAGGCTGTGTCCCACCGCGAGATTGCCTTAAAGTTGCCACTTTATCTACGTTAATGCTAAGTTTTATCATATTTTCATCACCTTTCTATTTCAGGATTAGTGTTATTTAATTTAAAGTTCGTTAAAGTTCGGCAAATTCTTCAACAGGAATTTGAATTATATGTTTCGGTTCTCTACCTGTGGAATAGATTTCCATAAAATCCTTTTCAATCTTTTTCAACACATCAGCTTTAAAGTATTGTTCACCACAATATTCGCATTCTTCACACGGAACATCATTTACAATTAAGAATTTTCCATCATGTCTATAGATATATTGCACCGTTTTAATTTTGAAATTTTTATTTCCGCAGAAACTACAAATCTTACTCATTTTTACCCCCTTTCATAAGGATTCTTAAATTTTGGAGGGCTTGGTATATATACAGTTATAATTACTAAGTATTCACCTCTTCTCCCGCAAACGACATGAATTGGCTTTCCTTCTTTTGTAAATCCAACAACCAAACAACTTTCTCCTCTTCCTGTATCCTCATATTGTTCTAGGATTCTGCCTGATAGCAATGCTTCTTCTACCTCAATGATTGTCAAATTGTCATTTTAACGTTCTTGATCGCCATGTTTTGAGAAATAGTATTCGCTATTTCTGACTTGATTGATTATCCATTTAATGTCAAACATATTTTTATTATATAAATATCTTATAGTTTCTAAACCCAAAAACAGGACCTAATATTGCCCAAATACCGCCGATAGCGTAATCTCCCAATATCAACCCTAAAAAGAATGGTGCAGCTCGTCTATGAGTTTTTAATCCACCTTGCTTCATAAGTATAAATTTTATCAGCCAACTCACAAAAAATGCAAACCAAAAATAGTCCATAGCATAGCTAATTGCGAGTGCATATCCAGCAGGATGGAAGGGCCACCATAAAAATCTCATACGAATAGCAGTCAATATTAGGACGAATACAAATCCACCAGACATATAGGATATTCTAATCCAATCAGGATCGGATGGGAATTGTAACCATCTTTGAAGCCTGTTGAATGCCTCCCAGCCGACCCAGCTTTTAAATCCGCCAGCTTTGGCAGATGCACCATTACGATATGTAATATCTAAATTCGCCCAATATACTGATAAAAGGCTTACGACAGAGGCAACAGCGAGTGCAAGTAGCAATCCCCTATTGCTTGTTTTGGAATTTTCTGCCATCTTAAAAGCTTCAAGCTGACTGGGCATAGGATGGTTGCGAAAACCCCTATTGAACCAGTGAAGCATAGAAAGCACCGTTTGACTCTGCGGATGGACGTTCCTTGTGCCAATCATAAAACTGATTATATATAAAGGATTTGCATAATGGTCACCTGCGGATATTTCATGTGGCGTTCCTAATTCTGCACGCACCCTCGTTATTGCCACCGCTAAAAGGCAAAACATGACCATAAAGATTGCGACGACCCACATTTCAATGCCAGCTAAATAGAGAAAAAAGAAGACAAATCCTCCGAAAATGACCACGCCAGCCAAAGCCAAACGATACGGTATCGGCTCATTTGAATCATCTACATTTGTGGGCAATCCGATAGCCTTTTTGATGACCTGCAAGAGATATTTTCTCATAGACCATACCGCTACGACCCCGAGTGCAAACCATGCCCCAGAAGCCTGCTCGCTAAAATATGGAAATTCTCTTAGCCCTGTTGCCCTTCCAAATACCTGTTCCATCATCCTGAAAACAAAGAAAAACCAACATGAAAACGAGAGATCAAGGGGAAGAAAAAAAGCTAATCCTATCGCAAACGGATACATAGATATATTCGTTCCCCTCAAGACATCAAACGGCTTATCAGTGAAAACATAGCCAACATTAGTCAGTTTTATATACTTTATCATTGGGACGACAGGCACAAGGACGTTTAAACCATTTATAAAGTCAATAAGTCCTGCTACGCCAAAGCCTATCCACATAACTTTGTTCTTGAATAATGTAGAACCGCTTTCTTTGCTCATGCCAAGAGGCAATTGGATAATCGGATAGGCAAGTTTTTCGTATTCTGTCCATCTTCGTCTGATAAGGACGTTCATGCAAAGCATCATCAGGACAAGGGCGATGAAGAATGCTCCCCATATAAGCAAGGGTTTAATCCATGGCATTAAATTCGGTAGATAATAGATACTTGAATCTCCTCTGTAAAATCCGTCAAGCACCATCTTATTTTCTACCGCAAGCCACGATGGTATATATCTGAAAAATAGCTGTTCCCATTCGTTTTCAGGCGTAGCAAACCAGAAAGCATGGGATATTTGTCCAAATAGGTTCTGAAAAGTATCATGCCCAGCGAAAGTCATTGACACGACAAGCATGATATAGATGATCAAAAGCTCTGTCTGATTTAAGGCTGACTTAGCAGAAAATCGCCTCAACAAAAGGTTTCCGCATGTCACAACGAAAAGGATAAATACAGGTTCAACAAATAATGGCAAGCACGACCCATCTAACGAATAATACTTTACCTCAACAACTGTTACCCAGTAAACATTGACAGGTATAAGTAAAATTCCAAGCAAAATTGATCTAAAAGTGACTTTTGATTGATCTCTTAAATAACCCTTCATAGCAGTTTCTCATATAATCAAAGGAGAAATGAATAAATTGCTCTTTTGAATTATAGCATTTTTTTGTAGAATGTCAATCACTTATAAGAGCTATCACAGAAAGTAGGCAACGGAGGGACAAAAAGATAAAATAAAGAATATAAATTATGGGGGTTAGTATACTCTTTTACTTTTGCCGTTGACAATAAGCGACGTTTTTTAGTATAAGATTATCAACAAAACTTATTATTTTTTAAATATAAGAACCCCTTTTAGAAAGGAGAGCTAACATTATGAAAAAAATCACTGTTTTATCTACATTATTAACTATCATCTTGTTGTTTTCTAATAGTTTTGCGTGGTCAATCTTTTATGATTTTGAAAATGCAAAACAGGAGAAGGATTGGAAAGTTCTTGAAGGCGAAGGGAAAATTGAAAATGGCAGATATATTATAAAAAACACAAATACCAACAGTGGTATAGCGGTTATTGGAGACACAACTTGGACTGATTGCACTATAACATGCAAGGCAATGTTGCTAAAAGGTTCTGAAGATAATATGGGCTTTGTATGGAGAACCTCTGCAAACAATCTTTTTTATGTCATCAGTGTTAGATTGGATCAAAGGATTGGATATTGTGGCTGTATTAATGGGACATGGATGAATGGTGGATCGCCAATTAACCCACAAGCATTTAGCACCCAAATAGAAAAAGATTACAATCTTAAATTGATTGTCAAGGGCAATACATTCCAATTTTTCGTTGACGGCAAGGATATGGGCGAATGGAAGGACGATCAGCTAAAAACTGGTATGATTGGTATTAGAGTATATAAAGCAATTATGTCCATTGACAACTTTGAAGCCAACGGACCGGGCATCCCATCAAGCCCTGTCGAGTCCAAAGATAAACTTGCCACAACTTGGGCAAAGATAAAGGTGTGAATATAGAGCAACAAGTTATAACGTTTGCAATTTTTTATAAAGTGATGATATTGGACAAAAGGAGAATATTGTGAATACTATGGATGAAAGAAAAATAGCTCATTTAGAAAAGCTCAGAGATGATATACGAGATGAAATCAAAAAAGGATACAGCAAAGAGATAACTATTCAATACAATTAACAATTGCTCTGAGTGTTATAATAGGAATTGTCCGCACCTTGAGCCAAAAAATCTCACAAAAGGGCAAATGCCTTGTAACTGTTCAAAGCCTGCTCCCGGTTTGCTTTTAGAGGCAGCAAGAGATTTCAATATTGATTTATCAAAGAGCTTTATCATTGGTGATAAAACCTCGGACATTGTAGCAGGTGAAGTTGTAGGATGTACAGGCATATTAGTTAAAACAGGAAAAGGAGGAAAAGAAGAAGGTGCACTTCCAATAAAAACCAATATTATTGTGGACGATTTATATGAAGCATCGCTTGTCGTTCAATCACTTATAGAACATGAAGAACTTGAAAAAGTTCATGCAGTAGTAGGTTCATAAAAAGGGGGCAAGATTATGCCAGCGATAATTGATAGCAAAGCATCGCCAGAGTTTTCAACAATAAACCTAAATAGCATATATAATCGCAAAGGAACAAGCTTCACTGGTGACGAATTAGCCGATGAAGGGCTTGTCGGCAAAAATATCGCTCTGACAGGATACAATGTCCTGAGAGGAATACCATTTAACCTCGGATCAGATAATCAGAATAACGTCCTTTTTCTTAAAGATAGCAAGATAAGTCTCAATTTAGATTATCCGCTCAACTGCTGTTATTTGGTTTTTATACACACGGCGGTAACTAAAAGAATTTCGCCTGATCCTGATGGCATAACGCGCCCTCCTAGAGGTGGAGTTATCCTCGGTGACAAGGTCGCAGAATATCAGCTTATCTATACAGATGATACAGTCCAGACAGTCCCAATCCTCAGGCGATTTGCCATCGGAGATATGAATATAAACTGGGGTGAATCTTGTCTTTCCGCAGTGCCTATAGCTAAACCGATCGCTGTCCCTACTACATCTGAAAGCATGAGTGCAGGGACAAAGCCCGCAGGATTATGGGGATGGACTCAAACAAGAGTTGGATTTGATCCAATAGCATCTTTTCCTGTCAGATATTGGCTTTATGCTATGGAAAATAAAAACGCCGATAAATCCATAAAAGCTATCAAATTTATCCCTTACGAAGGTGCTGTATTATTGTTAGGTTTATCTGTCACATCTATTGAAGAAAACCCGCTTCGTTGGGGCAGAAGGAAAAAGGCGATCCTCTCATTGCCCGAAGACGTCAATATCGGCAAACCTGACGAATCTGGTCGCTATCCAAACTTGGGTATTGACCTTGGACAGATAATATCCGTCTCGCCCAAATTTGACTATGAAAACGATAATTGGGAAGAAGGATATAACAATAAGTTTCCGACAAGATCAAACAGACAATTCATTGTTGAATATACCGCTCATCCATCAGCAAGATTTAACGTCAAGGAAACTGTGGATATTTCGTTCCCAGTAAAAGACTGTCAAGTCGCAGGCAAAACAAGCGGGACGTTCTTGCTTGAACCTATTAGCCCCGCAGAGCAAGATGTAACAATAAAAGTCATAGAAGCTAAAAGCAAAAAGAAAGTAGCTGTCAAACTCCATATTCACGGCGAAGCAGGAGAATATCTGCCTCCGATGGATCGCCATCGTATCCCTAATCCGTTTTGGTTTGAGGATTACGCCCCTGAATTTTTAGCAGGTGGGATTCACTTATGCACTTATATTGATGGTGAAACAAGGGTAAAATTGCCACTTGGCAACGTTTATATTGAAGTATCAAAAGGCTTTGAGATAAAGCCGATACGACTAAAGAGACTTATAACTCCTGACACTAACGAAATAGTGATTGAGATAGAGCATGTCCTTCCATGGCGAGAAAATGGTTGGGTCTCCGCTGATACTCATGTCCACTTTCTCTCTCCGCAGACCGCACTTCTTGAAGGTGCTGGTGAAGGTGTCAACATAGTCAACCTATTAGCAAGCCAATGGGGCGAACTCTTTACAAACGTCGGAGATTTTGATGGAAAAACCACTTTTGGAAGCAAAGAGGCAGGAGGAGATGGCGAATATCTTGTCCGCGTCGGGACAGAGAACCGACAGCAAATACTCGGTCACATCTCATTGATCGGCTATAACGATAGGATCATAACACCATTGACAACTGGCGGACCTGATGAATCCGCTCTCGGCGATGCAGTTGAAGTTACGCTTTCACAATGGGCTGAACAATGTAAAGCACAAGGTGGGGTCGTGGTTTTGCCACATTTCCCAAATCCTCGCTGTGAAAATGCAGCTGCAATAGTGCTTGATCGCATAGATGCGGTTGAAATGACATCTTGGGGCGATCTATACTCAGGCATAAATCCATATTCTCTGTCAGATTGGTATCGCTATCTTAATTGCGGATATTTCGTCGCAGCTGTCGGTGGAACGGATAAAATGAGTGCTACAACCGCTGTCGGAACAATCAGAACCTATGCACAGATTGAAGACGGCGTTTTCACTTATGAAGCATGGAAAGAAGCTGTTAGGAAGGGAAGAACTTTTGCAACTTATGGTCCTTTAATAGAATTTTGGGTGGACGGAAAACCCATAGGTAGCAGATTTGAACTTTCCGCAACTGGTGGCACTTTGGACGTCCAGTGGCATGTCGCAACCGTTACCGTGCCATTTACCAAAGTTGAGTTGGTCGTCAATGGCGAGACAAGGGAAGTTGTTAGCATATCTCCCGATCAAACTGACGCTACCGGCTCTTTTTCTGTCAAGGTTGATAAAAGCAGTTGGTTGGCACTGAGGGTTCGCGGTCACTATCCCGATAAACGAGAGGCGATATTGGCACATAGCAGTCCAGTTATGGTGAAAGTTGAGGGAACAGAATTTTTCGCTGCTGCTGACGCTATAACAATACTTGAACAGATAGAAGGTGCTATGGCTTTCATAGACACAATCGCAACCAAAGCACAGGCGAAAGCTTACAAAGCTGTAAAAATTGTTTTAACCTCTGCACATAGAGAGATACATAACCGCATGCATAAGGTTGGCATCTATCATGATCATACGATAGAGCATGAAGATCATAAGCATTGAAAAATATAACTGGGAAAAAAATTCCCTTTTATCCTACCAAAATTCCCATATTGGCTTTATATATCAGTCAAAAAATCATTAGTCCAATATGGGAATTCTCAATATAACCCTTATTGGATAAGCTTTCACAATATCTCTCTATATTTTTCATCATTCCTTGGCATATTAATTGCTCTCCTCAAAATTTAAATCGGATTGTGCCTTTCTTGGTCTAACCTCAAAATAAAAACTTTATTCAAAAAAACAGAACATGTTTTGAAGCAGAACATGCTTTCAATTTGTTTTGCAAGACAGTAGTTAGTTTTTATACAAGATACAGAATCTGCCAAGAAAACTGACCATTAAAAACTAACTACTAAATATTTAGAGGTGATCTTTTATGCTTTTTGATAAAACTACACATTTACTTACAGCCAGCATTTATTATTCTGGAATAAGACATAAGGTTATATCCAATAACATCGCCAATATCAATACTCCAAATTATAAGGCTTTGGATATTACATTTAGAGATCAGCTTGAACTTTTCGCGAAATCATTAGAACGTGGCGGAGAAAATAAAAATATAACGACCCTACATCCCCCAACGACAATATTAGCACCATATCTAAGCGATCAGAGACCTTCTGTGGAACTTAACACTGTTGATATAGATCAAGAACAAGTTAAATTGGCTCAGAATACGCTTTTTCATAACTCATGTTTGCAACTTTTAGGTAGTAAATTTCGCATAATCAAAACCAGCATTAGTGGAAATGTATAAATATTTAGGATCAACAAATAGATATATCTGGTAATTCTGAGATGCTATCCGAAACCAGTATTTATCAAGGTTTGAATTAAGTGTTTATATGAAAATGCTCATTAGATAAAGCAAAATGCCACCTATGAAAAAGTTTGTCAACAATAAATTTGTCATTCCTGCGGAAGCAGGAATCCATTTCTTTTTTATGATTTTTCTGGATTCCCGTTTTCACGGGAATGACAAATGTGGAGCATTTTCATTTTTATATGGCTTTCTAATCCTTATGATAATTGGATTTAACTGGTTTTCAGAATTCTCAGTATATAAAGTTTTTAGTAAAAGAACCGATAGTATATTTTAGGAGGTAATTATAATGGATTTTTTTAGTGCGATGGATATTAGCGCAACTGGCTTGATAACCCAGCGATATAGGATGAATGTTGCATCAGAGAATCTTGCAAACATAGATTCAACAAGGACTGCAACTGGTCAACCATACAGACGCAAACAAGTCGTGTTAGAAGCTATTGGTCAATACTATGAACCGTTCCCACAGCTTATGGGCATGCTTGGAGGGGCGAGAGTTTCAGCAATCGTTGAAGATCAAACACCATTCAGACAGGTCAACAGACCCGGACATCCCGATGCAGACAAAAACGGCAATGTGCTTATGCCAAATGTAAACGCAGTTTTAGAAATGGCGGATATAATGTCCGCTACTAGGGCTTATGAGGCTAACATTAACGCTTTTACCGCTGCAAAGAGCATGATCACAAAATCTTGGGAATTGTCAAAATAAATGAGGGTTGGAAAATATGAAAATTGACCAAATCATAATCCCAACAACAAGTAATGTTATCAATAAACCTAAATTATCTCTCTCGGAAGATGAGGAAAAACCTAAACCGTTTTCCAAAGTGCTTATAGAATCAATAGAGAAAGTCAATGAACTACAAAAGCAAGCTGATAAGGCGATTGATGAGTTAGCAATCGGAGATAGTAAAGACATTGTCCAAACGATGATCAAAATGGAAAAGGCTGATATTTCTTTTAGATTAATGATGCAGATAAGGAATAAAATATTGCAGGCTTATGAAGAAGTTATGAGAATGCAAGTATAATGTAAGTATAGTGACAGGTGACGGGTAATGAGTGATAAATATAATTAAATAGGGGGAACAAAAGAATTGTTAGACACAAGGCAGGCGATCGGACAGGCAAAATCAAGATGGAATGAACTGCCCATTAGGAGAAAAATTCTAATTGGATTAGTTGCTGCTACAATCCCAGCTATCTTAATATCTCTTGGTATATGGGCAAACAGACCAGATTACAAAGTGCTTTTCTCAAATCTGTCACCCGAAGACTCTCAGGCAATTGAAGATGAACTCCGAGCAGGAAATATCCCATACAAAATTTCTGACGGTGGAAGAACAATTTCAGTGCCATCTTCGGAGATATATAAGACCCATATCCGTCTCGCAAATAAAGGACTGCCAGAATCAGGTAGTTCCATAGGATACGAAGGATTTGATAAAACCGATTTTGGCACTACTGACTTTGTTCAAAAGCTAAAATATCAAAGAGCACTCCAAGTTGAATTAGAAAGGACCATAACACAGATAAAGGAAGTGTCAGCAGCACGAGTCCACATCGTCTTGCCAAAAGAGACTGTCTTCACCGAGAAAGAACAGCCAGCAAAAGCATCTATCGTCCTAAAACTCCGTCCAGGTGCGACACTTAATCAATCACAAGTCAACGGCATAGTCCATCTTGTCGCCAGTGCAGTGGAAAACCTAGACAAAGATAATATAACGGTAATAGACACTCACGGCAACGTTTTATCTGCCCCCGGACAAAACACATTCCTTAGCGATAGTCAGCTAAAATATAAAAAAAGTGTAGAATCTGAGCTTCAACAAAAAGTGCAGACAATATTAGACAAAGTCCTTGGTCCTAATAAGTCCGCAGTCCAGGTCGCAGCTGAGATTGAACTTAATACAACAGAGACATCATCAGAAATCTATGATCCCGATAAAACAGTAGTAAAATCTGAACAAGCTACGGATTATAGCTCAAAAGGAGGGGCATCTCCATCAGGCATTCCCGGGGTATCAACGGCTATAACGCCAAACGCACAAGCTGGAAGTAGCCTTGCAGAATACAAAGGATCAGATTCAAGCGTTGAATACGAGGTAAGTAAGACGATCCAAAAAACTATTGAACCGCCGGGCAAAATTAAAAAGTTATCAGTTGCGGTTGTCGTAGATAATAAAATTGTAGATGGCAATTCGGTTGCGTGGACACAACAGGAACTTGATGATATTAAAAATATCGTAAAAAACTCAGTCGGATTTGACCTATCAAGAGGCGATCCCGAAGTTGAGGTTAAAAACATACCCTTTGACACTTCTCTACAGCAGGAATTGGTTGGGGCAGAAAAAGCTTTAAAATCTGAACGGCTACGAAATATGATAATAAAAGCAGTCATCGCCCTTATAGTTATTGGACTTTTGATATTCGTAATTAGAATGATATTCAAAGTTGGACGAGAAAGCAGAATAAGTGAACTTGATATGGGACCTGCTCAACC
>Ga0272448_1002247_pt1 | contig 24603 bp, 15 predicted proteins | sample YNPCB0191_FD_202220 | JGI IMG/M metagenome (GOLD analysis project Ga0272448, IMG submission 202220) | Hot spring sediment microbial communities from Yellowstone National Park, WY, United States - YNP-CB-019-1 | ecosystem: Environmental > Aquatic > Thermal springs > Hot (42-90C) > Sediment... | reverse complement strand
TCGCACAGCATCCTCAGGACGAAATCGGCGAGCTGGTGGCGACCTTCAACGACATGATCGCCGGCCTGGAACGATCGGTGGACAGGATCAGGCAGTTCTCGGCCGACGTTTCCCACGAATTGCGTACGCCGCTGGCCGTCGTCCGCAGCGAAATCGAGGTGCAGTTGCGCAGGGCCAGGAGCGCCGAGGAATACGGCGCCGCCCTGGAGAGCGTTCTGGAAGAGACCGCAAAGCTGGAGCGGATCATCGGCGACCTGCTGCTGCTGTCGCGCGTCGAGGCCCTCGGGCGCAAGGGGTTGTGCGCGCCGGCCTCGCTGGACGAGGCCGTGATGGCTGCCTTCGAGAGTCGCGAGCCGCTTGCCCGCAAAAAGGGGATCGCGTATACCCTCGAGAAGGTCGAACCGGCTTCCGTGCCCGGCGACGAAGGTCTGCTCGAAAGGCTGGCCGCCAACATCATCGACAACGCCGTGCGGTACACTCCGGACGGCGGGCAGGTCGTGATCGCCTTGCAGAGGGAAGGCGACGCTGCCGTCCTGCGTGTGGCCGATACCGGGCCGGGCATTCCCGAGGAGGCGCTGCCCAGGATCTTCGATCGCTTCGTCGTGGTCGATCGCTCCCGATCCAGGGAAAGTGGAGGGACGGGGCTCGGGCTGTCGATCGTCAAGTCGATCGCCGACCTGCACGGCGCCGCCGTCGACGTGCGCCGCCGCCCGGGCGGCGGCACGGAATTCATCGTGCGCTTCCGGACGGGAGACGCGAGTGTCACGCCCCCTTCAGCTTCTCCCTGAGACTTTCAGGAGTGAGGGGAAGGCGGAACGGCCGCACTCCCCGGCGGCGCCGACTTCACGGGCGGCCGAAGATTTGAGGCGCGAATTCATGGAGGTAGCTGCGCCAGTTTATCCAGGTATGGCCGCCGCCGCCTTCCTTGTATACCGGATCGAATCCGTGCTTCTTGAACATCTCCACCGTGGCCCTGGTTGTTTCGACCAGGAAGTCTTCGGAGCCGGTGGCGAACCAGAGGAGCCTGAGGTTCTTCTTGAGGCGCGCGTCCCGGAGAACCGGGAGGTGTTTCTCTTCCCAATCGGGCGGCACCCGCGTCGCACGTGGGGCGCCGGTCGCCGTCGCCTTTGGCGATGGCCCGAATATTCCGGAACTGAAGACGCCGACATAACCGAACTTGCCGAGGTCCGACAGCGCGATGTTCAAGGTCTGCATGCCGCCCATGGAAAGCCCGGCGATGGCACGGCTGCTTCGGTCGGCAAGGACGCGGTACCTGGATTCAACACACGGCATGATGTCGGCCGCGAATTCCCTGACGAAATCGTCGGCAGCGGATTCGGGCACGCGCCCCGCGCCCGTGCGGGAGGACCTCGTGGTGTGGCCGGCAGGCATGACGACGATCATCGGCTTCGCCTTCTTCGAGGCGATCAGGTTGTCCATGATGAATCCCGCCCTGCCGACCGAAGACCACGAATCGTCAGAGTCCATGGCGCCGTGCAGGAGGTAGAGGACCGGATATCTGGCCTTGCCGCTCTCATAGCCCGGCGGCGTGTACACGTGCATGCGCCTGTTCCTTGCCAATACGCTCGAGTAATAGTGCACGGCTGCGACCGCGCCGTGGGGCACCCTGCCTGCTTCCATGAAATCGGCTCCGGGCACGTAGACCAGGCTCCAGCAGTTATTGTTCGACTCGCTCACGGACGGATTGCGCGGGTCCACGACGGCAACCCCGTCGACCAGGAAGACATAGCGGTACGCCCCCGGCGGGACGGGCCCGACGACGGCTTCCCATACGCCGTTTTCGGCCTTGGTGAATTTCGGCTCGGTGCGCGCCATTCCCGGGATATCGCCGGCTTGCAGGCCGACGCTATGGGCGTTGGGCGCCAGAATCCGGAAAGCGATGCGCCCGTCCGATAGCACCTCGGGAGAATCGACTGCGGGAAGCTGTTTCGGCTTTTCCTGGGCTGGTGCGTTCGCGAAGGCAAGCAGGCCGAACACCATCCATGCGGCCCTGATCCCCGTTCGGACATGGTTCAGGTTCATGATCTTTTCCTTCTGCGCGCGTGCGCCGCTTTGAAACGCAGCGCGCGTATCGGGTCACCGCGGCAGCGGCGACCTCGTTCGGTCCGGCATGAGGCCGAATCCGGGATAGCGCTGGGCGAGCCACCAGAAGGCGCAGATTACCAGCGCATGGTCGATGCCGCCGGACCTGATGATCCCGGGTATGTCCGCGAGCGGGCGCAGCAGGACTTCGATGTCCTCCCCGCGGTCGAGCTCGGGCTCGGCGACCCTCCTGCAGTTGCGGAAAAGGACCGTGTGGCAGCGGTTGTTCAGGAATGCCGGGTTGGGCGTCACCGTGCCCAGAATGACGGGCCGCGCGCCGGCGAACCCGGTTTCCTCGAGAAGCTCGCGCGCGGCGGCCCGGGCGGGCGTCTCGCGCGCATCCACCTGCCCGCCGGGGATCTCGAGCGTGAAATCGCGCGTGCCGTGCCTGAATTGACGCACGAGAACGACCTCGAGGCCCGGCGTGAGGGCGATGACGTTGACCCAATCGACGGCCTCGAGCAGGGAGATCGGGTGCGCCCGCCCGGTGCGCGGCGAGCGCGCGCTCAGGCGATAGGCGCGGAAGATCCCCATGTCGGCCACCAGCCGCTTCTTGCCATGCCGCCAGCGCTTCATAACAAGGAAAATGGGGACGCTCACCTATTTGGCGGACAGCCGCAGGTCCGTTGCCTGCCGCAGGCGCGAAAAATGGTGAGCGTCCCTATTTATTTCTTTCTGGCTGCGGCGGCCAGATCGGCTTTGAGGACCTCCACGGCCTTCTCGATCTGGGCGTCGCGGCCCTTGATGAAATCGTCCGGGGTATTGTCGATGTAAACGTCCGGCGGAACGCCGTAGTTTTCCATGTTCTCGCCGGTCACGATCCAGACGCCGCTTCCCGGCGTGCGGATGCTCGAGCCGTCGAGAAGCGTGTAGGAGCCCGTGCCGATGACGGCGCCCATGGTGGGCACGCCGACCACCTTGCCGAGTCCGAGCTGCTTGAAGCCGGCGGGGAACATCTCGGCGTCGGAGGCGGAGCGCTCGTTCTGCATGACCACCATCGGCCCGTAGAAGTTCAGCGGGCGCGGCTGTTCCATGCCCGCGTCGCGGCCCACCGTGTACTGGTACCTGCGCCCGGACAGTATGGCCAGCAATTCCTGGTCGATGCCGCCGCCGCCGTTGAAGCGCTGGTCGATGATCAGGGCCTTCTTGGTGCGGTTGGCCGCCAGGTCGCGCTCGAACTGGCGCAGCGAGGGTTCGTTCATGGCGCGGATGTGCAGGTAGCCGATCTCGCCGTTGCTCAGCTTGTCGACCATGGCGCGCCGGTCGTCCACCCACTTGGCGTACTGCAGGTCTCCGAATGCGCCGCTGTTGATCGGCTCGATCGTCACCTCCCAGGCTCCCTCGGCCGAGGGCTTGTCGTTGAGCCGGAAGTGGAACTTGCTGCCGGCCGCGAGGGTGAAGTACTTCCAATAACTCTCGCTCGTCTTCAGTTCATGGCCGTCGATGGAGATGATGTAGTCGCCCGTGCGGATCTTCAGATAATCGCGATCCGCGGGGCCCGTCTTGTAGATGTGGCCGACGCGGAAATAGCCGGAAGAATCCGCCACCAGGTCGAAGCCGGGGTAGCGCGTTTGCGGCGCCTGGCGCGCGCCCGCGCCCCGGCCGCCGCTGACGCCGGTGTGGGAAGCATTCAGCTCGCCGATCATGATCATCATGAGCGTGTGCAGTTCCTCCTGGTCGACGAGGTAGTCGAGCAACGGTTCGTATTGCGCTTTGGCGGCGTTCCAGTCGGCGCCGTGCATCTTCGGATCGTAGAATCGATTCTTCATGATGCGCCAGCCTTCGTTGAAGACCTGGCGGCGCAGGGCGCGGCGGTCGACCTCGATGTTGGCCGTAAAGGTGACGCGGCGCGCCGTGGCGCCCGCGGCCCCGGTCGGCTGGGCCGCCGCTGCGGCCGCGGCGGCTCCGGCTCGGCCGCCGGTCGCTGCCGCCGCCTGCCCGCCGCCTCCGCCGACCGGGGCGGCATAGAGGTTGCGGCCCGCGCGGTAGTAAAGCGTGCGCCCGTCGCGCGCGAAGACCATGGCGCCGGCGCCGCCACCGAAGCCGCCGGCTCCGGGCCCGCGCCCGCCGCCCGCGGCAGCCTCGGCCGGGGGCTGAGGAACGCGGGTGTACTGATCGGTTTCGAGGTTGATGATGTAGATGCCGGCCGCAGGCTGCGCACCCTCGGCGGGCGGCGCGCCGGCGGCGGGCGCCGACGAGGAGGTGAAGGCCACCGACCGGCCGTCGGGGGAGGGGGTAAGGCCGCCCAGGATCTGGCCGGGCACGTTGAGGCGCCGCGCGCGGCGCGTCAGGCCTTCCCAGTCGATCCTGACCTCGGGCGGCTGCTGCGCGGCCGCTCCCGCTCCGCGACCTCCGGGTCCGGCCTGGCGCGCGGCGGCTTCGGCGGCCAGAGCCTGCGCTTCGTTGTCGATGTCGCGGCTCACGGGATCCTTCTCCTGCCGGCGCAGGGACAGGGCCCACATCTGCATCCCGGCCCCGCCGCGCCCGCCGGTGGAAGCGATGCCGGTGCCCACCGACTGCGAGGATGTGAAGACGATGTAGCGGCCGTCGGCTGTCCAGACGGCGCTGTTTTCGGCATAGGTCAGCGCATCCTCCGAGATGGGGCGCTCCTCGCCGCCGGTGATCGGGGCGATATAAATGTGCGTGCGGTTGGTGCGGTCCTGCTTCGAAAAGCTGACCCATTTGCTGTCGGGTGAGACTGCCACCGAGCCGATGCGGCCGATGTCGGTCGAGGTAACCTCGGCGGTCTTGCCGTCGGCGACCGAATAGCTGTAGAGCTTCTTGCCGGCTGCGGTGTACAGCAGCGACTTCGAATCGGGCGTCCACACCAGGGAGCCCTTCTCGTTGTCGAAGTCCGAGATCTTTTTCAGGTCCTTGCCGTCGGGATCGCAGATCCAGACCTCGTCGCGCCCGGAGCGGTCGGAGATGAAGGCGATGTATTTGCCGTCGGGCGACCACTTGGGCGACTGGTTGCGCGAGGCCATCGGGTCCGGGGCGATGCGCGTGATGTCGCCGCGCTCGGTGGCGATCGTCAGGATCTGGCCGCGCGTCGAGATCACGGCGCGCCGGCCGGAGGGCGAGATATCGAAATCATCCAGCTCGCTGTTGATCGTCTCGACATCGAGCTGATTTTCCTTTTCATCACTGGCGATATCGAGCTTGATCTCGCTCGTCTTGCCCGAGGCGACGTCGAGCTTCCAGATGGCGAAGTTTTCCTCGTAAACGATCACCCTGCCGTCGCTCGACATCGAGGGCCAGAACAGATTGCCGTCGGTATGGCGGGTCACCTGCACGGGCTGACCTCCCCGTGCCGGGATCTTGTAGATGTTGTTCACACTCTTGCGCACTTCGGCGCTGCCGGGCTTGACCGATCGGTCGTTCGGCAGGGGGTCGGCCACGAAATAGATCTCGTCCTTCGGTCCCCACATCGGCCAGTAGCGGTTGTACTGCTCGTCGCCGAGCAGCTTGGTATATGTCTTCTGCGCCAGATCCGCTATCCACAGATCGGCGGCATAGCTGCCGCGGTAGTGCTTGCGCGACCAGGTGGAAGGATGGCGGTTGAAGACGAACCGCTTGCCGTCGGGAGAAAAGCTGCCGTAATAGCCCCAGTCTACCGGGAGGGGCTGCTCCATGCCGCCCTCGGCGGGAACCTGGAACAGGGTGGCGACCGACGGGAACGCACCCTGGCCCCGCGTGGAGCGGAAGACGACGTTCTTGGAGTCCCGCGTCCAGCCGACCACCTCATCGCTGCCGGTGAAATAGGTCAGACGGCGCGGGGCGCCGCCGCCGGCGGCGACCACGAACACGTCGTAGTTCCCGTAACGGTCGGACGAGAACGCGATCCAGCGGCCGTCGGGGGAAAAGCGCGGGTAGGCGTCGCGCCCCGTGTTGTCGGTGATGCGCACGGGATGGGAACCGTCCTCGTCGGCCGTCCAGATATCGCCGAGATAGCTGAAGACGATCTTGCCCGCATGGTAATCCGGATGGCGGGCGAGCCGGACCGGCGCCGCGGCAACGATGCCGGCAAGCGCCGACAACGACAGAACCCATATTGCCGTGGATAGAAGTTTTCGCCTCATCTCAGCACCTCTCAGGTTGGTGGTTCACGGTTGCAGACCGCGCCGAGAATATCACTCCCGGAGGCCGATTTCATCCGCGATCCGCATCCAGGCCATGCCGCCCCGCGGAGTGTGTCTCCTCCTGCGAAGACCGGCCCTTGGTTCATTCGGGTGGATGCCGCCGGCCACAGGACAATCGAGACCTGGAGGGTGCGACTTGGCGCGGAGGGCGAACCGGGTCGGGGTCCCCGCGGCATGCGCGATCCCGATTTTCCGGCACGGGCCGGATCCTTCGACCCGCGCGGGATCGGAGGGCCTCCTGCGCCGCGCTCGCGATTTCTCGGGTAGCGAACCTTGTGTGACATCGGCAGGTCGCCGGACGCACGCGGTTATCCGGTGAAATAAAGGTAGGCCGCCACGATGGCCAGCAGGACCGCCGCCGAGGCGAGGACGTCGTATCGGTTCCAGCTGGCGCGCGACGCGCGGCGATCCTCCTCGGTCAGCGTCCCGTAGGTCAACCCCTGGATCCTTTCATAGGGCGGCGCCTCCGTGGCATAGCTCACCCCCAGCATGACGGCGGCGCAAACGATCAGGATCAGAATGCTGTAGTACTGAAAGAAAGTATTGTTGACGATCCAGAGCAACGAGCCTTCGGGATACGAGAAGTCGCGCAGCAGCTTGACCGGCGTGTCGACGGCAAGGCGGAACAGGCCCATGGCAAATCCGACGATCAGGGCCCAGAGGCACCCCTTGGCGTTGAGCCGCTTCCAAAAGACACCGAAGAAAAAGACCACGAAGATCGGCGGCGCGAGATAGGCCTGGATGCCCTGCAGGTAATCGTACAATCCGCGGCCTCCGCGGATGATCGGGATCCAAAACAGGGCGATCAGGACCATGATCGCGGTGGCCACCCGCCCCACCCAGACCACCTGTTTCTCGGTCGCCCGCGGCCGTATCTTCGAATAGAAATCGATGGTGAACAGGGCGGCGCAGGCATTGAACGCGCCCGCCAGGGAGCTCATCAGGGCCGCCAGCAAGCCTGCGACCACGATGCCGCGCACGCCGACGGGCAGCACGTGGGCGACCAGGAGCGGGAATGCCTGCTGCGCGTTGTCCCGGACCAGGTGGCCGCTCGCGTCGAACAGCGCCCCGCGCAGCACCGGCACGCGCCCGCTCTGGGCCAGAGCGAAACAGATCATCCCCGGGATGATGAAGATGAAAACCGGGAGCAGCTTCAGGGCGCCGGCGCAGATGGATCCCCGGCGCGCGTCGGTCTCATTCTGCGCCGACAGCACGCGCTGGACGATGTACTGGTCGGTGCACCAGTACCACAGTCCGATGACGGGAGCGCAGAAGAGCATGCCAACCCAGGGATAGTTGCTGTTGAAGTACCAGGCCATGCGGCCCGCTTCCTTGACCGGCGCCCAGGTCGCCTCGAAGCCGTGCGGCACGATCGGCCTCCAGAGATTGAACATCTCCGAGCCGGCGATGGCGCGCAGCTCGCCCCAGCCGCCCAGAGCTTTCAGCCCGAAGAAAGTCACCAGGGCGGATCCGGTGACGAGGATGACCGTTTGGATGGCGGACGTGTAGGCCACCGCGCGCATGCCGCCCAGCACCGTGTAGATTCCGGTCAGGAGTACGACCAGTACCGAACCCACCCAGAAACTGTCCATCCCCATCACGTTCAGATCGGGCATGAGGACGGCGAAGACCACGCCGCCGGCGAAGATGCCCACGGCCAGCTTGGTCAGCACGTAGGCGACCAGGGAGATGATCGAGAGCACGGTCCGGTTGGCCCGGGAAAACCTGCGCTCGAGGAACTCGGGCATGGTGAACACCTTCGATCGCATGTAGAAGGGCACCATGACCCAGGCGAGCACCAGCAGGCACCAGGCGTGCAGCTCGTAGTGGGCCATGGCGACACCGTCGGTCGCGCCCGTGCCGGCCAGGCCCACGAGATGCTCGGATCCGATATTCGAGGAAAAGACGGCCGCGCCGATGATCCACCACCCGAGGTTGCGGCCCGCGAGGAAGTACTCGGTCGAGGTCTCGGACTCCCTTTCCTTCTTGTACGCCCACCATGCGATCAGGAAAACCAAGACGAAGTAAGCAAGTACCAACAGCCAGTCCACCAGATGCAATGCCGTCATGAAACAACCTCTCCGACGAAGAAGGAGCTGCAGCGGAAACGACGATCGAGGCACCGCCGGCGACGGTCGGCGGAGAAAAAGGAAACCGACGTGTCTTTGGTCGCCATCGGAAATTTCCCAGCGCGACAGGGTACCAGAGCGCCAATGTCCTGTATACTCACTTTTGGGCGCGGGTCGACGCGCAAAGCCTCGCGGATGTCAGGCGGAGCGCAACAGCAGCCGGCACCGTGCACGGCCTTGCCCGGTGCGCGGGACGGAGCCGGTTCGCCGCCCTCGGGCCGCAGGTCGGTTCGGCCCGCATGCGTGCAGCCCCCGAATGGAGGAACGAGATGAGAATGACGGCGAGGTGGTTCCTGATGGCTGTAACGGCAGGGATCGCTACCCTGATACCCGTGGAGTCCCCGTCCCAGGCGCGGCAGCCGCTTTCCCTGGCCCGCGTGGTCTACAACACGCGCAAGGCGGCGGTCAGGCCCGAGGGCGAACTGAAACAGAAGATCGACGAAATCGACCGGCTGATCGCGGAGGCTGCGCGGCTGGGGAGGACCGGCGAAGTGCGCAAGCTCTGCGCGAAGGGCGTGATCCTGCTTTCCGGGAGAACCTGGGACGATACTCTGGAGTTTTCCAATTCGCTGATTCTCCGTGCCGAGGAGGTTTGCGTCGATTCGGGAGAACCGTATGCGGTGCGCGTGGAGCAGACATACGTGCCCGCCGTCGAACTGCGTGCATCGCTGAGCGCACGGGCCGCTCTATACCGCATCGGCCGCGGGGCCGGAAGCCCTCTTTCGGCCGGAAAGGTCAAAGACCTGGCGTTTCTCGAGTCCGTAGGCCGGGACTTTCTCGACGAGCCCGTGCGCATCGAGGTGGATCTCGCCGGAGTCGAGGACGGGCGCTACGACCTGACCGTCGAGTTGAGCGAGCGCGAAAGAGCGCTCGGGCGCGTATCCCTGAGGATACTGGCCCTGCAGGGATTGCGCCGCCGCATGACCTCCATCTCCGCGGAACTTCAGAAAATCCGGGGTTTTGAAGAGTTGCACCCCGAAGTCATGTACCCGCTCGACCACATCCGCAACATCAATCGCGGGAAGGTACCGCTCGGCAATTCGGACATCGCCGCCGAGCTGGCGGCCGCGGAGGCCGTCCTGGCAGCGCTCAAAGCGGGGAAGGACTTCTTTGCCGGGCGGACCGGGAGTATGGAACGGCACTACCTCCTCGAGGAGGCGGGCGAGATCATGCCCTACCGCGTCTACGTGCCGCAATCCTATCGAGGAGACCGCGAGTTTCCGCTCGTCATCGCGCTGCACGGCCTCGGGGCCGACGAAGACTCGTTCTTCGAGGGCTACGGGCAGGTGCTGCCGACGCTCGCCGAGCAGCGCGGCTATCTTGTCGCAGCTCCCTTGGGCTACCGGACGGACGGCGGCTATGGGGCGACACTCTTTCGCCCCGGCGCCGATCCGGCCGCGATCCGCAAGTCCGAGCTGAGCGAAATGGATGTCATGCGCGTCCTCGAGCTGATGAAGCGGCACTATCGCGTGGACGAAGGACGCATCTATCTTCTGGGGCACTCCATGGGGGCGATCGGAACATGGCATCTGGCGGCCAAGTATCCCGAAATCTGGGCCGCCGTGGCCCCCTTCGCGGGCATGGGCAACCCCGCGAGCGTGCAGGCCATGAAGCACATTCCCCAGATCGTGGTCCACGGCGCCGCCGACTTCACCGTTCCGGTGGGCGGGTCCCGCGCCATGGTGGAAGCCATGAAGAGGCTGGGCGTGACTCACCGCTATATCGAGGTTCCCGACGGCGACCACGTGAATGTCGTGGCGCCCAATCTGCCCGCCGTCTTCGACTTCTTCGACGCTCACCGGAAGAAGCCGTAGCGTCCCGCCGCCTGCGGGCGGTTTCACTTGCGCCAGAACGACGGGGTGAAAATCACCAGGATGGTATAGAACTCGAGACGGCCGGCGAGCATGCAGCCGCTCAGCACCCACTTGGCGACGTGGGAAAGGTGCCCGTAATGCTCCGAGGGGCCGACGCTGCCCAGGCCCGGACCGATATTGAATGTGGCCGCGGCGACGGCTGCGATGGCACTCAACACGTCGACGCCGGTGGCGGCGAGCATCAGGCAGGCGGCGACGAAGACCATCAGGGTGAGGTACACCATGTTCAACAGGCTCTGGATGGTGTACTCGGGAATGACGTCCGCGCCGAGCCGGACGGTGAAAACGCCGCGCCGTTCGACCATGCGCTTGAATTCGCGCCCCACCAGCTTGAAAAGCAGCAGGACGCGCGCCGCCTTCAGCCCGCCGGCCGTGGAGCCGGTACAGCCGCCGATGAACATCAGGGTCAGCAGGACGAGCTGGGGCAGGGGCAGCCATCGTTCGAAGTCGTCCGAGGTGAAACCCGTGGTGGTCAGAATGGACGATGCCTGGAAGAGAGACTTGCGCACGGCCGTCGGGAAGGGATAGCCCGGGGAGCGCAGCAGGCCGATGAGGATGATCGCCGTCGCGCCGGCGGCGACCGCCAGATAGAAGCGCAGCTCGCGATCCGCCCAGAACTTGCCGGGACGGTGCTCCACCCACAGCACGTAATGCCGCGTGAAGTTCACGCCGGCGAGCAGCATGAAAACGATGATGATGTACTCGATGAGCGGGCTGTCGAAGGCCGCGATGCTGGCGGTGCGCGTGGAGAAGCCCCCGGTCCCCAGGGTCGAAAACGCATGGCACGCGGCTTCGAATCCGTTCATGCCCGCGGCCCGCAGAGCCAGGTAGAGCGCCAGCGTCAGCGCGAGATAGATCTTCCACAGCGACAGCGCGGTTTCCGCCACGCGCGGTTTCAGCTTTTCCGAGCGGGCGCCCGAGAACTCCGCCCGGTAGAGCGCCATGCCGCCGACTCCGACCAGAGGGAGAATCGCGATGCCGAGAAGGACGATGCCCATGCCGCCGAACCAGTGCGTCATGCAGCGCCAGAGCTGCAGGGCTCCGGGCAGCACCTCGACCTTTTCGAGCACCGTCGCCCCGGTGGTGGTGAATCCGGAGACCGTTTCGAAAAGGGCGTCCGTGTAGCTGCGAAAATGGGGCGAGAGGTAAAAGGGAAGCGCGCCGAAGAGACAGACGAGCAGCCAGACGGCGCACACCAGCAGGATGCCCTCGCGCTGCGACAGATCGTGGCCGGGCCTGCGGAAGGCGAGGAAGCACAGTGCTCCGGCGCCCGTGGACAGCAGCGCGGGAATGCCGAACAGGCGGGGCTCGCCGCCCAGTTCGAACGTGAGCGCGAGGAAAACAAGCATGGTCGCGCCCAGGGCCATCAGGAAGAGGCCCGCCACGCGGAACAGGATGGGCACGCGGATCACCGGGCCTTCCTTCGGGGTTCGGCCAAGAAGGCGGTTTCCAGGGCGGGCACCGCACTTTCCAGCGAGAAGAAGAGGACGCGATCGCCGGCTTCGATCGAGGCGTCGCCGCGCGGCACGATCACCTCGCCGTCCGGCCGGGCGATGGCCCCGACCAGGGTGCCGCGCGGCAGCCGCAGGTCGCGCAGCTTCCTGCCCAGGTACTTGGAGCCCGGCGCGGCGATCAGCATTTCCGCATCGCGGATGCCCGCTTCGTGCAGCGTGCGGATGCTTGCGGCATTGCCTTGAACGATCTTGGCATCCAGGGCCTGCTCGCATTCCGCACAGCGCTCGGGATTTTCCTCGACGATGGTGATTTCGTTCCCTTCGCGGATCAGGCGCGCGGCAACCAAGGCCGCCACCTGCCCGCCTCCCGCTATCAGAATGCGCATGCTCCTTCCCCGGGCCCCCCGACGCAGGGTGCCGAGCGCTGATTGTATCAGGGACGGGCGTTTCGGGATCCCGCTATTCGGCCTCTGCCGGCCGCCGGCGCCTCCGGGGCGGATCGGCGAGGAATGGGGAGAAAAGCGCGCTTTCCGATGGTATGCTGAAAGAGATGCTGCGCATTCTCTTCCTATGCACGGGAAACGCCGGCCGGAGCCAGATGGCGGCCGCATTCGCGCGGCAGCTGGCCGGACGCCACACCGAGATCCTGTGCGCCGGCGATCGCCCCCAGGAGGTGCATCCGGCGGCCCTGGAGGTCATGAGGGAAGCCGGCCTGGAAATCGAGGCGCGCGTGACTCTGACACCGGCCGAGATCCGAGCCACGCCCTTCGATGTCGTCGTCACTCTGTGCAACCAGGCCAGGGAACTGTGCCCCGTCCTTCCCGGCGCTCCCGCCAGGATCCACTGGTCCTTGCCCGATCCGGTCAAACAGCAGCGCGCGGACGGGGCTCCGGGCAACGAGGCGTTCCGCGCGGTGCGCGACGAAATCCGGCGCAGGGTCGAGGGGTTGCTGCGCCACGGCTTTCTCGAATCCATCGAGGAAGTGCGCCGCACCCTCGGATCGCTGCTGGACAACCTGACGGACGGCGTGCTCGCCCACGACGTCGACCGGCGCATCTTCTTTTTCAACCAGGCCGCACAGCGCATCACGGGATACGGCTACGGCGAGGTCGTGGGCCGGGACTGCCACGAAATCTTCCCCCACCGGTTCTGCGGCGGAGAGTGCGCCTTCTGCGAGGACCGGCCCTGCCTGGCCGAGTCCCGGCTGCGTTACTCGCGCACTTTCGCGCGCAAGGACGGGGAACTGCGCGACCTGGAAATGTCGACCGTGCCCATCCGAACGCCGGCCGGCGAGGTGACGGGCGCACTGGTGATCTTCAGGGACGTGAGTGAAGTGCTCCACCTGCGACGCCGGCTGGAGCAGAGCCGCGGATTCTGCGGCATCGTCGGCCGCCACGCCTCGATGCTCAAGGTTTTCGACTCGATACGCGAACTGGCCGACGTCAACGTTCCCATCCTGATCCAGGGCGAAAGCGGCACGGGCAAGGAGATGGTCGCCACGGCACTGCACCAGCTGAGCTCCAGGGCGGCGGGCCCCTTCGTGCCGGTCAATTGCAGCGCCCTCCCCGAAGGCACGCTCGAGAGCGAGCTGTTCGGGCACGTGCGCGGCGCGTTCACCGGCGCCGTTCACGACCGCAAGGGGAGATTCGCCATCGCCGAGGGCGGGACGCTCTTTCTCGACGAGGTGGGCGATATCTCTCCCGCCATGCAGGTGAAACTCTTGAGGGTGATCCAGGAAAAGAGCTTCGTTCCGGTCGGGGGCGAAAAGAGCGTGCGCGCCGACGTGCGCATCATCTGCGCCACCCACCGCGACCTGCGCCTGCTGACGCAGCAGGGACTGTTCCGCGAGGATCTCTACTACCGCCTCGCCGTGGTACCGATCCACATTCCCCCGCTGCGCGAGCGCCGCAGCGACATCCCCATCCTGGTCGAGTATTTTCTGGACCGCTTTTCCTCCGATACCGGACGCCGCGTGAAGGACGCCGACCCGCAGGCGCTGGAGCTGCTCACCCGATACAACTGGCCGGGCAACGTGCGCGAGCTCGCCAACGCCGTCCAGTACGCCATGATCAAGTGCCGGGAAGGCTCCATCCGCGTTGCGCACCTGCCGCCCGAAATCCGCGGAATCGCAGGTGAAGGCCGTTCCGGGAAGCCGGGACCGCTTCCCAAGCTCGACACCGCCGCCGTCCTGGATGCCCTGCGCAAGTCGGGAGGCAACCGCGCCAAGGCCGCCCGGCTGCTCGGCGTCAGCCGAACCACGCTCTACCGATTCATCCATGCACATCCGGCGTTACATGATACAAACATGTAACAGGTTCGACTGGAAACGGCTGTAAACCTCAAGCTTATCATTGTCAATCAGTTAGCAGGATCCACTGCCGAAGATGTAGCGGATCCGTGTGCCGCAACGGCGTTGGCTGTGGAGCCCGACAGTGCCGCCGGTGGGTTTTCTTGTTGCAGACAAATCACTTGGAAACATGAATGCCGAAATCCCTCTCCGGCACGGAATTTGTACATTGTTTACGCCGAAGGCGAATGGATGGCGCCCGGTCATGATGAGGTCATGCAACAGAAACATCATCAAGGTGCTGCGCCTGTCGCGGGACATGATGGTTCTGGCCGACAAAGGGGACGAGCGGCGGGCGGATCCCAGTTGCGGAATCCTTTACGGGACCCTGCGGGATTCCGCCTACAAGCTGCGCACGCTGGCGCAGCAGGAGATCGATATCCACAAGCGCACCGGGCTATGGGATATCGACGAAACCGAGAACCTCGATTCGTAGGGGAGCCGTCGAATCCATGGGAGAGAGCAGGCGGGTGGGCAACTCAGTGCTCCGGCTCGAGAGGCAGGACATTACGGATTTCGAGGTGGAGGCCTTTGTCTACTATGCCCGGCCCGATCTGGCATTGGGAGCGGGCTTCGGCGGGGCGATCGCCAAGCGGGGCGGCCCTTCGATCAAGTCCGAACTGGACGCGATCGGGCGGCTCGAAGTCACCGAGGCGGCGGTCACCGGGGCCGGGAAGATGAAGGCGAGGTATATCGTGCATGCCGTGGGCCCGGCATTCCAGGAGGAGAACCTGGAGTCCAAGCTGGAGGCCACGATCGTCAATGCGCTCAAGCGAGCCGAGGAGAAAGGGATCCGCAGGTTGGCCTTTCCCTTGATGGGGGCGGGCTTTTACGGAGTACCGCTGCCGTTGTGCACCGAAATCATGATCCGGGCTTTATGCGGGCATCTGGCCCGCGGCTCTTCTCTGGAAGAAGTGATCGTCTGTGCCAACGACGCGCGCGAATACCGTGCTTTCCAGGCGGGGCTCGACTCTCTGCCTGACGGCCGGCCGGGAGACAAGTGAATGAGCGAATTGCTGCATTTCGCGGAACATAGGCTTCAGGAAGCTGCGTTGCTGGTGATGGCTTGCGTCTACAGCGTGCGCCTGGTCTGGCTGCTGCGCTTCCGCGCGGCTGGGGAGCGGCAGGCGCCCTCGGCCCCATGGCGCACCGGCCCGGCGAAGGGGGTCGCCTATTCCTGGCTGATCATCGGCATGCCCTGGGCCATGGAAAGCAGTCGCCGCCGCCCGCAGCAGTACGCCCAATTCGTGATCTTCCACCTCGGGGTCGCCGCCGCCATCGCCCTGTCGTTCATCATCCCCTATGGGCCGCAGCTTCTCGAGCGGCCCGGCATGGTGCAATCGATGCAGGTCATTATCGGGGCGGCCTTCGCCGTCGGTTTGATGCGCCTTTATCGCAGGGCGACCGACAAGGTCATGCGCGCGATCAGCTCGCCGGACGACTATTTCTCGCTGGCGCTGCTGACGGTCTGGTTTTTCTTCGCCTTTTTTGCGGCTCCCAACCGCTACGATCGGGGAGAGACGGTGCTGCTGGTCTATTTCTTCCTGACGGCGTTCTTTCTCCTGTACGTGCCGTTCAGCAAGATCTCGCATTATCTCTACTATCCCTTCACGCGCTACTACCTCGGGAAGACGATGGGACACCGGGGAGTCTTCCCGCTGCTGCGCGGCCCGCGCCCGCGCAGGGCGGAGGAGCGCGTATTGGTACCCTCGCCGGGCCTGGAAGCCCTCGCCGCCGGCAATCCCGCCGGGAAGGGCGCCCGGCGGTGAGCGTTCAATGACCAGGAAGGAGGCCGACTTGCCGGCTGTCGAACAGGTTCGATCGTACAGGGCGCAGAAGGTCATCGAAAGGATGGCCAGGAAACTCAACCGCCAGCTGGTGGCTTCCCTGGCCGCCTGCGTCCACTGCGGCATGTGCACGGAATCGTGTCATTATGTCCTGACCAATCCCGGGGATCCGACCTATGCGCCGGCCTGGAAGGCCGACCGCATGCGCAAGATCTTCAAACGCCACTTCGACTGGACCGGCAGGGTTTTCCCCTGGTGGGTCGGCGCGAAGAGCCTCCACACGGACGCCCAACTCGAGGAGCTGAAGGACATCGTCTTCGGCAAGTGCACGAACTGCCGGCGCTGCTCCCTCAACTGCCCCATGGGCGTGGACTTTGCCGTGCTCAACCGCATGGCGCGCGGCTTGCTGGTTTCCGTCGGCATCATGCCCGAAGGCGTGGCCGTCGTCAGCAAGGACCAGTGGGAGATCGGCAACCAGATGGGGGTCCTCAAGGAGGAGTACCTGGAGACCCTGGAGTGGATGTCCGAGGAACTGTGCGACGAGCTGGGCGATCCGCATGCCGCCATTCCGATCGACCGGATGAATGCCGACGTCGTATATGCCATCAACCCGCGCGAAGTGAAATACGACCCGCGCAGCATCTCGGACGCCGCCAAGATCTTCTATGTCGCGGGCGAAAACTGGACCATGCCGAGCGAGGGCTGGGACATGACCAACTTCGGCCTGTTTTCCGGCGACGACGAGCTGGGCGGGGCGGTGGCCCGGCGCCTGTACGAAAAGGTGATCGAGCTGAAGGGGAGGAAGCTTGTCATTTCCGAGTGCGGGCACGGATACCGCTCGACGCGCTGCGAGGGGCCGAACTGGGCGGCATTCGACATTCCGTTCGAGATGGAGAGCTCGGTGCTCACGATGCTGCGCTACATCAAGGAGGGCCGGATCCGGGTGGACAAGAGCAGGAACAAGCTCCCGGTGACCTTCCATGATTCCTGCAACAACGCCCGCAGCTGCGGCTTTTTCGAGGAGCCGCGCGAACTGCTCTCCTACGTGGTCAGCGACTTCCGCGAGATGTACCCCAACCGCGCCGAGAACTACTGCTGCACCGGCGGCGGCGGCGCGATGTCGATGTCCGAATACACCCCGCGCCGCTTGAAATCGGCGCGCATCAAGGCCGAGCAGCTGGCCGCCACCGGAGCCAAGGTCGTGGTCACCTCGTGCCACAATTGCGTCGACGGCCTCACCGACCTGATCCGCCATTACAAGCTGGGAATGGAGGTGACCCAGCTGGTCAACCTGGTGGCCAACGCCCTGATCGTGCCCGCCGCCGTCAGGGTTCCGGAGGCGGCTGCCGAGGCCGCGGCGCCGCCGAAGGCGTTGCCGCTCGCGGGATTCCGCATCCTGGTGGTCGACGACGAGCCCGACGTGCTCGTCTACTACGGCGCGGTGCTCGAGGACCAGGGTGCGCAGGTGCTCCGGGCGCCCGACGGCGACAGCGCCCTGGAGCTGGCGCAGCGTGAGCTGCCGGACCTGATCACCCTGGACCTTTCGATGCCCGGGACCGACGGCGGACGCGTATTCGAAGCCCTGCGCCGCGATCCGCGACTGGCTGCCATCCCGGTCTGCATCATCACCGGCAGGCCCGAATTGCGCCGCCTGATATACGACCGGCCGGTTGCACCCCCCGAGGGTTACCTCGACAAGCCCGTCGATGAAGAAACATTGCTGCGCAACGTGAGGAAGATATTGAAAGTGACTTGAGGCCGCCATCCGCCGAGCGCGCGCCGCGGCTGGCCGAGGGGGCGTCATGGATCTACCCTACCGGCAATACTTCGAATCGATGCCTTGCTACGTGACCGTCCAGGACCGCGACCTCCGGATCATCACCGCCAACGCGCGCTTCCGGCAATCCTTCGGCGACTTCGAGGGCCGCCGCTGCTATCAGGTATACAAACAGCGACCCGAGAAGTGCGAGGTCTGCCCGGTGGAACGTACCTTCCGCGACGGGCTCAGCCATAGCAGCGAAGAGAGGGTCCGCTGCCTGAACGGGCGCGAGGTCGCGGTGATCGTCTACACGGAGCCTGTCCTGGATCCCGACGGCCGGATCGCCGCGGTGATGGAGATGTCGACCGACATCACCGAAATCAAGCAACTGCAGGACCTGCTGAGCGAGAGCCGGCGGCGCTACCGCACGCTGTTCGAGGAAGTGCCCTGCTACATTTCCATCCAGGATGCCGATCTCAACATCGTCGACGCCAACCGCCTGCACCGCCGGGATTTCGGAAGTTTCCTGGGATGCAAGTGCTACGAGGTCTACAAGCACCGCAAGGAGGAGTGCTATCCCTGCCCCGTGCGCGACACGTTCCTCGACGGCGCAATCCACGAGCGCGAAGAAGTCGTGACCTCGATCCGCGGCGAGACCATGAACGTGCTGGTGAGCACGGCGCCCATCCGCGACGGCGCGGGAAATCTGCAGTACGTCATGGAGATGAGCACCAACATCACGCAGATCCGCGCCCTGCAGTCGCAGCTCGCTTCGATCGGGCTTCTCATCGGATCGGTTTCTCACGGGATCAAGGGATTGCTCAACAGCCTCAACGGCGGCATCTACCTCGTCAACAAGGGGCTCGAAAACGGCGACCAGGCTCGCCTGAAACAGGGCTGGGAAATAGTCCTGCGCAACGTGGCGCGCATCCGCAGCATGGTCCTCGACATTCTCTACTATGCCAAGGATCGCGAGCCGCAATACGAGCCGCTGTCGCCGGCGGCCGTGATCGACGAGGTTTTCGACCTGATGCTCGACAAGGCGCGCAGCCTCGGTGTCGGTCTCGCCAGGGAAGTCGACGAGGACGTGGGGTCCCTGGAAGGCGACGCGAAGGCCCTGCGCGCCATGCTGGTCAACCTGGTGGAGAACTCCCTGGATGCCTGTCGCCTGGATTCGAAAAAGAGCGGGCACCGGGTCGCGCTGCGCGCCTCGGGACAGGGCACCCATGTGCGCTTCGAGGTCGCCGACAACGGGATCGGCATGGATCGGGAGACACGCGAAAAGGCCTTCACGCTCTTTTTCTCCACCAAGGGGAGCGAAGGAACCGGGCTGGGCCTTTTTGTCGCCAACCGGATCGCCTGCGCCCACGGGGGCAGGATCGTCCTGGAATCGGAGCGCGACGCCGGGACGCGCTTTCTGGTGGAGATACCCAGGGAGCGCCCGAGGAAGCCCGCAAAGGAAGACCAATGCCTGACCCAGCAAGGAGCGACGCCATGAGCGATAAGAAGACGATCCTGATCGTAGACGACGAGCCGGACACCCTGACGTTCTTTTCCAGCCTGCTGCGCGACAACGGCTACGAGACGATCACCGCCGAAAACGGCGACGCAGCACTCGCCAAGGTCCGGGAGGCCCGTCCGGACTTGATCACCCTGGACATCACCATGCCGGAAAGTTCCGGTGTCCGCTGCTATCGCGAGCTGCGCCAGAGCGCCGAGTTCCGCTCGATCCCCGTGATCGTGATCACCGGGATCTCGGAGGATTTCCGCGGATTCATCTCCTCGCGCAAGCAGGTGCCCCCGCCCGACGGCTACCTGAGCAAGCCGGTCGACGAGCAGGAGCTTGTCGGCATGATCGGCCGGCTGCTTGCCGCCTGACCCGCGCGCGAGCAGATCCGCCGCGCCGCGGCGGATCGGAAACTCGTCGATCGATCGCAGCCCATCCCGTGCTGCTTGTTTTTGCCGCATCCCCGGCACGTGCCCCGCGCAAGCTCCCGGTGAACCTTTCCGCCGGCACGCACGTTATACTGGATGAATCGACGGGTGGTGCTCCATGTTTCGACGCGCGTTTGCACTGCTGGTCCTGGGCGCGGCCGCCGCGGCGGGCGCGGACCGGGAAACGGTCGAACAGATCATGGCGCGCCTGGCGGCCAACCAGGACCGGGCCGAGAGCCTGCGTTCCGCCTTCGTCTACGACCAGGAGCTGCGCATGCGCTTTCTGCGCGGCGACGGCAGGATCGCGCGCGAGGAAATACGCCGCTACCAGGTGACGCCTGCGGAAAAGGGCACCGTCAAGCAACTCGTGCGTTTCGAGGGCCGGTATGAAAAGGACGGCGCGATGATCGCGTATTCGGACCCGGGCTTCAAGTACAAGGACGTGGACATCGACGGCGAGCTGATCGACGAGCTGGCCAGGGATCTGGCCGACGACGCCCGCTCGCGCGACGGCATCGCCGCGAACCTGTTCCCGCTGACGACCGCCGAGCAGCGCAAGTACCGCTTTGCGCTCAAGGGAACCAGGGAATACCGAGGCCGCAGCGTCTATGAGATCGCCTTCGAGCCGAGGCGCGAGACCTGGGACGAGGAGCAGGGCGCTCCCTGGGCCGGAACGATCCTGGTCGATGCCGCCGATTACCAGCCGGTTCTCGTCAGCAGCCGGCTGGCCAAGGGAATCCCGCTGGCCGTGCGCACCCTGCTGGGCACGAACCTGAAAGGCCTGGGCTTTCAACTGCGCTACGAGCGATTCGACGAGGGGCTCTGGTTTCCGGTCTCCTACGGCGCGGAATTCGAGGTCAAAGCGCTGTTCTTCTACAAGAGGCGCATCGCCTTCAGCATGTCCAACCGCGGCTTCCGGCGCGCCCGCGTCGACGCCAGCATCACCTACGAACCGCCGCGCTGAAGCCGCATCCGACCCGCCGGCAGTCAACGCGCTTGACATCGTGCCGTTGACCGGCGTAGTGGTATACCATCCCTGGCCGCGTGATGTGCGAATATCGCGGCGATAGGCCATGACGCTGTCTGGAGTCACAGGACGTGACAGACTTATCCGGCGACCGGGCTTCTTCAGAACTTGTCCCCCTGCTCTACGGCCACGGAAGGGGCCGTCCTGCCGCCTCGTTTCGCTTCGCGATCAGGGGCACGCGGAGGCCGTCGTGCGGGGGCGCCCGACGAAGAGGGCCCGGATCCGAAAGGAGATGAACGAATGAAAGCTTTTCGGCTCGTTTTCCTGCTTCTGCTTCTGGGAGCGCCGGCGATCACGCCCGCGTTCTCTCAGGGCACGGCGTCGCTGAGCGGCACGGTGAGCGACGCGACCGGCGCCGTCATTCCCGGCGCCACGATCACCCTGACGAACGAAGCGACCGGCGCGACCCGCGTAGCGACCAGCGGTCCGGACGGCACGTACATGTTCGCCCTGGTGCAGCCCGGCACCTACAGGGTCGAATTCAAGATGCAGGGCTTCAAGACCGCCGTGCGCGAAAACGTGGCCCTGCCCATCGGGACCAACCAGGTCCTGAGCGTCACGCTCGAACTCGGCGAGATCAGCACGGAGGTCGTGGTCGAAGGGGGCGCGGTCAAGGTCAACACCACCGACGCCAGCGTGGGCAATCCCTTCGGCGAAAGCCAGGTGAGGCAGCTGCCCCTCGAAGCGCGCAATCCCAGCCAGTTGCTCAGCCTGCAGGCGGGCGTCGTCTGGGCCGGCGAGCGCCTCGGCGACGAGCGCGCCGGCTCGGTCTTCGGCGGCCGCGGCAACCAGGGGAACATCACCCTGGACGGCGCCGACGTCAACGACCAGGTCAACCAGAGCGCCATGCAGAGCGTCGTGCCCATCCCGCTCGATTCCGTTCAGGAATTCCGCGTCACCACGCTCGCCAGCGGCGCGCAGTACGGGCGCTCGAGCGGCGCCCAGGTCGAACTCGTGACCAAGAGCGGGAGCAACGACTGGCACGGCTCGGCCTACTGGTTCAACCGCAACGAGAAGTTCGCCAGCAACGGCTTCATGGAAAACCGCCTGGGCATCGACAAGGCGCCTCTGAAGCGCAACATCTACGGCGCCTCCGCGGGCGGCCCCTTCAAGAAGAACCGCGTTTTCTTCTTCCTCAACTGGGAAGGGCGCAAGGACCGCACCGCCACCCCGCAGACGCGCGTCGTGCCCACGGACTCGTTCCGTGACGGCGTGCTCATGTACCAGTGCCAGAACCCGGCCCAGTGCCCGGGCGGCACGGTCAAGGGCCTGACTTCCAACCATGCGGTGCCTGCCGGCTGGTACGGCCTGACGCCCGACCAGGTGGCCAAGGTCATCGATCCCTGCGGCAGTGCTCCCTGCGTCGACATCCTGGGGAAGACCGTCACGCCCGGCGTGAACCAGAGCGTGATCGCCATCCTGCGCGGCTACCCGCACGGCAACGATCCCAGCCTGGGATCGATCCTGGGCCTGGACAACGGCTTCAACTCCATCGGCTATCGCTTCAATCCGCCCATCACCGTGGACAACAACGATTACGTGGCGCGCCTGGACTTCACGCTGGATTCCGCCTCCAGGCATACGGTCTACTGGCGCGGCAGCCTGGCCAACGACAAGCAGATCGACCGGCCGCAGCAGTTCCCCAATGACCCTCTGACGGGCCAGCAGACCTCGGCGAGCGCCAAGCTGCTCAACAACAGCAAGGGCATGGCGACGAGCTACACCGCCATCCTGCGCCCCAACCTGGTCAACACCTTCCGCTGGGGCGTCACGCGCCAGGGGCTCGACCGGGGAGGGATCCTGGGGACGGAACTCTATATCCGTGGATTCTCGTCCTTCCGCGACTTCGCCGCGCGCCCCTATCTGCGCATCGTGCCCACCCACAGCTTCACCGACGACATGACTTGGACCAAGGGCAAACACACCTTCCAGTTCGGAGTCGCCTTGCGCCACATCGATCACCGGCGCTCCACTTCCGCCGACTCCTTCGATCGCTGGGCGATGAACAACGGCTGGTTCGCCTCGCTCGGCCGCAACTGCGTCCTGCCGGGCAGGGCGGCCGGCGTGTGCCCCAATGCCGCCGCGGTCAACGCCCTGCCGACGATCGCCGGCGGGAACCAGACACCCTTCGCGCGCGCCACCATCGATCTGCTGGGCGTGCTGACCGAGGATTCGGCGACCTACCAGTTCGATCTCAAGGGCAACGCGCTTCCCATCGGGACGCCCAAGGTGCGCGAGTTCATCACCACCGAGTACGAAGGCTACTTCCAGGACATCTTCCGCCTGAAGAGCAACGTCACCCTTACCTTCGGCCTGCGTTACAGCTATGCCACGGTGCCCTACGAAAAGAGCGGACTCCAGGTGGTGCCGAGCGTCGATCTCGCAGCGTGGATGGCGGATCGCATCGCCAATATGGAGAAGGGCACCCCGTCGGACGCCTCCCCGCTGATCACCTTCACGCCGGGCGGCAAGGTCAACGGTGCCGCCGGCTATTTCAATCCCGACAGGAACAACTTCGCGCCCCGCATCTCGGTGGCTTACAGCCCCGGCTTCGACACCGGCCTCGGGCGCTTCCTCTTCGGCGGCCCGGGGAAGAGCTCGATCCGCGCGGGCTTCAGCATCGCCTATGACCGCATGTCGGGCGGACTGCCGAGCGTGATCGACGACAACGGCGCCGTCGGCCTGGCGAGCAGCATCGACAGCCCGTACGGCATGTGGGATTACATCGGCAACCCGGCGACCGGCACGTCCACGGCCACGCGCTTTGCGGGCTATGACAAGCTGCCGCGCTCCGGGGAGCCTTTCTTCACGCCTCCCAAGGGCGGATTCCCCAACACGCCGCCGAGCGACACGCAATCGTACGGCGCCGCCATCAGCAGAAGCCTGCACACCCCGTACTCGCCCCAGGTGTCCTTCTCGATCGAGCGCGAGCTTTACAAGGGAACCGTCCTGGATGTCGGCTATGTCGGCCGCTTCGGGCGCGGACTGCTGATCCAGGGGGACTTCGCGCAACCGCTGCGCTTCCGCGATCCCGGGTCCGGCATGAATCTCTGGGAAGCCTGGGCGCAGCTCGAGAAGAACATGAAGACCTCGGACCTTTCCTACACCGGTATCTGCATCACCAATCCCGATGCCTGCCCGGTGATCCCGTTCTTCGAGAACGTGTACTCGGGCATGGCGGCATATTGGGGTGCGGCGACCGGCAAGGTGTTCAAGTCGAACACGGCGGCCGTGGCGGATTACGCCGCCTCGACCTGGGCCCCCGGGTGGGCGGACGTGATCAAGGACCTCGACGTGAACATCCCGGTCTTCGAGGGCACCAGCGTCTACAACAAGAAATTCGACCCGCAGGGCGACGGGCGCCTGCTGTTCCCCCAGCAGTACACGGTGCTGCCCGTATGGACCAACAACGCCGACTCGAGCTATCACGCCCTGGTGGTCAGCGTGCGGCGCCGCCTGGGCAGCTTCGTCTTCGACGCCAACTACTCCTTCTCCAAATCGATGGATGACGGTTCGGCGCTCGAGGGCGAGAGCAGCAACTACAGCGGCGTTCTGCCCAACAACTTCGATCCGCATCCCTATCGGGCTCTTTCCGATTTCGACATCAAGCACAACTTCAATGCCAACTGGCTCTATACGCTGCCCTTCGGGCGCGGCAAATGGCTGGGGGCCGGCATCCCCGGCTGGGCCGACCAGATCGTGGGCGGCTGGCAGGTCACCGGCGTATGGCGCTGGCGCTCCGGCTTCCCGGTCGACGTGGCCAACGGTTTCTGGTTCCCGACGACCTGGGATATCGCCGGCACCGCCACCCAGCTACTGCCGCTCAGCACCAAGATCCGGAAGAGCGCCAAGGACGGGCCGAACCTGTTCGTCAATCCGGTCGACGCCAAGGCCGAGAATCCCTTCCACGCTGTCGGGACCGCTTATGCGGCCTATATCCACACCCCGATGGGCGGCTCGGGGACGCGCAACAGCCTGCGCGCCGGCCGTTTCTTCACCGTCGACCTCGGCATCGGCAAGAGCTTCCGCATGCCCGCCGAGGGCCACCG
>Ga0272448_1002242_pt1 | contig 24643 bp, 26 predicted proteins | sample YNPCB0191_FD_202220 | JGI IMG/M metagenome (GOLD analysis project Ga0272448, IMG submission 202220) | Hot spring sediment microbial communities from Yellowstone National Park, WY, United States - YNP-CB-019-1 | ecosystem: Environmental > Aquatic > Thermal springs > Hot (42-90C) > Sediment... | reverse complement strand
TTTACTGATACCACACCACCTGCTGCAGCGGCGTTTTACCGTGTGGTGGCGACACCGGAGCCGTTGACACAACCTTTGGTGAACACGTGAACCACTGACGAAAAGGTCCGTTGTCCCTCGTCCCGGACAAAAACCGGGGCGAGGGACCGACTGGAATGCATGAATGAATATGCTGCGAACCTTTGTCTGAAACCGTTTTGTGCCTGTGCAAAAATAACGCTGCGGGAAAGGTGTGAACGTGACGATGCGTATGAGAAAATGGCCGTAGTAAACCGGTGGCGTTTACACTGATCGAATTACTTGTTGTGATTGCGATCATTGGAATTTTGGCCTCGCTGCTCTTGCCTGTTCTGTCGAAAGCCAAGGCAAGAGCACAAGGCATACAATGCATGAGCAACCACCGCCAACTGCTGTTAGTCTGGCGAATGTACGTTGAAGAAAACCAGGATACACTACCATTTGCCAAACACGGTCCTTACGCCTGGATTGATGGTACTGAGGGTCAGGCTGGCTCGATTTCGACCCGAACAATCAGGCGAATTGGGATGTTGACCTGCACATAAAAACCAGCATTTTGTGGCCGTACTGCGGAAATAACACTGCAATTTTCAAGTGCCCAGCCGATAAAAGCACGGTGAACGTGCGCGGCGCGATCAAGCCGCGTGTCCGCTCGATGTCAATGCTCTGCTGGGTTGGCGGACGCGGCGAAGGCTTACCCCTCAGTTGGTCGGACACGGCTTACGGTACAAGACCCGGCGAGTACCGTATCTACCGGAAATACCATGACATGATTAACCCGGGTCCGGCACGCACGTTTGTCTTTCTGTACGAACGCGAAGACAGCATCAACGACGGGATGTTTGTAGTTGACATGCGCCTTTATCCGCAAACTCCCGAATCCGTGGTGGATTGGCCGGCCAACTATCACGGTGGCGCAGGTGGGTTTTCGTTTGCCGATGGCCACTCGGAAATTAAAAAGTGGATTACGACACGGTTTCTGGAACCGCCGCTGAAAAACCAGGCACGGCCATTCCCTACCCCACTCGGTGGCGAGCTTAACAAGGATGTCCAATGGATGCAGCAACGTGCCACGCGGCGCATCGAATGAGGCACTGCGCCTTCCCAATACGCAAACTGTTCTGCTAAAGCGCTACACGTTTGCCTCGGCACTCAAAAAATCAAATGCCGCAACCTCGGCAGTCCGGTAAATCACACTCCCATCAGCTTTGCATGCTTACCTTGGCCATTTAATATGCAGCGATCCGGAAGCTTACCTCGTTTGAGCAGCTAGTCAAACAAGTGCCCTAGCGATGACTCGATACACACGAAACAAGCTAATTTTGGTATTTGGTCTTGCATCCCTTTGCACGGTCGGATCGGATGCAGCAGTGCTCAGCATCGGGCATCGCGGCAACTCACTGTTTGCCCCTGAAAACACCGTTGCGGCTTTTTTGGCCTGCAGTAACAAGGCTGACATGGTCGAGTTCGATGTCCGTGTCTCAAAAGACGGTCATCTGGTCGTCATGCACGATTGGAATGTGGACCGGACCACCGACGGCAACGGAGCCGTGTCAAACCTTACATTGCTTGAGTTGAAAGCGCTGGATGCAGGCTCATGGTTCTCGACAAATTTCGCCCGCGAAAGAATACCCACACTCGAACAAGCTTTGACCAACATCATGCGATTTGCCACGCCGCTGGTTGAGCATAAGGCCGGCCCGGCCTGGATGTACGTGGCTGAACTGCGACGTCTGGAAGCCATTACAAATATCGTGTTGCAATCGTTCGACTGGGGGTTCCTTTCAGATGTGCATGCGCTCGAGCCGGCTATTCCACTGTGTGCACTCGGCAATGAAGAACTAACTGCAGCTAAGCTAGCGGACATTGTAAAAACAGGTGCGCGGACAGTGGCATGGGAACGCACCAAAATTACCGCTGCTGAGGTTGATCTTGTGCACTGTGCAGGCCTAAAGTTGCTTGTTTGGACAGTGGATAACCCAGTCGAAATACGCCACTTCATAGAACTTGGTGTTGATGGGATAATTTCCAACGACCCTGAAGCAGTTCGTCAAATTCGGTCTCAATTTACCAATCACAGCGGCTCTGTTGAGCCATGACCGCAGCGGCAGGAGAATTCACCCGATGAATAATCGCACTTGGCGCATGCCCACGCAACCCAAGCTCATGGTTCACCTGGACTTCAGACATTCGCGATGGAACCGGCCAAGTCATGGCAACAGACAAGAGTGTTTCTTGCGAAAAAACCGAACCTGATCCGGGCCAAAACCGGGCTTTGTTACGAGCGAATCGCGTGCGACCGCATTTTGGATGTTACACAATTGCAGCCTATGCAAAAGTCCGCTTGCCTTTTGGCCGTCAAAGGTTAGAGTTGTGCCATGAAGAACGATGTGATCCCGGTGCAAGTACGTCGGATCGTGGCCATGCACTCGGGGTGTGCCATTTTTGTCGGCAACGACGAGAAAGTGTTTGTCATTAACGTCGAGCCGCAAATCGGCGCGGTCATCAGTATGTTCATGCACAATACCCCGAAGGAACGGCCACTGACTCACGATCTGATGACTAACATCTTCAAAGCATTCGGGATTACAATTGAGCGTGTGGTAATTACCGAGCTGAAGAACTCGACGTACTATGCGCGCCTGATTTTGCAGGAGCAAAATGAGCTTGGCCGCAAAATCGTCGAACTCGACGCGCGTCCGAGCGATTGCATCGCACTTGCAACTGCGCAAAAGCGGCCGATCTATGTCTCTTCGTCCCTGTGGGAACAGGTCGAAGACATGAGTGAGGTGCTGGACCGGATTGACGAAGCCAGCAGCGAGTCCGATTCCGAACCCGAATTCTGAAGGCGCGAGCATGGCCAAAACCGCTGGCAAGCGTGCACCGGCAGTTGTGCTGGTGTATGGGAAGGACGAATCCGCCGTCACAGAGCGCGCAAAACAAATCTGCCAGGAATGGTGCGATCAGCTTGGCGAATTTGACCGTGAAATCATTGACGGCACGGCTACAAAAGCCGATGAGGCGCTCAAGGTCATTTCACGTGTCCGTGAAGCACTTTTAACTCTGCCCTTTTTCGGTTCTGGCAAAGTAATCTGGCTGCGCAACTGTAATTTCCTCGGCACCGAGCGCACTGCTACCGCTCAGGTTGTGACTGAGGCAGTGGACGAGCTTGCACGCGCCTTGGAAGATTTCGACTGGTCCAAGCCAGGCAACGTCAGGTTTATCATCAGCACAACAGACGTTGACCGGCGCAGGCGACTTGCCAGGGTCGTCGAAAAAATCGGCAGCGTCGAACCTTGCGCCGGTTGGTCACTTGATGACAAAGACTGGGCCCAAATGGCTGAGGCGTGGGTTAAACAGCGGATTTACGCTCACAAAAAACAAATTGCCGAAGAAGCGGTAGCCGAGTTGGTTGCCCGGGTCGGGCCAGACCAGCGCATGTTGGACAGCGAAATTCAAAAACTCGTCCTATACGTTGGCACCCGCCCCAAAATACAAATCGAGGATGTCGAAACAATCTGCATCCGGAACAAGTTCGCCGGCGCATTCGCATTGGCGGACGCGCTTGGCGCGCGCGATCTGCCCGCACTGCTGCGGCACCTCGATGAAGAGCTTTGGCAAATGCAATTCGACAAGGATAAAAACGAGTTCAGCTTGCTGGGCGGGCTTGTGACAAAGATCAGGGCGCTGATTTTCGCAAAGGAAATGCTGCGTGCCGGATGGGTAAAACAGGTTAACTATTTTAACCAGTTCACACCTTTCCTGAAGAACGTGCCGCAGGACCGGTTACCGGCAGATCCCAGGTTTAACCCACTTGCATTGCATCCATACGTACTGTTCAAGGCTGTTCAACAGGCCAACAACTACACGCTCGATGAACTTGTCCGCGCGATGGACATGCTGTTGCAATGCAATCAGAAACTCATCTACAGCGATCTGGATGCAAGGCTTGTGCTTCAGCAAACCTTGATTGACATCGTAAGCCGGACACCTGGCCAAGAAAAACACCCTGGATAAAACCAGTTTTTCCCGTTGACGCTGAGTCCAGCTCGTAACCCCCTGCGCAGACTACAAAGCCAAGCTCAGCTTTCGGCATTAAATAGCGTGTATTCACGGTTTGCGATACGATTGGCAGAGCGCGCAGCACCGAGCACTAACACCGCTTTTAATTCGATTGCAGGGATGACTCCCACGTCGGCCAGAGTTTGGTGCGGCCAGACCCGCGCACGACAGCCAGCTCGGGTGAAGCCTCGCCTTCCCACACGCGGTTCTTGCTTCGCCCCCACCCGCGTGGGGCACACGCCATAGCCGCGCTCGTAAGAGCGCGGAAAACAGGATTCAAACCCGGAAGCCGGGTCTGCATGACCAACGCTGGCACGCACTTGACTGTGCGCCCTATCTTACGCGCCGTTCTATGCGTTTTTGTGGTGAACAATTCGGGCGAGAGTCTTGGGAGTTGCGGTGGCAGAGCGAGCGTCAGCGAGCGCCGACACCGCTCTGGGATCGGCTTAGACACGGACTATGGTTGTATTCTTGGGAAGAGCGCAAGGCGCGATACAGTCGTGCCGCATTTCCACAGCAGCAGGACGAGATTCAAAAACCGGCCCGGTTTTCCAGCAATCGTGCCGCGCAATTGTCTGTCGTACTTATCGGTACTCTGGAATGATTCGTGGCGAGTTGTACGCCTACCGTTGGCATGGTGAGCTATCATCTGTCGCCCTGAGTGGTTTAGGTTGTGGCTTTTTTGTGGGTTTGTTTAACGACAAGTGCCACGGGATGCTTTTGATCTGTGTGCATATGGCCCACTGTGGAGCGTCCGGTTTTCGGCTTTAGCCGTGCCCCCTATGCGTAACATCGGCGAGGAAAAACGGCACCAAGGCACCGCACTGCAAATCCTGCAACTGCAGGGCTGACAGCGTATGCTCCTATCAACGCCGGAGTCAAATACTCGAACCTAAAGAATGGAGTTGCGATGGGTAGTGCACGCGGCTCGTCCCATAGTCGCGGGAGCGCCTCGCCGAGAACGTTGCCCAACCTGCACGTTTCATAAACTTGCAGTGCTGGCGCCGCCAAACCATTGGTACATCCGGCGTTGCGGGAAAAATATGCTGTATCTGCTGCCTGCGCCGCAGCCGAGCGCGGCTGGCAGGCCGATTTCCAAATCAGCAAGTCCTCGACAGCCACCCCACCGTATGCCAATCAGTTACGGCGCATCCGGCATTCGAGCGAAAAACCTATTGTATCGCCGATTTCCGAACTGGCGCGGCATTGGGATTTCCCCGGCACCCCGCGTTGGCAAGTGCCTCGCCGGTTTGTCCCACAGCAGCGAGATGCGGTACAGCAGACCTGGAATCTGGGCTACGAAAATCCGGGTTAAAGCCCGCAGCCAAGGACACGAGCGCGCTCTTCAAGGGTCAAAATCCGCCATTCGCCGGGCTTAAGATTGCCCAAGCAAAAATTCCCGATTCGCACACGGATCAAGCGCAACGTCGGGTGACCGACCGCAGCGGTCATACGACGCACCTGCCGGTTACGCCCCTCGACAAGCTCCATGGCAATCCAGCATGTTGGCACAGTTTTGCGGAACCGTATTGGCGGGTCGCGCGGGGGCAACTCAGGCTGCGGATCTAAAATCCACACACGCGCTGGGAGTGTTTCCCGACCCCGAATAACGACGCCCTGTTGCAGTTTTCGCAATGCATCCTGCCCTGGAACACGTTCAACCTGCGCCCAGTACTCGCGCGGATGCGCATGTGCCGGGTTAAGAAGCAGTTCTGTCAGTGCGCACTCGTCACTCAGCAACAGCAACCCTTCCGAATCGGCATCAAGCCGGCCGATCGGATAAACGTTTCTTGGGAATCCGAATTCTTTAAGCGTACGCTGGCCTGGCTGTTCGGGTGTGAATTGTGACACCACACCAAACGGCTTGTTAAACGCGATGAGCATCTTTGCCCAACACCGAACCACGCGGTTTACAGGTCAGTGACAAGCCAAAACCCGTGTCGGTAAAAAACAAAAAGCCGCTTTAACCTGTGAACCGTTTCACGGCGATGCAGGCGTTATGACCGCCGAACCCGAATGAGTTGTTCAACGCTGCGTTTACTCGCATTTCACGCGGCACGTTGGGGACATAATCAAGGTCACATTCGGGGTCGGGTTTTTCGTAGTTGATTGTGGGTGGCACGATGCCGGTCTCGATTGCCTTGATACAAACGATCAACTCGACTGCACCGGCTGCACCCAGCATATGCCCAGTGGCGCCTTTGGTCGAGCTTACGGCGAGTTTTCGCGCGCGCTCGCCAAACACGGTCTTAATGGCCTTGGTTTCGGAGATGTCACCAAGGACCGTGCTTGTACCATGCGCATTGATGTAGTCAATATCCGCTGGGTTTAGCTTTGCAGAATCCAGAGCGCGTTTCATGCACAGCGCCGCACCGGCACCATCCGGATCAGGGGCGGTCATATGATTTGCATCTGCGCTTGTGCCGTACCCGGCGAGTTCGCAGTAGATTTTTGCACCTCGTGCTCTGGCATGCTCAAGTTCCTCCAGCACAACCACACCCGCGCCTTCGCCCATTACAAACCCGTCGCGGTCGGCATCGAACGGGCGCGAGGCGTGTTTTGGGTCATCATTTCGGGTGCTGAGCGCTTTCATTGCGCAGAACCCACCCATGCCCAGCGGTATTATTGTTGCCTCGGCACCGCCAGCGAAGACCATTTTGGCATCGCCCATTTTTATTATGCGCCATGCTTCGCCGATGGCGTGGTTTGCCGAGGCACAGGCCGAGCAGGTCGAGAAATTCGGCCCCCGCAATTTGTGGTACATCGAGAAAAGTCCGGACGCCATGTTCAAAATGAGCATGGGTATTGTGAATGCGGACATCCGACCCGGGCCGCGCTCGAGCAGGGCCTTGTGTTGTTCCGCCGTGGTGTAAAGGCCGCCTATGCCGGAAGCGATCACAACACCAATTTCGTCTCTGTTGGCCTTGTTCAGGTCAATGCCGCAATCCTTGAGCGCCTGCCATGCAGCATGAACACCGAATTGAGAGAACCGGTCTGTCCGCCGCATTTCTTTAACTGATGGGAATGCGGGTGAGGGATCGAAACCCTTCACCTCGGCGGCAATTTGCGAATCGAACCCGGCTGGGTCGAACGCTGTGATTCTGTCAATGCCGCACACACCGTCGAGCAGATTGCGCCAGAAGGTTTCCACATCGTGACCGATGGGCGTAACCGCGCCCAGCCCGGTTACAACAACACGGCATTCGGTGTAGCTGGCGGCCATAAAAAATCAAATGGGGCAGTTTAGGCTTGGTTGCACCAAGACTGCCCCCGCTTGAAGACGTCCGGTGCTATTTCTGTTGATGGTCTTCAATGTACTTGATCACATCACCCACAGTCTGAAGCTTTTCAGCCTCTTGATCCGGGATTTCGTACCCGAACTCCTCTTCCAGACTCATGATCAGCTCTACAACATCGAGCGAATCGGCACCGAGGTCCTCGACAATTTTTGCGTCCAGAGTGACCTGGTCTGGATTCACGCCCAGTTGTTCAACCATGATTTCCTTGACGCGTTGTTCAACGGATTTTTCAGCCATGGTATTATCCAGTTTTTGGTTTGTGTGTCTAAGCTACGTTAAAGTGTCCGTCAAGCCCCGACTCACATTTTTTGCACAAAGCCGGGGCATAGCTTTGTGTTGGCACAAACAAGAGCAAGCCTATTTCCGCACGTCAAGAAGTAAAGCTGGACAGTTTGCAGAAAAGTCGCGGCTAGACCCCGAATTACCATGCAAAAGCGCCCAAAAACGCTGCCTTTTAGCCACGCACATATCGGTTGTTGCCCGCAAATATTCGCCTGGAACGTGCCAAAACCAAGCCAAACCTTTGTTTGCGCAAACCTTTTCCGACTGGTTGCTGAGAGAACGGCAGGATGATGAAAAGCCGAGCAAAAAACGATCATAACTCGCTTGATGCGGTGCCCGGCACGCTGAAGCATGGGGCTGCTGGCGATGAATTCGCCCATGGCCAGCAACCGTCCCAAGGCGCGCATGCCAATCTGGTCAGGCCCGGTTTACCGGCTGGTTTTACTTGGATTTTTCACCTGCCAGGGCTGTGAGGAACGACTTGGACTGTTCTTCCTGCTGCTGGACTTTGAGCTGGCCGAGCACAGCCAGCCAGCCGACGTATATCTTGTGCCACTGCCCTTCAATGGCGCGCTGGTTGCCCTCCTGCATTTCGGACAGAAACCGCAACGACGGTACACCGGCTATCAACGTGTGAACTTCTTCACGGCTTGGTGTGCCCGACTGGATCGAAGCCAGGATAAACTCCAGCTCTTGGATGATGATACTTTTGAGTTCGAGGAATTGGTCTTCGTCCTCAGGCTTGAACTTTTTGGCACGCGCCAAGTTGATGAAGTGGTTGAGCTGTTTCCAGCAGCCCAAGAAGTTCTCCACCTGTTCAACCAGTTTGTCTATTTTCTTTTTGGCCATAGACTGCATTCAGCTTTTCATTTGCTCGGATCAAGAGGTGTCACCGGAGTCATAAACACAATCGCAGAACCGCGCATGTACCGTGCCACAAGTTTGAATCCGGCATAATTCACGCGCAGTTCATTCAACGCAAGATTCGCCTGTTGTGCACTGGCAAAACTCTTGAGCACACACTCGCCTATCTCGCGTTGCAACGGCACGGGAAAACTCTGCGGCAAAGTGGACACTACGATTCGGCCCTGTTTGTCCACGGTGAAACTGCCCGTGGGCAACTTCAGCGGTGCAACAGGTCGTTTCGAGAAAAGTTTCAGGAAGCCCATTGTGCAATGACCTTTTTGGTTGTCTCAGAAACGTCGTCTGGTGTCATCGTGCAGGTCCAACCCACACAAAATGCCGCGCCGTTTTGGGGTGCAACCGCAACATTACGTTGCTGCCCCAGTGCAATAATTTGTTCGAGCGGGCCAGTATGCAATTTATCGGCTAGCGCGCTGAACAATTCAAGAGTTGACCGCGCCCAGTTCGACAACGGCTGCGGATTTTCCAAACCACACGCCTCGACCTGAACTTGTTCAGGTTCGTCTTTTTTATCTGCTTGTTTAATCTGCCTGGCCACAAGCACAAACTCGATCCCGTCGAATTGTTTCATCAACCCAAGCAGCGATTGCGCAGCTTGTTTCGCCGAGCTTTCGCCCCCTGACTCGGCCGACTCATCAATTGCCTGAGCCGTCTCGAGCAACAGCGCGTTGTAGGATTTCGTGATTCGCCGTGGCCGGGTGTGGTCGGGTGCAAGCAACTCGAAGTTACCCTCTTTCCATGAAAGTATTTTCCTGAACGCAGCTTCACCGGTCAGTTGCTCGGTTTCGGCATCGGTTATCTCACCGTTCAGTATCCAGATTTTCCCAACCAACGGCCCGTTTGTAATTCGCAGTACAGCAGATGTTTGCGACAGGCATTCAAGTTGAATGATGTCAACGAGGCTCTTGCTCTGCACGCCTCTGAACCCGCCTGTTTCTTCACGCTCGAGCAGCGACTCGATGCATTCGAGAAACATCTTGACTTCTTCGTCACTGCTCGGTTTTTGCCAGAACAGATCAACGCCCAGCGCATAAACACGCGACCTGAACTGTTCATCCACAACAGAGGTCAACACCACCGTACGCAACTGCGGATACTTGCGCCGAACTGCCGACAGTACCTGCAACCCGTCCATCTTGGGCATCTTAAGGTCGCATATAAAAACCCGAAACGACTCCGACTCGAGCAATTTCATTGCGCGCGGGCCGTTTGTTGCAACAAATATCTCGGGCTGACTTGGCAACTGCGCCAAGATCTCCCTGTACACGGCCAGCAGATCGGCGTCGTCATCCAGCAGCAGAATTTTTGGCTGCTCTTCCATAATGGCTTTTGTCAGCGCTGACCCGGCTGGGGAAAACCGTACCGGCTAATGCACGCAACCGAGCTAGTCCTCCAATGAAGCAGGCGGCGTTCCGCGTTTGAAAGCTGCGGACATTTTGCCCAAGAAATGTTTGCCAAATGGCTTGTTTCGGTGCACCGGACGCTCGCGGCACTGCAAAAACTACTGCAAAAACCGTTTCGGCTCTAATACTGGTTGTGGACAACCAGTCCAGCGATTGGACAATGCACTACGCATAACACGGTGCCGCTCAAGAGGCGAGCGTACCGGCTTGAATTGCAACCGCACGACACCCCAAAGCCATACCCAGCCACACACACGTCAAACTGCGTCAAATGGCATGTTTCTTGCCATTTTTAGCATCGAATTGAAGCTGCTTGTCCCAAAAAGCATCCGGCGCGCGCGTTGATTACGGCTGCGCAGGGGGTTCTGTTTACAACGCTACTTGGGGCAGGCGCTGTAAACTACACATGCCAAAAATGAGCGCACTGTCATATAAGCTAAAAGGTAGGTTGACCGGCGCAATCAAGCATTGGTTCGGTAAATCTTCGCACACCGACGCCGACCGAAACAGGAGTCAAACCACGCCGGAACACACGACCGGCTCCGGAGACGCCAGTCCGCAAACTCAGACCACGCAACATGCTTCAGCACAAGTTTCAGCTTACGCCCTTGCACTGCCACTGCAGACAATCGTAAATCAACTGCCTCCAGAACTGCAAAGTCGGGTCACTGTTAAGGGACGCAATGTGTCAATTTCAGTTCCAATGCAGACCATCCTGCCACAGCTTGCTCATGGCAGTGTGAAAATTTCATTCGGCGAATTGCGCACGCTTGCGCCAGGGGTGTTCAGCGCCGCAACCGACCGCGACCATGTGTTGGTGCAGTTGCCATTGGCAGAAATTTTGTCACGCATCAACCCGGCAATCCTACGCAGACGGCAGAACCAGAAACGTCTTGAAGTGCCGGACGACATTGCGGGGCCTTTTGACGACTATGGCAAAAGCGTGTTTATATCCGCGCCTGAACCCACACCACAAGTTGTTCGGCAGCCCGCACCAACTGCAACCGTTTCCCATGCGCAGCCTGTGATCGAGGCTGCCACGCCAAAAAGAGCTGCACAGCAGGCGCAAATACCACAACAACCGCAGCCTGTCCCAAAACAAACTGCCCCTCGCACAACAGCCCCAATACAACAACAACAAACGTTGCACAGCAGAGCCGCAGCAGTGCAAAAGACTACGGCACCCACGCCCGGTGCCCAAAGACAAACCGGGCCGGTTGCGCCCCAACCTGCTGCGCATGCACCGGCTGCACAAGCCCAGCCGAAACCGGTGCACCGACCTGAACCGTCAGGCGCTGCCGGGCCAAAAGAAGACGTGTTGCTAGTGTCCCTGGCCCAGATCAGTGAAGGCTGGCCAGAACTGGTAAAGCAAGAGATTGCAATTTCGAATCTGTCGCGTGCGTTTGCGGCTTTGCCTATCAAGTTTGTCGAAGCCGGATTGAAACAGGCCAGGCTTACCTGTACGTGGAAACAGTTGCGTAGCTGGCTCAGACCGCCACAACCAAAAGATGCGGGTTCGATGTGCGACGATATTTCGCTTGAGCTGCCCCTGCGCATAGTTGCGCCATTGTTCCTCGCACGTAATCCGCAAACACGACCCCAAAAGAAAGTCACCTACGATACCGAAATACCTGATGTTTTCTATACCCCGGATTCGGCGCCGAAACCGGACATAGCTATGCTAGAACAACCCGCCTCGGATGCCGAACCGTCGGATAGCGCAATCCAAGAGCCTCAATCTGTCGAAGCTAAACAGCAGGAACCGGTGCCCGAGACAGATTATTACATATGGCACGACGAGAAAGAAACTCCGCTCGAGCCAGCACAAGTTTTCAAGAAAGGTTCAACTTCACCCAGTACAGATTTCCTGAAGCGTTTCGCGCCGCCAAACGAGATAGTGGCACGCGCAGTCGCACTCGATGGTGTGGTCGGCGCACTGATTGCGCTGCCGGACGGGCTGCTTGTGGCTGCCGAGGTCCCACCCGAGTTTAACGCCGACACACTTGCGGCGTTCCTGCCGCAGATGTTTGCCCGTGTCAGTCAGTGCACAAAAGAACTACGCATGGGCCAATTGAACAACCTGAACTTCACGGTTGGCAATGTCCCATGGCGAATTTTCAAAATCGGCGCAATTTTCTTTGCTGCATTTGGGCGTGCGGGTGTGCCTTTGCCGACGGCGCAATTGGCCGCCTTGGCAGCAGAATTGGATCGTAAACCGCGTCAATCAGCTTATTGAAACCATATGGCGATAATCAACCAAGCTACCCGTGAGTTGCAGGTCAAAATCGTTTACTACGGCCCGGCAATGGGCGGTAAAACCACCAACCTCGTCCAGGTACACGATCACGTGCAAACCGCTGCAGGTAACAAGGGTAAACTGGTTTCACTTGCGACAAGCTCTGACCGTACTCTGTTTTTCGATTTCCTGCCAATCGAAGCCCCCGCAATTAAAGGCTATCGCGTTAAGTTCCAGTTGTACACGGTGCCGGGTCAGGTCATCTACAACACCACCCGCCAACTCGTGTTGCGCGGTGTTGATGGGATCGTATTCGTTGCCGATTCGCAATACGAAAAAATGGCCGAAAACGTCGAGAGCTTCGTCAACCTCGAGGAAAATCTCAAGAGCCTGAAGTTGAACCTCGACGATATCCCGTACGTGCTGCAATACAACAAACGCGATCTGCCAAATGCGGCACCGATCGAGTACATGGAATTTTTGCTTAACAACCGGGACGTGCTTGTGCCTTCGTTCCCTGCGGTGGCAAACAGATGCGAGGGCGTGTTCGAGACGCTCAACATGATCACGCGACTGTTGTTGAGCAAGTTTGTTGCACACGACGTCCCACAATACGCATGACATGGGCACGCTTCCACAACTGTTGGATGAAGACATTGCTCAGCTCGAAGACGCATTGCAAGAGTTGCTGGCCAAAACAGACGCAACAACTGCAATGGTTATCGACAAGGCCGGCTTTCTCATTGCCAAATCCGGGAACCAACGCCAGTTCGATCTGACCACAATCTCGGCGCTCGCAGCAGGCGCATACGCAGCAACACAGACAATTGCAAACCTCGTCCGCGAGAAAAACTTTACCTCAGTTTATCAGCAGGGTGAGCGGTACAGCGTTCTGGTAACCAACGTGGATGAACATTGTTTGCTTGTGACCATATTCAGGGCGCTCGTCGGCGTGGGTGCAGTAAAGTATTTCGCAGGCGCAACATGCGAGCGGATTGCGCGCCAGATGAAAATCGCAAAAGAACGGCACCCAGACGCGGGCATTGACCTTTCCCAGCTCAACGTCGCCGACACAAGCGAGGTGTTCAAACGCAAACGCTAGCGCATTGTGTTCGCGGTTGGACCAATACCACTGCCAATAGCTTAATCTTCAGGGCCTGCACCCTGTTCGGGTCTGCCCCGGTTGCAACTCCTCTTCTGCGCGTGCGGCAGCCAGAAGTACCCTGCCAACCAACCGGTAGTGCAGTGCAAATAATCGCTCGACATGCGCGTTTGCGTCTTGAAAGACGCGCTCGAACTCGTGCCTGCACAGTTTCTCGTACCGGGCGTATTCTGCAACAGTTATCGAGCCGCGCGGATGCGCAAAAGGATACTTAAGATCGCGAAGGGCAGTTTGTATCTTCCCGATCAACTGGCGTAGTTCAGTAGCCAGCCTTTCCATTGCAGAGTCCACAACATCAGGCTTGGTATGCCTGTCACGGTTTTGCGCAAGCAGAACAAATGGGCGCAGCCGCCTTGCGACCTCGCGCACCGCAGGCATTACCCCACCAACAGCAACCAGCACAGCAATCAGCGGCTCTATCTCATCGTCCGGCACGGTTCCCTGCCCTAGTGCACACCTGCTCTTTGCATATGCCAGCGCAAGTGTCACACGTTGCAGGAGCGCCGCTACAAACTCGCTCACTCTGGTCGTTCGAAGCCGAATTTTTTCCTCCGCAGCGCAAATAGCGTCGCTAGCAGCCACGCGCTGTTCAGCTACAGAGGTCGCATCCGCTGCCAAGCCAAATTCAATCGGGTTTACCTTGAACCCTGCTGCGGTAAGATGCTTTGCTGAGTAAAAATCCATTAGCTGCTGCTCCTGAGCCTGACATTCTGCCGATGCCTTCTCAGCTTCCGGGCGCAACGATTCACTGCGGGCACGTGTTGTCTGCCATTCTTGCGCCATTACATGCATATCGCCCGGCTCAGCTAACTCGCTGCACACAAACAATGGCACCATGCTGATGTCAACCGTGCCATAGAATTTGTTTATGGCAGCATCGGCTTCTGCACCTGCTACACTTTCACGCAGCATCTCGTCCGTAGGAAGCAGATTCCTTTCCGTAAACTCCAGCCCCCACGCGTGTGCGTATTGCCGGATGGTAACAGCCTTGCACACCGAATCGAAATCTGCAAATAACTCTCTGGCAGGCCGGTCAAGCTTGAACATACCAGGCGCGCCGAGTGCGCGCACCGCCCGTATCCTGTCGGCTGTGGACGGATGTGTATCAAACCACCGTGTTTTGGTTGACATGGTTGTCTGGTCAACTGCCTCGCGGACCTGCGCCGGTAATGCATTCGCCTTGTGCACAATGAGGGCAGGCAGGTTTTCCGGTAACCGTCCCCCTATCCAGCTCTGCCGAATCTCTTCCAGCGCAAGCTGCGCGCCCGAATTCAAAAGCTCAATTTGCCGCGATGTCAAATCAAACGCATCGCTCCCAGCCACTTTGGCCTCATACACGTCAGCGTCGTATTCCATCTGGCGGAGCATGAAACAGCTCACTGCATGTCCCAGATGCATCAGCGCCCAAAGAATCCTTCGTGTGAGCCACACGCATCCACGCGCCGCATGCAGTATCACCGCAATTCGGAAATCCATTACCTTGGCAGCACGCTCAAGTTCAATATCCCACCGGTCGCGCTCGAACACCACGCGGCCAAACCAGTGGTTGATGTTTCGGATCACATAAGTCAGCCGCATGCCAGCCCCTTGCGCGAAATGCCCAAACTCATGCGCAAGCACACCGGCAAAGTGCCGCATGCTTAACCCGGCGACCAGGGGTAGCCCAATTGTAAGTACCAAATCACGACTCAGCAACCCGCGACGCAGGCTCGCCGAAGCGTTCACCTGACAATCAACGTCAATGCGGCACGGCACAGGCGCAAGTACAAGTTGACAGATGCGCCGCACAAAAGCAAACAGCAGAGCTTCACGTGCCGGATCGAGTGACACTGGCGGCGGCGGTTGTGTTCGCCTAGCCAACAGCGGTTTTAGCATGAAAAAGACCAGTATCGCACCAACAACCGCCGGACTGATGTACAGGACCAACTTCACAAATCCCGTGCCGGAGCCACTCAATATCCAGGTGTGATGTGTCAGGTGATATACCACACCCAACCCAACCAACATGATCAGCCCGATGTAAATAGCAGGCAAAAGCACCATCACAACTGCAACCACAACTAAACCGACAGTGTAAAGCAGTGAAACCTTGGCGGGCTGAATGTCGGAGTCGAACGCAGCCAAAGGCGATGATCCGGTTGCCCTTGAAGCTGTGCGCGCAACGTCCATTGCGCAACAGGTTAATGTGTCCAAACGACGAGCTCAATTGCGAAAAGTGTTGCGTTGATGCAGCCGGGAATCTGCCCTTTGCATGACTCTGAGCTTTTGGCCGCATGGCAGCCCTGTCGCCCCACAATCATGATTCTAGGTTGAATCGGGTCAATGTCCGGCTATGCTTTCGCACATGGAAGTGCGTGGCGCGCTTTTGGTAATTTTTTCCTGCCTCGCCCCGGCGCTTTGCGCACAGCCGGACCTGTCCAAGATCGAACTCGGTGTTCGGCAGATCACAAACAACATCTACATGTTAAGCGGGGTTGGCGGTGTTGTTGGAAACATGATTGTGTCAACCGGGCCGGATGGGATTGTACTGGTTGACACCGGGTACGAACGGTTGGCAGACAAAATCGAGTCAGCCATGCGCAGTGTCAGCTCTGCCCCCATCAGATTTGTTGTCAACACGCATTTTCACCAGGATCATACAGGTGCAAATGCGGCCTTTGCGGCGCAAGGCACGACTGTAATTGCACATGAAAACGTGCGTAAACGACTCGCCCAACTTCCAGCTACCAACGCACTCTGTTTGCCAACCGTCACATTCGACAAAACCGCGTCGCTGTATCTAAACGGCGATGAGATTCGGTTGGTGCATTACGGGCGCGGTCATACCGACGGCGATCGCGTCGTGCATTTCGTCCGCGCGAACGTGGTGCACATGGGCGACCATTTCTTCAATTTCGGTTTTCCGTTCGTTGACCTCGAAAACGGCGGGAGCGTTGACGGCTACATCCGCACACTTGCAGCCGTTTTGGACACGATCCATCCAGATGCAAAGATTGTTCCCGGACACGGCCAACCTGCAACTGTACACGACCTGCGCATGTACCACCAGATGCTAGTTGAAACTGTACACACGGTCAGAAAAGCTAAGGCTGCAGGCAAAAAATTGGATGCAATCAAACGTACCGGCCTGCCTAACAAATTGAAACAGGTCGGGGGTGACAACGAAAACGCCGCCTTCTGGATCGAGACAGTTTACCGGGACACAAACACAAACTGACCTGTGCGCTCGGTTATTTCCTTTTGGTCCCGGCAGTTTTCGACCCTTGGCACACCCGTGCAGCCACTTTAAGCCGAAGCGCATTGAGCCGGATGAACCCGGTTGCATCATCCGGGTTGTAAGCGCGTGCCGGGCCGGCTTCCATCGTTGCAATGGCAGGATCGTACAAGCTCACCGGTGATTTGCGACCTGCACAAATTATGTTGCCCTTGTAAAGCTTGACACGGACAGTCCCGGTCACGTTTCTCTGGCTCTCGGTGATGAATGCCTGCAACGCGAGCCGTTCCGGACTGAACCAGTACCCATAGTACACCAACTCAGCGTAACGCGGTATCAGCGTATCACGCAGGTGCATCACTTCACGGTCCATGGTCAATGACTCGATCTGCCGATGTGCAAAATGCAAAATGGCACCGCCGGGGGTTTCATAAACACCGCGCGATTTCATCCCGACGTACCGGTTTTCAACCATGTCAACCCGGCCCACACCGTGTTTACCGCCGAGTTTGTTCAGCGTCTTCATAACTTCCAGCGGCGTCATTTCCATCCCGTTCACAGCCACACAGTTGCCTTTCTCGAAGTCCAATGTGACGTATTCGGGTTTGTCAGGTGCGTCTTCGGGGAAAACAGATAATACATTGAAACATCCACGATACTTGAGATCGCTCGCATCCAACCACGGGTCTTCCAAGATGCCGGCTTCGTACGAGATGTGTAACAGGTTGCGGTCCATTGAAAACGGCTTCTTAGCCGTGGCGCGCACGGGTATTTTGCGCCGCTTGCAAAATTCAATCATTTCCGCCCGGCCAGGGAACTGCTCACGGAAGCGCCGGTCACGCCATGGGGCAATAACCTCCAGCTCGGGCGCAAGCGCAGCAGCCGTTAGCTCGAATCTGACCTGGTCGTTACCCTTGCCTGTTGCGCCGTGGGCAATTGCAGTTGCTTTTTCTTTGCGTGCAATCTCGACCATTGCCTTGGCTATGAGCGGGCGCGCGATGCTTGTACCGAGGTAATACTGCCCCTCGTAAATTGCGCCTGCTTGGATCATCGGAAAGATGTAGTCGCGTGCGAACTCTTCTTGGAGATCTTCAATGTAAACCTTGGCTGCACCGGTGCGCTTGGCTTTTTCTTCAAGCCCTTCGAGTTCTTCCTCCTGCCCAATATTGGCGCAAAAAGCGATTATTTCGGCGTCGTAGTTTTCCTTCAGCCACGCCAAGATTACCGACGTGTCCAAACCGCCTGAGTAAGCCAAAACAATTTTCATAAACCGCAATTAAACCCGGTCGGCAACAGAAACGCAAAATCGAAATAGACATAACGCGCGCGGCCCTGCATCTGTACGCATTCCCGTTCAACCGGCGAGTGGTTCCAACGACACTGAACAGCCCATTAGAAGTTCGTGTTTGACAACCAACGCAGACCGCGTGTCATCCTCTTGCGAAAAACCGAGCGATAAGACGAGACAGGCCAGCTTGTCCAAATGAAAACCGAGCACCGTACACACGACAAATTCAAATTCGAGCAGGCACTGGTACGGGGTGGTCTCAGGTGCATAGCCGGTGTTGACGAAGCCGGGCGCGGCCCAATTGCAGGTCCCGTTGTTGCAGCAGCAGTGGTGTTACCGACTACCTGGGTCTCGACCGGTCTGCCAGCGCAACTGGCCGGGTTAACCGACTCGAAACAGCTCACACCACGCCAGCGTGATGCATATTTCGAGCTGCTGACTGCTGTTTACAAAGTTCGATTTGCCATTGCACAGGTCGAAGCGCATACAATTGACAAAGTCAATATCCTTCGAGCCACCCACATTGCCATGGCTGCGGCAGTTGCAAAACTCGAGCCGCCTCCCGAACATGTGCTCGTGGACGGCGGGTTCGTCCCGACTATCACACTGCCACAAACACCCATCATTAAAGGCGATGCGCTGAGTTTTTCGATAGCCGCCGCAAGCGTAATCGCCAAGGTCACACGCGACCGTCTGATGCTCGAATACGACAGGTTATGGCCCGAGTACGGCTTTGCACGACACAAAGGCTATGGCACACCAAAACATCTCGCAGCACTGGGACGGTACGGACCATGCCCAATACATCGCCAAACTTTTGCGCCAGTGCGGTTCTCGGCGCCGCCAAAATGAGCCGGCGCACCCGGCGCAGTTTTCCCAGCATTGAACATACAAGAAAGGCCGTAGAGCGCTTGAAAAGAGTCGTCAAATGACCTGGCTTACAAAACTTTTCGAGCGGTTGACTGGTAAACGCACACCGGTACACATCGAACGCGGCAAACTGGGCGAACGCGCAGCTAAACAACACTTGAAAAGGTGTGGCCTGAAATTCTTGACAGCAAACTACCGCAGTCCACGCGGCGAAGTTGACCTTGTGTTCCGTGAGGGTGACTGCCTCGTCTTTGTTGAGGTCAAAACCCGCTCATCCGAGGAATGGGTCCGGCCCGCTGCAGCCGTGGATGCAGACAAACGCCGCGCGCTAACCCGTGCAGCACTTGATTACCTGAAACTACTCGGTAATCCACAAGTCAAGGTGCGATTCGACATTGTCGAAGTGTTGCTCGACGGCGGCAAAGTACGCGAGGTCAGGCACTTGCCAAATACATTCACAATGCCAGCCCCATATCGCTACGGATAAACAATCGGCCAAACCAAAACGCAAATACGCAAAGGCGTAAAGTCAATGGTGTAACCATTCTTGAAACCACTGCGCTTGCCAACAGAAGAGCCTTTTTCTCGCGGCTGAACAACGCTGCATACGGTCTGCTGACCCCGACGGCGTGTTATCGAAATGCGCGAAAAACCGCTTCGCTACCAGTTGCACAAGGTTTCTACATAGGCTGCTGAACCGTCACGCAGCCAACCGTCCAGTTGCGCCTGGTCTTTGAGCTGTTGACCGCGGAACCGTCGCACGACGAAAAAGCTGGTTGTCACCTCAGGCAACGCAGTCATGTCAACCCACAGTTTCTCAAATTGCGCAACTGGATAAACATCTTCCTGTCCGTGCCCCCAGCGTTTCTTGACATCTTTGATCGTGATGTATGTGGGCACGCGCGCTGCCAAGGCGCGAACCGCTGTGGTCACTTTATCATGATCAGTCAGGTCGTGTCGCTCGAGCCCGAACACTTTCAGCAGCTTGTCAATGTCAATCCAACACGTGTTCGAGTTATAATAGCTCAGGGCAAACTCCTGTTCTTCACGCGGCATCGCAAGGCCCTCAACAAGCCGCACACGGCCGTTGACACGCGCCAAGCCGCCACCCCGGTCCTCGATTCTGCGCGGCACAACCTCGAAACTCAAACATGTACCGCGCGCAATGTGCAGGCCGAAGATTGCCGGGTCGGCATCCGCCCCGAGCGTATCAATGTTGTGCATCATCAGATATTTCAGGTTCGGCTGCTCAGCCAACAGCCGCGCCAGTACACCGTTCCGCAACATGTTGGGTATCTCGAACCAGTGGCCAACAGGATGCAAACATTGCGTAGGTACATTGTCAGTATAATCATTCCCCTCACCCATTGCGCGTGCCCAATTGATCAGGGCGCGTCTGAGACTGTCGCGCACTTTTTGCTGCTGCGCATCGAGCACCTGTTGCGGCATCTCTTCCCACATGAACTGCAGATCGCGCACCATAGGTATCATGCGCAACCCGATTGCGCGGCCCGGCGAGAGCACCAACTGGCCCGTGTATCCATAGTTCCGCTCACGCGCCAAGAACTGCTCGATTGGTGCATGTGTAAGGTAGCTTGTGGTGATGACATGGGGTAACGCCCGACCGACGATACGCGAAATACGTTTGCTTTTCGCTAGATGTACCTCGATAAACGTGCGGTGTTTACCGCCGAGTTTGCAGAACGGATGCAATGCCTTGACCACCCCAGCGCCCTGTGTCCAGCGGCTCCCCACACCGGCTGCCAATGTCACAATTGCAAGCCCACCACGCGCAAGCGCTTCACGACCAAGTTCAACATATTCCTTCGCCAATTGACCGGTTGCATCCACTACATCGTCAAGCTGCACGTCCCGGATATCTGCGCTCACAGGTAACCGATTCTGTGCAAGCCCGATCCGGCCACTCCGCAAATCTTCACGAACCTGCTCATGCTGCACGCGGTCGAACCCGTACTGCTCGAGCAGCTCAGTAAGACTCTGCTGCTGTGTCGCATCGGTCTTAAGCCGGGGCAACAACCGATCGAACAGCACCTGTACCATGCCGGCCAGCTCCGGATGCGACCGGCATGCTGCGCCGAACTTGTCAAGCTCGGCACGCTGCGCAGGTGAGATTGCATGTTTGTCTGCGCGTAGCAGGTTCGGCACATGCAATGCGTAATAGTTCTGCGGCATGAACGCCTCGGGTCCGATCAGTAAGTCGCTCCATGTACCGCGTTCGTTTATTGCAAAATCATAAACCACCGGCTCCATCGCAAACGGCAACGCACATTCAAGCTCGCGCTTTGTTTGGCCCATTAACTCGAGCAAACGCTGCTGCGCAGTTGATTTTTGGCCCGGCGCAAAAATGAATCCCATGCCGCCCCCAGACATGCCGCCAAGCATCCAAAAGCCCCAGAAATTTTCGCCAAAGCCGGCGCGCACGCGTTCGATCAATGTTCCAGTGTACAGGTTGTTCGCCCATGGAATGATGATCTGAATCGGGCCGAAAAAGTTCCGGGTTGTCAGTGCCCCGATTCGTTTAACGTCACCAGCCCGCAGTGACGCAACAATGTCGTCGAAGATACCCATCATCTCCAGCCGCGCCTTCCATTCCGGTTCACACCGCAGCAGGTATTTCTCGGTGACCATTTCGAGAATCGGGCCGACGTTTTGCGCCATGCCACCGTGCACAAGCACAAGACAATCCTGAAGTTGTTGACGTGTCTGAGGCGAAACTTCCGAATGATCCAAAATCCGATGCGCAGGCATGAGCCGACCGCGGCTGATGCCGTACTCGGGATCGCCTTCACCGGCAAGCACGCCGGTAATCAGTTTCATACCGGGCCACAGACCGCCTGAATCCTGCCAACCGCCACCCGAGCCGCTCAGCCACTCGCCCAGTAAGGCCCGCGCAAGCACAACGCGGCGTTCATCCTCAGCTAACTGACCCGTGAGCGATTTTGCTTGGCCGGTTGCGCGCATGCACACCGCTACAAGCGACGCAAGCAATGTTGTCGAAACTGCCAGACGCGACCCCTTCGGTATGTTGTTAACGTTGCTGACAATTTCAAGTCCAAGCCCCGGCCCGATAACACGCGCAAGCAGATCAGACAAGCTCTGACCTGAGCCTTCGATTCCAGGCGGAACAATGCCGGCGGCTATCACGGCTGCTTTCAGCAAACCTAGGTAATCACGCGCGAAATCGAATACCTCCGCCAGACTCACAACATCTGCAGTGCAACCGAGGTCAACGCTCGTCAGCCGTAAGATTGGCTCGTCTATCACGCGCAAATACGCTTCAACAGGCGGACGCGGTGCCTTGTCACGACCAAGCACACCAAGGTCAATCGAAACATTCAACACACGCGCACCTTCAGGAAAATCCATCCCGAGAAAGAAAATGTCGCTCCAGCCGGAGTGACTCAGGTCCATTCGTACGGGGGTGCGCTCGCGCAGGATCGGATACGTGCCATCCGGCCCCTTTTGCAACAGCTCGGGCCGAATCCGGAGCGGATGATCTGCCGGGTGACCCGTGCGGAACATCCACTGGTTACCACGCACTGTTCGGACGCTGCGTCTGACCTGGTCGGCCAGGGTTTGGAACCCGAGCCGTTGATACGCAGCAGCAAGTGCACTGCAAATACCGTCGGTTGGTCCCTCGGCCTTTTGCACCGCAAGAAAACATTCGATGGCCTCCTCGAACCTGCGTTGGAGAAAGTGTTCGTAGCCCTTGAACGGGATCAGGCCAATACCAGGACGCGACCGCGGACAAGTTGCCCAAAGCTTGTCCGGCAGATGAAATCTGTGGATTGCGTACAGGAAAAACAATGCACGCACGCGTTCATACAGATTGTCACTCGCACGCCTGAACGCATCCAACTCGCTGCATTCGCGCACCAGCTCGTCAAGGCTTGCGCTGCTACAGTACGCATCGAGTGAACGATTGCGCACGTTCGGGTCTTGGGTGGTGATGATTTGTACGAGCTGACTTGGCATAAGAACTTGCAGGGTCGCGTGGTTGCCTGCTGACCCGGTTATTTGCCGGTCCGGTCTGTCCGATCCGCAATCAACAGCTCGACCAACCCGGCAAGGACTTCGTCGCGGTCTTTACCGGCCAGCGCAAGCGCCAACTGCGCCGTTAACAAGCCGTACTTGACCCCGATGTCGTAACGTCTGCCCCTGACTTCATAGGCGAGATACCGCTCGTGCGCAGCCAATCGCGCCAAAGCCGCGCTAAGCTGGACACGGTCAGCCGGGCTGCGCCTTGAAACCTCATCATCCAACAGCTTCATTACGGTGGGCGTCAACACATGCATGCCGAAGAAACACAGATAGTACCCCGCACGTAACCCGGGCACAACTAGCCGTTGCTCAGCTTCAGTTGGTGTGGGTTTTTCGATCACATGCGAAACCACGTAAAGGCCGTTTGTACCCGGCACAAGTTGGCCGCCAACTGCACCGTAATACGGCAGTTTACTTTCGTGCGTGGCCTGCACAGCAGATACCGCGCACTTCTGATTGGTTGCAACCTCGACAAGCTGTTGTGCACAACGTTTTTCGGCACTGCTCAGGTACAGGTGATCCCCCACAAGCAACAAGAACGGTCCTTCACCCACAAAGCCACGTGCACACCATACAGCATGACCGTACCCGAGTGGTTCAGGTTGCTCGACAAACTCGAGCCGCCGCCCGTACTGGCCTGCTGCACTTGCATAAGCGCTCTGGTCGCCCGGACACACTACAACGCATACATGCTCTACACCGGCATCGAGTACATCCTCAATTATGATTTGCAGCGCGGTTTTGGTTGTGCCATCCCGGTCAACCAAGCTCTGCAATGGCAGTGTACGTTGACCTGGCGCAGCAGCCGTAATGACAGCTTTCTTGATTTGCATGGCGTCAATAACGGTATTGAAACTCAAACCTAACCCGCCGAAAGAGTCACAAATTGCATCGGTTTAGTCAAACTTTCCGTACATGTTCAGCACCTGAAAAATCATTGCCCTGCCGCCCGTGTCTGCTCCGAGTTCAAGCTGTGGTGGGAGTCCGCTGGAATGAACAACCATCGCGCAAATTCTGCATCAGCCCGACAACCAAAATCTTCAGACCTTGACCCACAGCAGCTAAACGTGAGCAAATCTGTTCGTCGGAAATTCTTCACTGCAGAAACACAGAGCTGACCGAGCAAGCATTCTCGGCTGCACGCTGCAGTTGACCGGGCGTATTCTATAAATGCAGGATTTAACCCTGTTGCCAACGTTCCGAACGACGCGGAAATCGGCCGTTTAATTTATACAATCTGTGGTTTGGCAGGTCCGAATGAAGCCGAGTCATCCAATTTTACCCTGGCAATCCGAATTACATGAAGGATCGAGTTTCACCTCGACCGGCGCCGAGTTCATTCTGGGGAGTCGAGTTCAACCTCGCCCCACACGGATCATTCCGATTTCCTGTTGGTCAAATTTCACTGTAGAGACGCTGAAACGCAGAGTTAGGTAGGGCGCGTAGTCCACTGCGTCCGGGGCTGCTCATGCAGACCCGGCTTTTAGGTTTGATTCTTGTTTTCCGCGCTCTCACGAGCGCGGCTACGGAGCCCCACCTGGCCGGCAGATGAGCGTCCGCCATACCGGAGACTGGGTTTTGCCAGCGCGCAGCCCTCCGCGCCGCAGTGATAGCGACGCACGGCCTCGTGGTCACAAAGCAGTGTCGCCGCTCGCCGCTGCTCGCTCTGCCACCGCACTTCAAGAACTTCTCGGCCAATTCTTCACCGCAGCAACGGTATTTAATTTGCGAGTACGAAGTTGGGATATTTGAGCACATGGTTCATCAACACAACCAGTTTCCGCATCACCGCAGTAAGAGCCAACTTGGAAGGTTTACCAGCA
>Ga0272448_1002240_pt1 | contig 24655 bp, 13 predicted proteins | sample YNPCB0191_FD_202220 | JGI IMG/M metagenome (GOLD analysis project Ga0272448, IMG submission 202220) | Hot spring sediment microbial communities from Yellowstone National Park, WY, United States - YNP-CB-019-1 | ecosystem: Environmental > Aquatic > Thermal springs > Hot (42-90C) > Sediment... | reverse complement strand
CCTTGATGCGCAGCGCCGCATCCCTGCCCGAGCCGAACAACCTGCGGCTGCCGCTGACATCCAGGAAGGCTTCGTCGATGCTGACCTGCTCCACCAGATCGGTGAAATCGAAGAGAAGAGCCATGACGCGTTCGGATGCGCGCTGGTACTTGTCCGGGTCGGGACGCAGATAGATCCCCTGCGGGCAGAGGCGCCATGCCTGCGAGATCGGCTGGGCGGAATGCACGCCGAAGCGGCGCGCCTCGTAGGAGCAGGTGGCCACGATCCCCCGGCCCCTGCCCTCCTTGGGATCGGCGCCCACGATCACCGGCAGGCCGCGCAACTCCGGGCGGTCGCGCTGTTCGACCGCCGCAAAGAAGGCATCCATGTCTACATGCAGGATCGTGCGTGCCAACGCATCATCTCCACGCCGCCCCGCGCCGGCCGCGAATCATCGATTGTAGGCTTTCCTGCCGGCGACGCCGGAGCCTTCCCTGACGGTATAGATGGACCCGCCCGCAAGTGAACCGAGCCTGTCGACGACGCCCGAAGGCCACTGCACCTCGAGATCCTCGACTCCGGCCTCCCGGCCCAATCCGATGAAGACGCGGTAGTCGCAGGCCGAACCGTAACTGCGGCCGCCCATGACCTGGTCGTAGACGGTGCGGCCGCCGAGCCGGTAGCGGATGCGCGCGCCGATGCCGTTGCGGTTGCTCTTGACGCCCGCGAGCTGGAGCTCGAGGGATCCGCGGCGGTTTCCCCCGTCGTTGCGCAGCAGCTGCGGCCGCTCGGAACAGGCGCTCACGACGATATCCAGGTCGCCGTCGTTGTCCAGGTCGCCGACGGCGGCACCGCGGCTCACGCGCCGTTCCATCAGGGCCGCCCCGCACGAAGCGGTCACCTCCTCGAAGGTCCCCCTGCCGGTGTTGCGGTAGAGATACTTGGGCTGCGCATAATGGATATAGCTCTTGCTCTTCTCGACATTCGAGAGCACGTGGCCGTTGGCCACGAAGAGATCCTTCCAGCCGTCGTTGTCGTAGTCCATGAACACCGGCGCGAATCCGACGGTGAAGTTCTTCAGCTCGCTCATGAGCCCGGCCTTCAGCGTGGCGTCCTCGAACAGCTTGCCGCCGAGGTTCCGGTAGAGGATGTTGTACTCCGTGTCGAGGCAGGGGGCGAAAATGTCGAACAGGCCGTCGCCGTCGTAATCGGCGGCATCCGCGCCCATGCTCGCCTGCGGCTTGCCGTTCTCGTCGAAGCCGGCGCCTGCGGGCAGGCCGATATCGGTGAAGGTGCCGTCGCCGTTGTTGTGGTACAGGAAATTGCCCACCGAATCGTTGCAGACGTAGATGTCGATCCAGCCGTCGTTGTCGAAGTCGGCCGCCACCACTCCCATCCCCTTGGCTTCAGGGCTGGTGATCCCCGCCCGGGCACCGACCTCGGTGAACGTGCCGTCGCCGTTGTTGTGGTACAGGAAATCGGGAACGCCGGCGTAGTGGTCCGGGTGGCAGTAGTCGCGCACGCCCGTGCCTTCCCCGCATACCGGGTTCTTTTCCCAGGTGAAGTCGAGGTAGTTGACCACGAACAGATCCAGTTTCCCGTCGCGGTCATAGTCGAGGAACGCGCCGACGATCGACCACGTGTCGGATTTCACTCCAGCCTTTTCCGTCACGTCGGTGAAGGTGCCGTCGCCGTTGTTGCGGTAGAGCTGGTTGCTGCCGTAATTGGCGATGAACAGGTCGTCGTAGCCGTCGCCGTCGTAGTCGCCGACGGCCACGCCCATGCCGTAGGTGCCGTTGCCCGGGACGCCGGCCTTGTCGGTGACATCGGTGAAGGTCCAATCGCCGTTGTTGCGGTACAGCGCATTGCGCAGGGGGACCGCCGGCCTGTATGCCGGCGTCGGGCCGCCGTTGACGAAATATATATCCAGCAGGCCGTCCTTGTCGTAGTCGATGAGGCCGCAGCCCGAACCCATCGTCTCGATGTAGTACATCTGCACGCTGGCGGCGTTCTTGTGGACGAAGCGGATGCCGCTCGCGGGCAAGACGTCGGTAAATACCACGCCCGACGGGGCTGGGTCCTGAGCCCTGAACATCCAGAGGAAAACCGGCACGATCAATACCGGCGACAACCCGCGAAAACGCACGAAAAAGATCATGCAATAAACGGCGCCGGAAGTCAAAACGCCCCGGCGCCGCCGCTCGAGCCCGAGCGGTGCAAGGCGGCTCTTGCCGGACGATGCCCGAGTTCCGGGGATGGGGTAAAATAAAAATCGTGCACCCGCTTCCGGCCGCACTCATCGTCGTGTTTCTCTGCGGCGCGCTCCAGCAGCCGCCGCCGCCACCGGCGCTCGAGCGCGGCATTGCCCTCGCCCGGCAGGAGCGCCTGGAGGAAGCGGAGCGCGAGTTCGACTCCATAGGCGAAGCCGATCCCTATTATTGGCAGGCCCAATACTTTTCCGCGGTGGCCAAGGCGCAGCTCAAAAAGAACCAGGCCGCGCGCGCCATCCTCGAGCGCTTCATCGCCCGCATTCCCGACCACAAGGACGCACGCTATCTGATGGGCATGCTGCTCGAGGAAGCGGGCCGCTTCAAGGAGGCCGAGGTGCATTTCCGCAAGGTGACGGCGCTGGCGCCCAAGGACACGCGCGGCTGGACCGGCCTCGGCCGCGTCCTGCAGGAACAGGGGAAACTGCAGGAAGCCGTCTCGGCCCTGCAGCGCGCCGAGAAGCTGGCCCCGGGGGATCCCGCGCTTCCCGCGCTGCTCGGCGGGCTGTACTACCGGCTGGGCAAGTTCCCCGAAGCGGCGGGATATCTCCTGTCCGCCTGGCAGGCCGACAGCGATAACGCCGAGCTGGCAGCGCAGCTGGCGGCCTGTTACGCCGCCCTGGGGGACGCCGCCAACCTCGAGGGCCTGCTGGAGAGCCTTCCGGCGGGGATCCGGCCGGACGCCGAGATCGCCGCCGGTCTGGTGCACATCGGCAAGGGCGAGGAAGCGGCGGGCTTTACGTTGCTGGTCGACGCGGCCGCCGCCCGCCCCCGGGACTTCCGCACCCAGCGGCTGGTCGCCGATGCCATGTTCCGCTCGGAGCTCTACCAGAACGCCCAGGAGGTTTACAGGAGCTGCCTCGAGCTGAAGCCCGACGATGCGGAGACCATGTTCCAGCTCGGCCGCTCCTATTACGAGGATCGCAAGATCGCCGAAGCCCGCGATCTCTACAGGCGCGCCGTCGAGGCGGATCCGGCATTAGCCGCCGCCTGGTTTCATCTGGGAGTCGCCGAACGGGCGCTGGAAAAGACCGCCGAAGCGCGCGCCGCACTCTCCAAGGCCCTGGAGCTGGAACCCAGGAATCCGGAGGCGCTGTATCACCTCGGCATGGTGGCCCTGAGGGAAGAGGATGGGGCTCCCGAAGCCGAACGATGTTTCGCGCAGGCCCTGGCGATCTCCCCCGCGCATGCGGGCGCGCTTTACGAGATGGGCCGCATGCGGATTTCCCAGGGCAGGCTGGAAGAGGGCCTGGCCTTCATCGACCGGGTCCTGCGCGCCGACCCGAATCACACCCAGGCCCACTACCAGCGTGCCATGACCCTGCGCCGCCTCGGGCGCACCGAGGAAGCCGCGCGCGAGTTCGAGATTTTCCAGAAGCTCGACAAGGAATATCGCGAGCGCAGGAAGATCCTCGTCAAGAAGGTTTTGACCCCCAAAAGCAAGCCCTGAGCGAGGCGAAAGTCCGCCGACATGCAATCTTGTCGCGCCGTACTTTCCCGCCTCCGCATCACCGGCCGGGGAAGGGAGTGCTTGCGGTGCGAGGCGCCGCTCGCGCGACGGCGCCGGAGGGCGGCAACCCCGAATCAGGGCGCGCCCCGATACTCGAGGGCCAGCAGGGTGACATCGTCGCGCAGAGGCTCCTTGCCGCGCCATTCGTCCAGGAGGCCAAGGACCGAATCCAGGCTCTGGGACAACGAGAGCCCGCGCCCTTCGAGAAGGCGCGCGCGGAATCGCTCGATCCCGAATTCCTCCCCTTGCGCGTTCGCCGCTTCCGCAAGCCCGTCGGTGTAGAGATACAGACGGTCTCCGGGACGCAGGCGAACCGATTCGTCCTGGAAGCCCGCCTCGGGGAGAAGGCCGATGGGAAAGCCCCGGGATTCGAGGCAAGCCGCGTCTCCCGACGCGGACACGAGAACGGGACCGGGGTGGCCCGCCGACACGTATCGGAAATCGCCGCTGCGTTGCTCGAGAACGCCGTAGACCATCGTGAAGTACTGCGGATTCTCCTCGGTCATGGGGAACTGCCGGTTCAGTCTGTCCGCGACGGCCGCGGGCGATACGATCGTAGCGCCGTCCGCACTGGCGGCGGGAGCGGCGCGATCCAGGCCGAGCAGCAGGGAGAGCCAGCGGTTGAGGGTGAAGGAGAGCAGGGCCGCCGCGACCCCGTGACCGCTGACGTCGGTGCCCGGCAATCGGGTAACGGCGACGGGTGCGCTAAAAGGCCTCGTAGGCGGCTGCGACCGCGGCGGATGAGTTCGGGTTCTTCCCCCGGTCGGCCATGGGCAGCACCAGGCGATCGATGGCGACGGCGACCAGGCCGGCCATCCTGCACCGCGGCGCGCTTTCCACTTCCACCTCCCCGAAGCGCGCCCACATGGCCCCGTGCACGATGGCGCTCGCCAGATGGGCCATGACCGGGGGCGCCAGCTCTCTCAGGCTGCCGGTGATGATGACGCGGCGCAGGCCGAGAACGTTCAGCGCTCCGGCGATCACGACGCCGGCCGCATCCAGCGTGGCGGCCAGCCAGGGCTCCACGCCGTGCTCGGCAATATGCTCGGCCATCTCCTGCCACGTGACGCCTTCCCTGCCGCACGCCGCGGCATAGCTGCGCAGCAATCCGCCGATCGAAAGGAGCGTTTCCAGGCACCCGACGTTGCCGCAACCGCAGAGGCGCTCGTTGCCCAGCACTCTCGTGTGGCCGAGCTCGCCGCTGATCGAAAGCGGCGTGGCATACAGCCGGCCCGACACGATAATGGCGCCGCCCACGCCGTCGCCGACGTCGACCAGGAGAAAATCCTCGGCGCTGGGATCGAAGTACCGATGGCCGAGCGCGAGCGCGCGTTCCTCCTGCACCAGAATCACGGGCGCATCCCAGACATTCCGTATCAGTCCGGGAAGGTCGGCCTCTTCGGTCCAGTGCAGGTTGGCCGAAAAGACGACACGCCCGGCCGCTTCATCCACGATTCCCGGAACGCTGACCAGGATGCCCCAGAATTCCTTCTGCGCTATGTGCGCAGCGGCCGCCTGCAGCCCGCTCAGCCACTCGGCCGCCGAGCCTCCGGTGCTCACGCTGTGGCTCCAGCAGTCGACCTGGTCGACGCCTACGGGCAGCAGTGCCGTCGAGGTCCTGGTGACTCCCAATTCGACGGCCAGGAACCGCGGCCGCGATCGGTCGAGGCGCAGCATCCGCCCCGGCCGGCCGATGCGGGATGCGGTGCCCGCCGCTCTCGACTGGAAGTGGCGCTCGACCTCGCCGGGGTCCACCTCCTCGAGAACGCCCATGCGGAGCAGGATGTCGCAGATCTTGCCGGCCGTCGGCTGGCTCATGCCGAGCAGCTTGGCAAGCTCCGCCCGCGACGCCATCCCCTGGCGCTGCAGGCGATCGATCAGGGCGCGCATGTTCACGCGGCCCATTCTTGCAGGTACGAAGGCCATAGGTCTAAACGGTCACGGCATGATACAACTTCAATACGAGCCCTTTGTCAACCTCCAACTCGGCTTTCCGCGGTCCGGATCGTGCAAAACCTTCCGGTTTCAGCGCCTGCGGCAGCCGGGCAGCCTGAAGGCGCCGATCCGGGTCGAATAATCGGCCGCACCCTTCTTCAGGTAGTCTCCGACGTACCAGATCGTGCAATCGTCGTCCGGGTCGATTGCGGTCTGGCTGTAATCCTCCCAGCGCATCGCGTTCTGCGCGGCTTCGCCCTCGGCGAGCACGGCCTCCCGCAGCGTCAGGACGCCCGGCGGGTCGCCGTCCAGCCGGGCGGCGAAACGCTGACCGGGAAAGTGCGGCGTGCCGCCGAAAGAATAGCCGATCGCGATATTGCCCAGGCGATCCATGGCGGGGCTCGCCATCCACCGGAAGTGGCCGTCGGGCGCGTACGTGCCCTGCTGGTGCAGGCGCACCCTGCGGTCCTTGTCGATTCGGAATTCGTACCACCGCACCCCGCCGCCGCCGGTCGTGGTGTTGACCGAGTGGACGGCGACGATCGATTCCCGGCTCCCCAGTCTTCGATAGACCAGCCGGGACATGATCTTGTCTCCCTGCGCGTCGAGGCGCCTGTCGGTGCCCGGCTGCGGCACGCAGTCCGTCAGCTGCCCATCGCACAGATAGCGGTACGGCGCCACCGGAATCTTCTCCGGCCCCTCGATCTTCGTCTTCGCCGGGTCCTTCCAGTCGACATGAAACCTCCAGACATCGATCGTGTCGGCTTCGAAGATCTTGTCGAGCTGCGTGCCGCCTGCCGCCATCATGACGTTGGGCGCACTCCGCGGGGGCGCCTGCCTGCCGTCGACATCGGCGTTGTTGAGAAAGTTCACGTTGTGGATGACGACGCACTGCTCGCTCGCCGGTTCGCCCCTCAGCATGCACGCCCGATCCGCAACACACGCGTGCTTCTCGGTCGCAACCGATTCCGAGATGCGGTTGTCGCCGGTGCTCGTCGCGACGTAGTATCCGTCGGGCCAGACCGCCGGCCGCGGGTAGTCCGGAAAGACGGGGCGGAGAAACTCGTATCGATAATACGGCCCGAAGGGATCGGAACCCGTGCTCACTGCATAGCACATGGAATACGGGCCCTCGGCCGCCCGCTGTCCTCTGCTCGCACGGGGCACGGCGGGGCGCTCTCCCCTTGCCCCTTCGGATGCGGGAGCGGACGGCGGGGGCTGGAAGAGCGGCACGGCGGGGCCGGGCTGGCCGGGCCGACCGGGCGGGCTGAGATACACGGTACCCGGTTTCCACTCCCCCGGCTGATCCGGCCGGACATCGCCCCGCCTGAAAACCGGCATGACGATGAGCCATCGTCCGGCGAGCTGGTCGTAGCGCACGACGGCGTCGCCGTTGTTGACGGCCTCGCAGGCGCCGCCGAATCCCCGGAAGACGTTGTTGGTCGGCACGGGCCCATACAAGACCTTACCCGTCACCGCGAATTTCCTGCCTTTCTTCGTGAAGATCGCCATCCGCGAATTCACGGTCTGGACTATGTGGTCGGGGCCGACCGCGAGGCTGTTGTCGGAAGGATTGCGCAGGGCGGCGGTACCCTGCGGACCCACGAAACCGACACCCAGACCGTCGAAGCTCTCCAGGAGTTCGGCCGGCGGTCTCGATCCCGCAGACGTCTGCTCGACGGCCGCCGCACCCGGCGGCGCCGTGATCACAGGCGGAACGATCGGCCGGGCCTGGGTGGCCTGCGCGTGATCGAAAGATCGAGCGGAAGAACCGCTGCGCCCAAGCACATCGAATCGCTCGCTCCGCCGGGAGTCCCCTGAAATCGCCCGGGTACGCCCCCGGGCATCGTACGCGCCCGGCGCCAGCAGGATCATCGCCGCAAGGAATCCGGCCGCCGCACCTCGACATGAATCCGACCCCATCGTCATAGCTTTCCTCGAATGCGTCCCGTTTGACAAGGAACCGGCACGTGGATTATGGTGCGCCGAGCGCCCACCTTTCCGGCACCGCGTGCGGGTCAGGCGGGCCTCGGTCGGGAGAATGCTAGTTTGTCATATTTCCTTAAGAAACGTCACTAACGAATTTACCGTCACTCGAAAAATTCTATCGGCCAGGCCGAGAGAGGCAATGGAGTGATGACGGGAGGTCGAGCATGAACCGCGTGCGCCGGCGATTCGGGTGGTTCTTCTGTCTTTTTCTGTTTGATATCGGCCGGGCCGGAGCAGCCGAGCTCGCCAATCAGGCGTTCCGCATACAGTACGATTCATCCGGCATCCGCAGCCTCAAGCGGGTGAACGATGTTCACGACACGGAATACATCGGAGCCAACGGCACACTCGGTGCCCTTGTGGTCCGCTACCGGGCGACTCCCAACGGCCACTGGCGCGAGGTGCGCGAGATTCTGGAGACCGAACCGGAAACATCGGACGGCAGGACGATCAGCTACGTCCTGGGAAGATTGCTTCCTACCCTGGCGGCCAAGAGCACGCCCAGTGCGGCGGTCGGGGTCGGCGGGCTGCGCGCGCTGAATGACGGGCAGGTTCCCTCGATCGGCGGCCGTGGCGCGCGCGCCGGCGGCCCCGGCCCTTCCGGCGGCGCACCGCCTCAGGCCTCCTATTTCACGTGGACGGGGGCGCGCGGTGAAACCCAGTGGGTTCAGTACGCCTTCCCGGTCGAAGAGGAGGTTTCGCGGGTGGAGGTTTTCTGGGTGGAGAGCGCGAGCGCCGCCGGCGCCGTCACTCCGCCGCAATCCTGGCGCCTGCTCTACCGCGAAGGCCGGGAGTGGCGCGAGGTCCGCGCCCGATCGCAATACGGCGTCGAACCGAACACGTTCACCGTCGTGGAATTCGAGCCGGTCAGGACGTCGGCGCTGCGGATCGAAGCCAGGATGGCGCCCACCGCCACCGTCGGCCTGGCGGAATGGCGCGTGGGGCCGGAGCGCAATCTCGTGCCGCTCGACGATCTCAAGGTGAAGATGACCTTCAAGCTCGACGGCGACCATCTGGATTGGACGGTCCGGCTGGCCAACGACACGTCCCGGCCGATCGAGATCGCCGACCTCGCCGTGCCGTTCAACTTCGCCGAGCGCACGCCGGCAAGGGGCGAGATTTACACGCGCAAGCTCTTGCGGCATGCCCTGATCGCGGGCCACGGCTCCTGGATTTACTGGCAGCGCAGCGGGGGCGACGGCCCCTACCTGGTCATGACGCCCATGGGTCGGACCAAGTTCGAATACTATGACAACTCCGCGGGCGCCTATACGCCCTATATCCACGCCAAGAACGCGGCGGCCGCGGCGGTATGCGCCGGGGGCAACTGGCGCCTGCCGATTACCGGTCTGAAGCTGGAACCCAAAGGCTCTCCGGGATCCGAGGCCGTGTATGCGTTCCGGTTTCAGTGGGCCGCGGACTTTGCGGCCGTGCGCGACGTTCTGTACCGCGAAGGCAAGTTCGACACCGTGGTCGTCCCGGGAATGACCATACCCGTCGACCTGCCGGCCATGATCTCCCTGCGCACCAGGAACAGAATCGAGGCCCTGGCGGCCGAACATGCCGGCGCGACCAGGGTCGAATTCGCAGGCACCAAAGGCGAGGGCATCCACATCTACAGGGTTCGCTTCTCCAAACTCGGCGAGAACATGCTCACCATCCGCTATGGAGAGGGGAGCTGGGCTTCCCTGGAATTCTTCGTCACCGAACCGCTCGAGACCCTCATCCGCAAGCGCGCGGCTTTCCTCGTCAGCCATCACCAGCACAAGGACCCCGCCAAATGGTATGTCGGCACTTACGGCGATTGGGACCAGAAGAACGAAATACTGCGCGGCCCCGAAGACCGCGACGGCTTGTCGACCTGGCTCACCGACGCCAACGACGATGCCGGCAACGCCCGGCCCGCCTACATCGCGTCGAAGAACGTCTTCTATCCCGAGCGGGCGGAAATCGAAAGCCTCGAGCTCTATATCAGCAAGTACCTGTGGGGCGGGATGCAGATGACGGACAAGGAGAGGTACCCTTACGCCATCTACGGCATACCGAACTGGAAAGTCAATCGGGAGAGCGCCGACCCCGGACGCAACGGCCAGGCGCACGTCTGGCGGATCTACGACTACCCGCACATCATCATGCTCTATTACCGCATGTACCAGATCGCGCGCTTCTATCCCGACATGATCGCGCATCTCAGCGCGGCCGAGTATCTGGAGCGCGCCTACCGCACGGCCGTGGCCTACTGGACCGTTCCCATGGAAGTCGAGAAATGGTCGGCCGATTCGGTCGGCACCATGAACGAGGCGTTCATCCCGGAGCTGATCGAATCGCTCGAGCAGGAAGGCAGGAGGGAATGGGCCGCGACGCTGCGCGCATACTGGGAAGGCAAGGTGGAGCATTTCATCAACCGCACGCCGAATCTCTACGGTTCGGAGTTCGCCTTCGACTCCACGGGCTTCGAGTCCACCGGAGCCTTTGCCCGCTACGCCATGAAGCGCGTGCTCAAGCCCGGCGATGAAGTTCCGGCCGGCCTGCCCGAGACCGACTTCCGCCGGCGCGTGACTTACGAGGCCGCCCTGAAGTTCATGAACTTCCAGCTCCTGCTGAACATGTGCGACCGCGGCTGGCTGGAGACGTCGTACTACCAGCTCGGCAGCGACTACCGGGGCTCCATGTCCTACCTGCTGAGCTACATGTCGCAAATGGGAGGGTGGTCGATCCTGGACTACGGCCTGCACTTCGCCCAGGATCCCACGGACTACCTGCGGCTCGGCTACGCTTCCTCCCTCAGCTCATGGGCACTGGTCAATTCGGGCACGGAAGAGAGCGGCTACGGCTACTGGAACCCGAGCAAGAACAACGACGGCGCCACGGGCGGCGGTTTCGTTCCGGAGGCCATGGGCCGCGGCTGGATCGGCAAGGAGATGGCGCGCGGCGCCTGGTATTACAGCGCCGAGGAAGACGTCGGGTACTGCGGCGCGCTGCGCACGCACGCCACCATAGTCGCCCGCGACCCGATCTTCGGCGAAATGGCCTACGGCGGCATACTCGCGCGCAAGGGGCGTGCGGTCGAGGTCGTTCCGCGCGACGGCCTGCGCGTCCGTTTCCACGTCATCCGCGACGACCAGCGCCTGCACATGATGCTCGATCACGACGGCTACGCCGGGGAAAAGCCGGTCGTGGTGAGCGACGACCTTGCGCGCATTCAGTTCACGCTCGAGAACCGCACGGGACGGCCGCATGAAACCGGGCTCGAAATCTCAGGGCTCCCGGCAGGCGAGTACGCGGTGGCCGTCGACGGCCGGAGCGTTGCGACCGTGCGCGGCGGGACGCCGCAGGTGCAGCGTATCGCGCTGCCCGTCGCCGCCGTCCCGAGCGTGCAGGTGACGATCCATAGAACCGCAACGGTGGGCCGATGATGAAAAGACAGGCATGGCTTCAATTCTTGGCGCTTTGGGCGCTTGCCTCGGCTTCCCTGGCCCAGACGGGCCCCGGGCTGACGAGCGAGGTCCGTCAACTCGAAGGAATGCCGGCGCTCTTTGTCAACGGAAAGCCGACCAGCCCGATCCTGGCTGCGCCCTACCGGCCGGGCCCGTCGGACTTCGACGACTTCCGCAAGGCGGGCATTTCCATATTCAACATCTATCTGCGCTTCGACTGGACCGGTCCGGAACAGTACGACTTCAAGCGGGTCGATGAGAAGCTTGACGCGTATCTGAAAATCGATCCCGCGGCGCTCTTCCTGCCGCGCGTTCTGCTGACGCCCGGCCCCTGGTGGTGCAAGGAGTATCCCGGCGAGATCACCATGCGCGACGACGGCAGCCCGGCGGGAATGTTCGGCCAGCCGTGCCATCCCTCCTTCGCCTCGGCAAAATACCGCGAGCTTTCCCGCAAGGCCATGATCGCCTTTCTCGACCACGTGGAGAGCAGGTACGGCTCCAGCATCGTCGGCTACCAGGTCGGCAACGGGTTCGGCGGCGAATGGTTGACGTTCAATTCCTTCTGGGAGGTGCGGCCCGGCCAGCCGCCGCCCGCGAAGTTCGGCGTGGAGGATTACTCCCCCCCGGGCCGGGCGCTCTTCCGCCAATGGCTCGCGCGCCGTTACGGCAGCGTCGCGGCGCTGCGCCGCGCCTGGGGCGATGCGCGCGTCACCTTCGAGACGGCCGAGCCGCCGAACGAAGTCGAGCGCTACAGCACCAACCACGGCATCTTCTTCGATCCCGCCGTCAGCCGCAGGGTACCCGACTATTTCTCCTTCTTCAACGAGATGGTCGCCGACGTGCTGCTCGAGAACGCCGCTTGGGTCAAGGAATTCACCCGCCGCCGGAAGATCGTCGGGGCTTTCTACGGCTATCTGTGGTGCAATTTCCCCAACCTGAGCGTCGTGCACAGCGGCCATCTCGCATTCGCCAAGGTACTGCGCTCGCCGGACGTGGACTTCATCGCCAGCTGCTATACCTACGACAACAAGCAGATCGGCGGCCCGAACAACTCCCAGTCCCTTCCCGAAGCCGCCGCGCTCCACGGCAAGCTCTACTTCAACGAAGTCGATACCGAAACGCACCTGCACCGGCGGCAGTGGCGCTGGGGCGATTCGCTGCGCAATCCGACGAACTTCGAGGAGACCCGGGGCCTGCTCGTCCGTGATTATGCCTACGCGCTGACGAAGGGCTTCGGCATGTGGTGGACGGACCTGCACGGGGGGACATACCACGACGACCGGATCATCGAGCTTCTCCGCCGGCTGAAGCAGGTGGACGAAAGATACCTCGGCGCCGACCGGCGCCCCGGCGCCGAAATCGCCGTCATCCTGGACGAAGCCAGCTTCACCTATTTCGGGGACGGCGAGCCGCTCTTCAACGCCCTGCTGACGGCGCAGAAGCAATGGGAGTTCGCCTTCATCGGCGCGCCGTGGGAGCCGTATCTGCTGACCGACATCGACAACCCGAAACTGCGCGATTTCAAGCTCTACATCTTCCTGAACACATTCCGGGTAACGCCGGAACAGCGCGCCGCCGTCCACGCGCGCCTGAGGCGCAACGGAGCCACGGCGCTATGGGTGTATGCGCCCGGCTACATCGGCGAGAAGCTCTCGGTCGAAAACATGCGCGCCCTGACCGGCATCAGCCTGGCCGAGAGCGACACGGCCGGCGAGCTGCGGGTCGAGATCGCGGCGCGCGAGCACCCGTACACGAAATCGCTGCCGCAGGGGCTCGCCTACGGCACCGATGTGAACGTCGAGAACATCAAGCGCTGGTACGACCATCAGATCTATCTCAAGGACCCGCGCGACCCCTCCCTGCGGCGCGACCTCCCGGGATTCCGCATCCGGCCGCGCTTCTGGTGCGACGATCCGCAGGCACTGGTTCTCGGCAGGCTCGCGGGGATCGATCGACCGGGCCTGGTCGTCAAGAAGCAGGACGGATGGACTTCGGTCTATTCGAGCGCGCCCATCCTGCCCGCCGCGTTGCTGCGCAATATCGCGCGCGCCGCCGGCTGCCACATTTACAGCGACGCGGGCGACGTCGTGAGCGCCAACGGCGGCTTTTTGGGCATCTATGCGCCCGCGGGCGGTGCGCGCACCGTGCGGCTGCCGCGCCGGTCGCGCGTGCTCGACCTGCTCGAAGACCGCGTCATCGCCGAGGGCACGGACTCGTTCACCCTGGAGCTCGCACCCAACGCCTCGGTTCTCCTGAGGCTCGAGGAGATTCATCGGTGAAACAACGGACCGTCGCAAAAGTCAGCTCGCTTTGCTCGCCAACTCCAGGGGCCAAGGAGTAAAGGGGCCAAGGGGCAAAGGGGTCAAGGAACAAAGGGGAAAGACTGCTCAGCGCCTCAGATCGATTCCGGCCTTCAGGCTTCGAAGGGTTGTCTTTACATGCAATCTCTGCGGAGCTACCCGGCGGATTCCACTGCGGCGCATTCATTTCTTCGAGCGGTTCCATGAACCGAGGCGCCATGCGCTATTCAAAATGGACGTCACGGGAACAACTTGGAACCCTTTAACCCTCGTCCCCTTGGCCCCTTGAAACAATTGCCGGGAGTTCGGCTACAACCCATGCCTGGTCAATTGTGCAACTTCCGAAACGTCGCGAGTCTCCACCCCAATGATCGAGCCTGCAATATCGTTTGGACATTGCATTTAGTATTATGATACCATGCGCACATGCGGGAACCGTCGGGGAGGTTTGTTATCAGGATTCCCAAGGATTTGCACGAGCGTCTCAGGCGGGAGGCAATGCAGACAGGTCGTTCGCTCAACCGTGTCTGCATCGAAAAGCTCCAGGCGGAGCGGCCGAGCTGCGCCGCATCCGGGACGGCTGCGGCGAGCGCCGGGCCGATATCCCCGGAACTCCTGGACGAGATCTCCCTTCGATGGTCGGATGACCTGGTCGGCTTGGTCCTTTTCGGGTCTGCGGCCCGCGGCGAGGCCACCGAAAACTCCGATATCGACCTGCTCCTGGTAATGCGGCCGGAAGCGCGCATCACCCGCAGCCTCTACAGCCGCTGGGAGACGTTCTGCCGGGAGTCGGGCGGCATGCATGATCTCGACCGCATATCGCCGCACTTTGTGAATCTGCCGCGGAGCGTGTCCGAGGCCGGCGGCCTGTGGTACGAAGCGGCGCTCGAAGGCATCGTGCTGCGGGAGCGCGATTGCCGGGTTTCCCGCTTCCTCCGATCGGCGCGGGAAGCCGTGGCTCACGGTCGCATCCGGCGCCGGTGGCTGCACGGAAGCCCATACTGGATCAAGGAATTCGAGGGGAGCGATGCATAACAGGTCGTTGGCGGCGGATTATCTCGCGCGCGCGACCCACCGGCTTGCGGCGCTCGATGTCCTGTTCGAGCGCGGGAGCTGGGCCGATGTCGTGCGCGAGTCCCAGGAGGCCGTCGAACTGGCGCTCAAGTCCCTGCTGCGTCATTGTGCCGTCGAGGTTCCGCGCGTGCACGACGTGGGCCAGATTCTCATCAGCGCGAGCCACAGGCTTCCGGAGATGGTGCGCCCGCACATCGATGAACTGGCGACGATCTCCCGCTCCCTGAGGCGCGACCGCGAGCTCGCATTTTACGGCAGCGAGGACCTGACGCCGTCCGAATTCTACCGCAAGGAGGACGCCGAGCAGGCCCGTGCGGGCGCGCGCCGGGTCGTGGAGCTGGTGACGGCTGCCGTCGCCCGGTAATTCGCCTTCGCGGCCTCCCGGGAAGCCCGCCCGGCGCGCAGAAGCCTGCCGCCGATCCACAAGGCGCCGTTCGACCGCATGCCGCCGGCGCGAAGTCTTTGCGAACCCCCGATCCTGCTTGCGAACGACATCGCCCCGGGCGCATACGGCAGTTTCGTGAGGATAGCCCAGGGCGGCACGTGCTCGCGGATGAGCGCCGCAGGTTCGAGCGCCGCTACGGGTTCACGCGCCACTCGATGATCCCGCACTCGTACCAGGTCAGATCTTCGGCGAGATAGTTGCCGTCGGGCGGTCCGAGCTCGCCTTTCCTGTACACCTTCCCCTGCAGCCTGATCTCCAGGCGCAGGGCGGAAGTGCGCACCGGCCTGAACGAAACCTTGTTGAAGCGGTCCTTCTCCACGGTATAGGGATCGGAGGCCTGCACCGGCTTCCAATCGTTTCCATCCTTGTAGAGAAGGCCCCAGGAAGCCGGCAGCACGCAATACTGCTTGTCGTCCTTCCAGTAGACCTCGACGGACGAGACGCGCGCGGGGCGCGCGAAATCGTACTGGACCCAGGCGCGGTCTCCCGACTGCGGGCGCAGGCGCAGGAAGGGCGCGGAGCCGTCCTCGGAGTTTACCGGCTCGAGCTGGTCGCTGATCGCCCGGATGTCGCCGCTGCCGTCCTGCGAGTTGGGGTAGAAGCGGCGCTCGATCGCGGGCGGGTCGTTGCCGGGGTAATTCTCGGCCACGGTTCCGTTGCCGCACGAGGAAGAGGCCTTGCTCGTCGAGGCGATCGACGGAGCGGGCGGCACCCATGCCCTCGATTCCTCGCGGGCCAGCCACACCGACATTTCGCCCGCGCCGCGGTTGCCGAAGGCGAAGTAGGGTATTGCCGCAAAATCCCTCGAGGTCTTCACCAGGGAAACGCGATCGGGGCCCCGGCTCAGCCCGAAGGCTTTCCCTGAGATCCGGCCGAGCCCGCCCAGCAGATCTTCGCGATAGGAAAATGCGAGCGGGGCGTCGTCGGCGAGCAGCAGGTTGAAAACTCCGGCCGGATTGTCCGCCTGCTCGGCGCAGTAAACCAGCGGGCCGCGCTCGAGGGCCACCATGCCGCGATCGTCGGCCACCGTATCGGCGGCGAGCACCCTGCGCACCGCCATGGGCAGATCGAGGTCTACGGTGTCGCCTGCCTTCCATTCCCGTTCGATCCGGGCATATCCCTTGTCCAGGACGTATTCATGTTCCCTGCCGTTCACGGAAAGAGCGACGGCCTGCCCGCCGGCCGGCACGTATCGATACAGGCCGCCGTGCATCGGCTCGTTGCGCGCCCATCCGGGGATGCGCACCAGCAGGGCGAATTTCAAGGGAGTCTGCGGCTCCACCGTGATCTTGACGCCGCCTTCCCATGGATAGCGCGTTTCCTGCGCGATCGCGACCGGCGTGCCCGCCAGCTCGAGGCGCGCGCGGCCGCCGACGAAGAGATTCACGTACAGGCTCCGGGGGCCCCTGGCATAGACGAGTTCGCCCAGCCGGGGCAGGAGGCGGACGAGATTCGGCGGGCAGCAGTTGGGACCGAACCACGGCCGGCGCGCGAAGGTGCCGTAGGCGCGCAGCGGCGTCTGATAGAGATATTTTTCGCCGTCGAGGGAAACGCCCGCGAGAAAGCCGTTGTACAGGGTTCGTTCCAGGACATCGACGTATCGCGCATCCTGGTGCAACTGGAACATCCTCTGGTTCCACATGACGTTCCCGTACGCGGCGCAGATCTCGTTCCAGCAGGCCAGATTGGGCAGATCGAAATCGTCGCCGTAGTCCTCTTCGTCGCGGTAGCTCCCGACGCCGCCGGTGAGGAAGGTTCTGCGCGACACCGCATCCTCCCAGATGCGCTCGTCGGCGCGGGCATACTCGGGATCGCCGGTCAATGCGGCGATGTCCGTGAGCGCGATATAGAGGTACGTGGCGCGCACCGCATGTCCGACGGCGCGGCTCTGCTGTTTCACCGGCTCGTGATCCTGGGCGTAGGGGCCGTACATGCGCGGCCGGTTCGCGGGATTGCCGCGCCGCTCGAGAAAGAACTGCGCGAGCTTCCGGTACCTGTCATCGCCCGTGGTGCGGTACAGGCGGATGAGGCCGATCTTGATTCCCTCGTGATTCGAGATGTCGTGGCGCCTGCCCGGGCCGAAGACCGCGTCCAGGTCGTCGCCGATCTCGATCGCCACGTCCAGCAGCCTGCGGCTTCCCGTCGTTTCAAAATACGCACATGCCAGCTCGAGGAAGTGGCCGGCCCAGAAAAAGTCGCCGTCACCCTCGCTCGACCAGATCTGTTTCCGGCTGCGGATGCGCTCGATCGCACCGTCCAAGGCGTCGTCGACTCGCTTGCGCAGAACCGGATCGTCACTTTGGGCCAGGACGTAGCAGGCCGCCTCGATCAGGCGCAGATCGGGATTGCGACCCTTCTGTTCATAGCGGTCGAACAGTCCGGGGATCGAAACCGTGCGGTTGATCTCGAGCCGCGGGCTCCAGAAGGGATCGCTGATCTGAATGTCCCTGTAGGAAACGGGCCACACGGCGTAATCCGGTTGCTGCTGCGAGCGCCGCCGGCAGGAAGAGGGGACGGCAAGCACAGCGATCAAGAAGGCATATTTCAGAAACGAGGATCTCATGGCACTCCCTCCGGTGAACCACCGTTGCTCCGTGCTCTCCGGCGCTTGCCCGCGCATGTTACAATCCCGCGCGCGAGCGGATCAATGCCGGCCGCAGTGACAAGGGGCGGGAATCGAAATGAGAATGATCGTCGCTTTGATACTGGCATCGACAGCGTGTTCGACGGCGCAGGAGAAGCCCGTCTTTCTGTCCTACTATGCGGAGAAGGACGTTGAACCTTCCGCGGATCCCGATTCTCCGTTCTGGAAAGGGATCCGGGGCGTCGTCATCGACAGAAGCATCCTCGGTCCCGCCGTGCCCGAATACCGGGCCGAAGTGCGCTCGCGATGGACGGCGAACAACATTTATTTCCTGTTTGCCGGGCCATACCGGAAGCTCACCCTGAACTCGAATCCGGATACCGCCAAGGAAACGTACCGCCTGTGGGAAAAGGATTGCTTCGAAGTTTATCTCGGAGCCGACTTCGAACATATCAACCGCTACCGGGAGTTCCAGATGTCACCCGCGGGCGAATTCCTCGACCTGGACATCGATTCTTCCAGGCCGAAGCCGGGCTTCAACGGCGAGGACCGGTGGGATTCCGGGATGCAGGTCAAGGCGCGCATCGACGAGCAGAAGAAATTCTGGTACGGCGAGATGAAGATCCCGATAGCCGCCGTCGACGCCCGCCCGCCCGCGGCAGGAAACGAGATGCGCATCAACCTGTTCCGCCAGGATGAAGAGCCGCCGAACCGGAAATTCCTCGCCTGGCAGATCACCGGAGTGTGGAACCCGCATCATCCGGACAAGTTCGGCATCCTGCGTCTCGTCCGGTAGGAGCGGGATACTCCGGGCCGCCGGAATGTTTCGGACCCCGCCGGCAGCGCCCGCCTTTATCGAGCCGAGCGCACTTCGCCAAAAAAAGGACCAGGCCCCCTGATCGAGAGCCTGGTCCCGTCGCACGACGTGTGCTGCCCGCTCAGAATGAGACCTTCAAGCGGAATTCAATCACGCGCGGCGTGTTCGAGGCGCCGGTGGTCGTTCCCCAACCTGACGAACGGACGCTGCCGCTCGGCACGCTTCGAAAGACCGGGTGATTGAAGGCGTTCAACAACTGCGCCTGGAAGGTGAGCCGCGACCTTTCGGTGAGGGCGGTTTCCTTGTTGACGCTGATGTCGCATTCCCAACTGTCGGGGCCAAAGAGCCAGAGCGAACCCGAAAACGTTCCCGGGGTGGTGTTGGCCACTATGTAATCCGTGTTGGCGCCCACACCGGCCGTCCGGAACTTGGGGTCGATCGTCTGGACGTAGTTGACTCCCGTCTTGTATACGCCGACGGCCTCCTGCAGCTGTTTGCGCGTGATCCCCTTGAGGACGACGCCGCCGTCGCCGATGTTGTTGAAGGTGCTGTAGCCGCCCAGCACGCGCGCCGGAGACCCGGAGCGATAGGTCACGATGGTGCCGATCGTCCAGCCGCCGACGATCTTGTCGACCGGGCCGCCCTGGCTCACGAACCTTCTCCCGGCCCCGAAAGGCAGGTCGAAAGTCCCGGCAACGTTGGCGACGTGGCGGATGTCGAAAATCGTCGGCCCGTAGCTCTCCCGCAGGTTGCGCAGGGTGTAGGCATAGTAGGCACCCGTCCAGTCGTTGGGCGTGGACACGCCCAGCGTGTGGCTCCAGGTGTAGTTGGCGTCGTACTGCAGGCCGTGCCAGAAGCGCTGGCGGAAATCGACCTGCATGGCGTGATAGTTGGAGTAACCCGGATCGGTCATCACCGTGACCGGGATTCCCGATGCATACGGATTCGCCTGGAAGAAATTGATCGGGTAGCCTGCTCCCGGACCGGTGTATCCGGCGTTGGTGGCGCAGGGTGTGAACGAAGCGCCGACCAGGTTGCAGAAGTACGGGGCCGCGCCCAGGCGGGTGAGCTGCAGGGCCATGGCGCCGACCTGGCCGGTCTGAAGCTGCGTGATGAAGGTGCCGCTGCGGAAATTGCTGTTGGTCTGCGAGCCGTCCTTGCTGCCCGTGAAGGCCGCCGTCAGGATCGGAACCGGCACGGTCCCGGCCGCAGGGTTGAGGTTGGCGAACGACGAGCCGCCGTTGATGGTCAGGTTTTTCTGCGCGTTCTTGAACTCCTGGAGGAAACCGTTCTCGAAGACGTTCACTTCGTTGATGTTGAGCGAGAGCCACTGCTTGATCGTGCGGTTTCCGTTGTAGCGGATTTCCAGGGCGCGCGTCTGGCCCAGCCTGCGCTGGATACCGAAGGTCCAGCTCATCGTGTACGGCTGCGAGATGTTGTAGTCCATCCCGTTGATGCCGTTCGTGTATTGATCGTTATTGAAGGTGAACTTGGCCGCCGGGGTGGACTTTTCGTATTTCTCGGGATTGAGCGCCATCGCCGGATACGGGTCTCCCAAGGCTTTGCTGCCCGGAGCGAAGCTGCCCGCGCCGGGGATGTTCCTTGCCTCCGCGGTGTAGAACTGGTAGTAGAACCCGCCGTAGTTGGTGGCGTTGTTCCAGAAATACTGGTAGGGCACGGTGAAATTGCGCAGCGAAAAGCTGGTGCGGATCACCGTGTCGTCGCCGCCGAGAAGTTTCGCGAGGAATCCTTCCTTGGCACTCGGGGTCCAGGCGATGCCCAGCGACGGCTGCGGCGTGAAGTACCAGTTGTTGTACGGGCGCGGGCGCTCGTCGAGCGTGGGATTCATGTTGCCCGTCAGGGTGCCGGGCTTGAACAGGTTGCCGATGCCCGAGGGCCCGTAGATGGAAGACAGGTCGGCGTTGTGATAGGCGCCGTTCTTGTCGTAGCTGGCGGCGGTGAAATCCCAGCGGAAACCGGCGTTGATCGTCAGGTTGGGCCGCATGCGCCAGGTGTCCTGGATGAAGAGGCCCCCCGCCTTGGCGACCTCGTTCAGGTCGAAATGGCGCGCCCGCTCCTGGATGTAATTCCCGGTCTTCTTGTCGTACGGGTACATCCCTCTGTATCGCTGGATGCGCCCGGCCAGCAGGGCATACAGGCTGCGCGCATTGGCCTGCTGGGCTGTGGATGCGAAGGGAAGCGGCTGGTAGCTGCCGGCGTTGGTCAAAGCATCCAGAGCCGGATCGCCCGTCACCAAGCCGAGGGTGATGTCGGTGGGCTCGGGCCGGTTCCAGTAGCGGTCCTGCTCACGGTAGGCCGAGAACCCGAAGCTGAGCATGTGCGCTCCCTTTTGCCAGCTCACGGAATCGGCGATGGTGAACACGGGGTAGTAGTTGGAAATCGGATACTGCCAGGTCATGGGCGTGGTCACCAGCGGCCAGGCGACGCTCTCGGGGTTCTTCAGGTAGCCGAAGAACGCCGGATCGTCGCTCCAGGGATTCCATGACGGGGGATAGAGGAAACCGAAGCGGAAGGAGTTGATAAACGTGCTCGTCGCCGACCAGTCGATCCCGAGAGAGGAGTTGATCCGGTTGGACTTGCTCCCCCCGGCGATCTTGATGAACTCTTCACCGGGGAAATAGGGCGAACCCGAGTTCGGCGCGGTAATCTTGGTCTGGTTTACGGCGAGATTGATGCGCCACTTCTGGGTCGGGGTATAGTCAACGCGAAAGGTCGGAAACCAGGAAATCTGCGGGTTCGGAGAGGTCCAGCTGACATTGTTGATGATCGGATCGGTCGTGGTCGTGACACTGCCCTGGGTGACCGCATTGTTGATGCGCTGCAACTGCGTTGCGATCACGCTGTTGACGCTTCCGGGCAGGGTTGAGTCGAAGTTCTTCGCGACCGTGAACACGTTGACGGTGCGGGTCTGGCCGTCCGTGCCGATGTAGGTGAAATTGCCCTGCTGGGCGCTTGTGGGGAGGAATGTGCTGCTTCTGGTAGTGGAACCCGGCCGCCGCTGGGTGGAAAGGCTGAAAAAGAAGAAAAGCTTGTCCTTGCGGATCGGGCCGCCGACGCTGCCTCCGAACTCGTTGAGTATGAGCTCCGGCCTGCGAACGCCCCGGGCGTTGTTGTACCAGGTGTTGGCGTTCAGATTGTCGTTGCGGAGATCCCAGAAGACCTGCCCGTGGTATTCGTTGGTCCCGCGCCGGGTGATGAAGCTCGACTGCATGGCGGCCATGCCGAAGCCCTGGTTCATGTCGAGCTGGTCGGTCTGCACCGTCATCTCCTCGATGTTCTCCAGCCGGACCTGGATCGTCGGTGCGGAGTTGCCGCTGAATTTCATCCGGCTCGTGCTGCTGATCACGCCGTCGACGTTGTTCCCCTGGGCGATCGACGGCAGGCCGTTCCACGTGCCCGTGTAACCGGCCACGATTCGCGACAGGCCGGAAATGTCGCGGCCGGCGAGGGGCAGGTTTTCGATCTGCTTCAGGTCGATGACCGAGCCGATGGCGACCTGGGTCGTCTGCACGACCGGCGCCGCGGCTTCCACCGTGACGACCTCGGTCGGCGAGCCCACCTGCAGGGTCGTCATGATGTCGGTCGCCTTCGTCGCCGAGACGACCACCTCGTCGTAGACCGTGTTGCGGAATCCCGGCTTGGAGATCGTCAGTCTGTACTTCCCGGGAGGCAGGTTGATGAAGCTGTAGGTGCCGGCAGTCTGCGTCTCGCCGATCCGGACTTCGTTGGTCGCCAGATCGACGAGCTCGAGGACGGCGCCCTGCACGACGGCCTGCTGCGGATCGAGCACGGTGACATTGACCCTTCCCTGAGTGAACTGTCCCCATGCCGGGGAGGTCATGGCCAGCAGGGCGAGGCCGAGCGCGATAAGCAACTTGTTTTTCCTGAAAAATTCTTGTCGCATATAGCCCCCTTTCAAAGGAAACAGCGAGATGGACAGGGCTGAGTGAAGGCCAGGGACCGTTGAACATGCCGGGGCTGCCCAAGCGCCGATTCGCTCCATCCGCCTCTCGGGCATCCGGGGCTTGCCGTCGCAAGCTCTTTCGCAAAACTTCTCCCTTCGACACAACTGCACGCGCCGAGCATACAGGCGATTACTTAATAGTGTCAAGTAATTTTAGCCGTGCGATTCTCCGACCGGACGGCACTTTCGTTTTGCCTGTAAATCACGGCAAGATAGTAACTTGTATGACCGAAATTTCCGGCTTGACCTCCGACCGGCGTGATAAAATTAGCTTTCGGTCAATGGTCTGGAGCTTAATTTATAAAGATTCTTTTGTGAATCCCATGTCACGCATCGTAACGAACAAGTGGTTCGGCGCGCTGGCAATCGCGTGCGCCTCCGCGTTCCCGAGCCAGGCTCCGCCGCCCATAGCCGTGACCTTCACGGATATCGTGCCCGCAGCCGGCATCACTTTCGTGCACGACAACGCGATCACATCCGAAAAGTATCTGATCGAGAGCATGGGTTCGGGCTGTGCATGGATCGATTACGACCAGGACGGCCTCATGGACCTCTATCTAGTCAACGGCGCGGCCACCAAGGCGTACACCCCGAAGCAGCCGCTGCGCAGCGCGCTTTACCGCAACATGGGCGACGGGACCTTCAAGGACGTCACGGAAGCGGCCGGCGTCGGCGCGCAAGGTCTTTTCGGAATGGGCGTGGCCGTCGGCGACTACGACAACGACGGCTTCCCCGACCTGTACGTTCTCGGCTACGGGCGCTGCATACTCTATCGCAATAACGGCAATGGAACCTTCACCGACGTGACGGCGCGCGCCGGGGTCGAAAACAGCGGCATGTGGGCCTCGAGCGCCGCCTGGTTCGATTACGACAACGACGGGCGCCTGGACATCGTGATCGCCAATTACGTCGACTGGTCGCCCGAGCGCAACTTCTACTGCGGTGACGAAGGTCCCGGCATGCGCGCCTACTGCCATCCCAACGTCTTCCACGGCCAGCCGGCCAGGCTCTACCGCAACAAGGGCGACGGCACTTTCGAGGATGCGAGCCAGTCATCGGGCATAGGCCCCAAGGCGGCCAACGGGCTGGGGGTGGTGACCTTCGACTATAACAACGACGGCTGGCAGGACGTCTTCATATCCAACGACGCGATGCCGAACCATCTCTTCCACAACAAGGGCGACGGCACGTTCCGCGAGGTCGCCTACATGGCAGGGGCGGCCGTGAGCGCCGACGGCCAGATGGAAGCGGGCATGGGCATCGACGCGGCCGACACGACCCGAAGCGGCCGGCTGGACGTTTACATCTGCCATCTCGACATGCAGCTCAACCGCTATTACCGGAACATGGGCGACGAGACTTTCATCGACGCCACCCTGTCGTCCAAGGTCGGTTACGACACCTACCAGATCAGCGGTTTCGGCATGCGCTTCTTCGATTACGACAACGACGGTGCGGTCGACATCTTCGTCGCCAACGGCCACGTGATGGACAATGTCCAGATCTATCACCCGGACACGACCTATGCCGAGCCCAAGTCCATGTTCCGCAACCTGGGGCGCGGCAAGTTCGAGAACGTCAGCAACCGGCTGGGGCCGGACATGCAGAAGCCGCACGTGAGCCGCGGCGCCGCTGCCGGCGACTTCGACAACGACGGCGACATCGACGTACTGGTCAACGGCTGCGGTCAGAGGCCGCAGCTGCTGCGCAACGACGGCGGAAACGCCAATCACTGGCTCGAGATTTTCCTCATCGGGACCAAGTCGAACCGCGACGGCGTGGGCGCGCGCGTCAAGGTGGCCGCCGGCGATCTCGTGCAGTACGACCAGAGAAAGGGCGGCATGAGCTACCAGTCGGCCCAGGATCCGCGCCTGCACTTCGGGCTCGGGGATCGCACCCAGGTGGATATGATCGAAATCATCTGGCCGAGCGGGAGCGTGACGAAACTCGAGAAGCTGAAAAGCGACCGGATCATCACGGTCAAGGAAGGCGAGGGTCTGGTCGAACGGCCGTTCCCGCGCATAGCGCCCAAGTGACGCCTCGGCGGACCGTTGACATGTTCCTCCAAGCCTCCGATCCCGCGCGGCGGTAGGTCCGCCGCGCCGCGGCGGACCGTGTGCTTATTTCTCCAAGCTACCGGTCCCGCGACGGCGCCCGGGACCTTATAGCTATCCTGCAGCGCTTTTTGCTGCAGGATTTATGATCATCCCCATTCGAGATTTTATGGAGACGCAAAAAATCGTGAGCACGCATCGTCCCGCTGCTCAGCGCGCGCGACGTACTTCGGGCGTGCCGGAGGCACGCAAGAAAGTAGCTCCGGGCGAGCGCATGCG
>Ga0272448_1002239_pt1 | contig 24659 bp, 19 predicted proteins | sample YNPCB0191_FD_202220 | JGI IMG/M metagenome (GOLD analysis project Ga0272448, IMG submission 202220) | Hot spring sediment microbial communities from Yellowstone National Park, WY, United States - YNP-CB-019-1 | ecosystem: Environmental > Aquatic > Thermal springs > Hot (42-90C) > Sediment... | reverse complement strand
AACTGTGCATGACTCAACTCAGCCGCTGCCCACCCCTCCATCTTTCTTTTCTCCTCTCTGTCTGACTTGACCCATCCCCATTCTACCACACTCCCTTTCGGCAGGCGACTTGTGGGTAATGATAAGCCGCACGCGGAGAGGGGGAACGAGGGGGTGAGGTCCCGCGCGGCCCAGACCCCAAGGGTCTCGGAGACCCTTGGGGTCTTCAACGCCAGCCCGATGCTTCACCGTCGGGCGCAATACCCTTCGTGTAGATTCGTGTTATTCGTGGATGACGCCAGCCCGCAGGGCTTCGCACCTCACCCCCAGCCCTCGGCTTCCCCCTCTCCGCACGCGGAGAGGGGGAACGAGGGGGTGAGGTCCCGCGCGGCCCAGACCCCAAGGGTCTCGGAGACCCTTGGGGTCTTCAACGCCAGCCCGATGCTTCACCGTCGGGCGCAATACCCTTCGCGTGGATTCGTGTTATTCGTGGATGACGCCAGCCCGATGCTTCACCGTCGGGCCTCGTCCAGGGCGCGGCCGATGTTGCGCAGCCCCTCGGTCAACTCGTCGGGCCTCGGCCACCCGTAGCCGATGCGCATGTACCGCCGATCCATCTCAAACCAATGCCCAGGCCCCACGAATGTCCCGTACTTCTGATTCAAGATGCGGTAGAACCGGTCCACGTCCACCCCGCTGTCGGCCCGGATGCGCGGGAAACACACAACCCCTCCGGACGGCTCTACCCACTCCAGGTTACGCTGCGCCGCCATCCACCGTTTGACTTCCGCAAACGCCTGGCGGCTGCGCGCACGAATCAGGGCCAGGATTTGCTCCTTGCGGGCCAGCACGTGCGCGGCGATCGCCTCGTCCACCGCCGAATTGCAGATCACGATCTGCTCCTTGGCGGCCAGGAACGTCTCCTGCAACTGGGGGTCGCGGGTGATGATCCAGCCGATGCGGATGCCGGGCAGGCCGTAGGCTTTGGACAGCGACGACACGCTGATGCAGCGGGGGCTGATGGACGCGGCCACCGGCGTCGGCTCGACGAAATGCATCTGCCGATAGGTCTCATCCACCAGCAGATAGGCGCCGCTCTGCTCGGCCAGCGCGGCGGCGGCGCGCAGGTCTGCTTCCGTCATGGCGGCGCCGGTGGGGTTGTGGGGCGTCGTCAGGCTGATGAGGCGCGTGTCGCGATCCAGCAACGCGCGCAGGGCTGTGGCGTCAAAGCGGAACCCCTGCTCAAACTCCAGGCGCAACAGCGCGACGGAGCACCCGATGGCGCGCGGCGTCTCCACGTTCGTCGCGTAGTTCGGGTGCATCACCACGACGCGGTCCGACGGGGTCAGCAGCGACGTGGCCACGATAAACAGCGCGGCGGCGGCCCCAGGGGTAACCAGAACATCGTCCGCGGTCAGGTCGCGCCCCTCCGCGGCGATGAGTTCCCGCAGGTCGCGCCGCCCTCGGTGGTCCGTGTACGCCAGCGTCAGGTCGCCCAGGTCCACCCCCAGGTCGGCCAGACGCAAATCCGACACGGAACTCTCGGTCAGGTTGCAGCGGATGTTGGCGTAGCCCAGTTGCTCCGGCGACTCAATCTCTATGGGCATGCGACGGTATTTCATGGGACACCTCCTGGCGCGGCGATGGTACCAAAGGCGGGCGGCGCTGTCAACATGAGGCGGCTCGCAGAGGGCGGCCGCATGCCGATGCTGGCCCTGAATCCGCGCACCGTCTGGCATGACGGCGCGCGTCGTGCCAGGTTGCCCCGCGCAGCCCCGCGGAATATAATCGCGGGTGGAGGGAAAGCCCGCATGATCTTTGCCGCCTACCTTGTCGAAGGCCCCGCGACTGCCTGGCGCGAGGCCGTGGCGCGCCACGCCCGCTGGCTGGGCCTGGCCGCCCGCGCAGGCGCGATCCCCCTGGCCGACGGGCGCAAGTTCGCCTGGACGCTGGTCTTCGCGTCGGTTTGGCTGCGGCAGGTGCGCGCCCAAATTTAAACTTCCCCGCCCGTTCCTCCCTTGTCAAAATCCGCGTTCTCCTGTACAATAGAACAAACGTTCTAAACAGCGCGACAGCCCCCGCGTCTTTGGGGAGGGCCTGTGAACCACTCTCGTTCTGGCCGGCAACGCCCCGGCATCTACTGGAAAACCGGCTCCAACTACGCGCCCATAGACTATCCGTGTCGCGAAACGGCCACCGCTGCCCTGCGTCCCGTGGCGCCGGGCCAAACGCGTGCCCAACTGTTCTGCGGCCGCTGCACGGCCCAGCGGTGCATCCTGGATCGGCTTGTCCAGCGACGACCGCCCGGCCCCGGGCGCGCCATGAACAACGCGGGCTTCCGCGCCGCGTGCCGCCGGGCCGGCCTCAGCCATCAGGGCAAGCCCCTCGCCCACACCTGCTGGAACTGCGTGAACCTGCGCCGCCTGGTGGGGCTTGATTTGGCCTCCGAGGTGTACATCTGCCACTGGCGGTATGCCGACGCGCCCCGCGACGTCCTCATCCGCGAGGCGCGCACCCGCCGCACGCTGATTGCCCGCAAGCCGTCCACGCCGGTGCACGGCTGCGGCGGCGCGGGATTCGCGCTCCGCCTGGGGCCGATAGAAGACCGGCCTGTCTAGCGCGCCTCCGTGTGGGGTGTTTTTCCCACACAAAGACACAAAGGCACAAAGGGTTTTCGTTGAGTCTTTATCCCTTTGTGTCTCTGTGCCTCTGTGTGAGAAGAATATCCCACACAAAGACACCAAGACACAAAGGGTTTCTTTGTGTCTCTGTGCCTCTGCGTGAGAAAAATGTCCCACACAAAGACACCAAGACACAAAGAGGTTTTCTTTGTGTCTCTGTGCCTCTGTGTGAGAAAAATACCCCACACAAAGACACCAAGACACAAAGGGTTTTCTTTGAGTCTTTATCCCTTTGTGTCTTTGTGCCTCTGTGTGAGAAAAATACCCCACACAAAGACACCAAGACACAAAGGGTTTCTTTGAGTCTTTATCCCTTTGTGTCTCTGTGCCTCTGTGTGAGAAGAATATCCCTCACAAAGACACCAGGGCACAAAGGGGTTCTTTGTGTCTCGGTGCCTCTGTGTGAGAAAAATACCCCACACAAAGACACCAAGGCACAAAGGGTTTTCTTTGAGTCTTTATCCCTTTGTGTCTCTGTGCCTCTGTGTGAGAAAAATGTCCCACACAAAGACACCAAGGCACAAAGGGTTTCTTTGTGTCTTTATCCCTTTGTGTCTCTGTGCCTCTGTGTGAGAAGAATATCCCACATAAAGACACCAAGACACAAAGGGTTTCTTTGTGTCTCTGTGCCTCTGCGTGAGATTTCTTTCCCACGAAGACGCGACCGCGGGGGCATTGACGCCGCGCGCAGGAGGCGCTATAATACATGCAAGGAGGGATGCGATGGCGAACCTGTTTGACCCGCTAGAGGTGCGAGGCGTCCGGCTGAGGAACCGCATCGTCATGCCGCCCATCGCCACGGAGCGCGCCACCCCGCGCGGCGAGGTTACCGACTGGCACCTGGCGCACTACGAAGCCATCGCCACCGACGGGCCGGGGCTGCTCATCGTGGAGCACACGTACATCCGCCGCGATGGCCGCGTGTCGGACCGCCAGTTGGGCGTCTATGACGATGCGCTGATTCCAGGCCTCGCTCGGCTGGCGCAAACCATCAAGGCCGCGGGCGCGGCGGCCTGCTTGCAGATCACCCACGCCGGCGCGCGCACCACCCGCGACCTCATCGGCGCGCAACCCGTCAGCGCCTGGACTCTCCCCGTCCCCGGAGACCCCGAGGCGCCGAGGGCGCTTCGGCGGGAGGAGATTCAGCAACTGGCCCGCGACTACGCCGAAGCCGCGCGGCGCGCCCAGGCGGCCGGATTTGACGCCGTGGAGATTCACGGCGCGCATGGCTACCTGCTGGGGCAGTTCGTCTCGCCCGTTACCAACCGCCGCACCGATGACTACGGCGGGTCGCTGGAAAACCGCCTGCGCTTCCCGTGCGAGGTCATCCGCGCCGTCCGGGAAGCCGTCGGGCGCGACCTGCTGGTACTGTACCGATTCGGGGCCGACGACCTCACCCCGGGCGGCATCACCGCCGACGACGCCGAACGCATCGCGCCGATCCTGGCCGGGGCCGGAGTGGACATCCTGGACGTTTCGGGCGGTCTTGGGGGATCGGGCCGCGACCGATTCACCGAGCAGGGCTACTTCGTCCTTCTGGCCGCCAGGGTGCGGCGCGCCGCCGGAATCCCGACCATCGGCGTGGGCAACGTGCGCGATCCGGAGTACGCCGACCGGGTGATACGGGACGGGCTGGTGGACCTCATCGCCGTGGGACGGGCGCAACTGGCCGATCCCGACTGGGTGGCGAAGGCGCGCCGGTTGCTGGCGTCGCACGAGTAGGGCATCGGAGGCGCTAGATGGCACAGGCGGAGCGGCGAATCTCCTACGCCCGGGCAGTGTGCGAAACCCTGCGCCAGGGCGATGGCCCGCTGCCCTTCGCCGATGTCCTCGCCGCCGTCGCGCAGATGCCCGTGCGCCCCGTTCGGGACACCGCCCGCACCGTGCGCAACGCGCTCCGCAACAGCCCGCTCGTGGTTCCCGTGGATGGCGACCGCTACGCCTGGGCGCTCTGGTTCATCAAGGGCGCGACGGTTCGCCATGTCCTGTCGCAAAAGGAATTGGACGAGGGCTCCCTGCGCCTTGGGCCGGATGCCTGCTTCGTGCTGTTCCCGTTCCTGTACGCGCCGCGCCATGCCGCCTCGCGCCCCTGCCATCTGTACCTGGAACAGGGGCCGCTCTTCTCGCAGCCCATCCTCTGGTTTGACGAGGGCGCGGCGGGGATTGCCCCGTCCTACGCGCTGGCGGACTGGTTCAGCGCGATGGGCTGCCGCCCTGGCGATAGTTTGCTCTTTGAGGTAACCGACGGCGAGGAAGGCATCTACCACGTGTTCCTGGAGCCGGCCGAAAGCCGAGATGAGGAGCGGACGGCGAAGCGAAACGCGCAGGTGGCCCAGGCGGTGCAGCAGGCCCTGGCGCGCAAGCGCAGGCCCTGTCCCCTGTTCCGGCTCATGCCCGCCCTCGTGGCGAGGGGAATCTACCACGACCCATATCCGCCGATGCCGCTGGAGCATATCGTGCGAGACGCGCCCGCGTGCGTCCTGGAATCCGGGAAGGCGCGCCTGATTCCCAACGCGCCCGCGGCCGATTATCTCCCCGGCCTGTCGCCGCCGGAGCGGGAGCCGACGCGCCGTGCCGCGCCGAGGGGGTTCTGGCAGCGCCTCTTCGGCCGGCGTCGGTAGGGAACGCATGACCCGTTCGGTCGCACGCTGGGGTGCGAGCAGGAGACAACAAGGCGACCCCACAAGGTCGCTTTGTGCTAATCAGGAGGGTTGGAATGGCCATCACGCTTGAGGATTTGATACGCATTGCGCGGGGGGAAGACGAGGCCGACCTGGTGCTGAAGAATGCCCGCGTGGTCAACGTCTTCTCGGGCGACATTCACGTTACCAATGTGGCCATCGCCAGCACGCGCATCGCCGGCCTGGGCGACTATCGCGGCAAGGTGGAGATAGACCTGGACGGAGCCTACGTCTGCCCTGGGTTCATTGACGGCCATGTGCACATTGAGAGTTCCATGTTGCGGGTGCCCGAGTTCGCGCGGGCCGTGTTGCCCCACGGGACTACGTCGGTGGTCATTGACCCCCACGAGATCGCCAACGTGCTGGGTTTTGACGGCATCCGGTACATGTTGGAGTCCAGCAAGCGCAACCCCTTCAGCGTCTATGTCATGGTGCCCTCCTGCGTGCCCGCGACGGACATGGAGACTTCGGGCGCGCGCATCCTGCCGTCGGACCTGGCGCTGCTGCTGAAGGAGAACTGGGTGCAGGGCGTGGGCGAGATGATGAACTACCCGGGCGTCCTGTTCCGCGAGCCGTCGGTGATGGCCAAGGTGCGGGCGGCCGCCGGCAAACGGATTGACGGGCACGCGCCCGGCCTTTCGGGCCGCGACCTCATGGCCTACATCGCCGCCGGCGTCGGCTCGGACCACGAGTGCACGCGGGTGGAGGAAGCCAAAGAGAAACTGCGCATGGGCATGTACATCATGATCCGTGAGGGTTCCACCGCCCGCAACCTCCGCGACCTGCTGCCGCTGGTTACGCCCGCCACGGCGCGCCGCTGCATGTTCGTTACCGACGACCGCCACCCCCTGGAACTCCTGGAGGAGGGACACCTGGACAGCATCATCCGCACGGCCATCGCCAGCGGGCTGGACCCCATCATCGCGATCCAGATGGCGACGCTGAACCCCGCGGAGTACTTCGGCCTTCTGGACCGAGGCGGCATCCGCCCAGGGTGGCGGGCCGACCTGGTGGTTTTTGACAACTTCATGGACTTCCGCATCCTGAAGGTGTTGCGCGGCGGGCAGATTGTCGCCGAGCGGGGGCGGTTCGTCGGCTCCCTGTCGCCCCACAACCCCGCCATCGTGCGCAGTTCCATGAACGTGCACCCGCCCAGCATCTCCTTCGCGGTCCCCGCGCGCGGCAACCGCATCCGCGTCATCGGCCTGGTCCCAGGGCAAATCGTTACGCAGCAACTCATCATGGAGCCGAAAACGGACGGGGAATTCGTCGTCTCGGATACCGAGCGCGACGTGCTGAAGATCGCGGTGGTAGAGCGACACCAGGCCACAGGCAACGTGGGCCTGGGCTTTGTGCACGGCTTCGGGCTGAAGCGCGGCGCGCTGGCCTCGTCGGTGGCGCACGATTCCCACAACATCATCCTGGTCGGCACCAGCGACGACGATATGAAAGTGGCGCTGGGGCGGATGGTGGAGATGCGCGGCGGGCTGGTGGCCGTGCAGGACGGCCAGGTGCGGGCGGAGTTGCCCCTGCCCATCGCGGGCCTCATGTCGGACCGACCGCTGGAGGAAGTGGGCGCGGCGTTTCGGGAGTTGCTGCACGCCGCCGCGGACATGGGTTCTGCCCTGCGCGATCCGTTCACGGCGCTGAGTTTTCTGGCCCTGCCCGTCATCCCGACGCTGAAACTCACGGATCGCGGCCTGGTGGACGTTTCGCAATTCCGCTTCGTGCCCCTGTTTGTCCAGTAGGCCCCACGGAGGCAGAGTGTCATCCCCGAATCGGGCGGATGCGCACGGATAGACCCCTGATGTGCGACGCACTTTCAGAAGTGCGTCGCACATCAGGAAGTCCGTCGCACCTCGGGAAGTGCGTCGGGCCTATGCCCATGGCGCGGCCAACAAACTCTGGAGCCGAGACGCCTGCGACGCGCCGTTTTGATGTGTCCCCCGTGCGGTGGTATAATTCCATTGCCGCGGCCTGGTTTCGGCCCACGGAAAGGAGCGGAGCGTTATGATTGAGGTGAGAGTGGACAGCATTCGGGTGAGTTTGGTGTCGGCGCATCGGGTGGTGGTCCTGCGGGACATTGCATCGCCGCGCTACCTTCCCATCTGGATCGGCCCGTTTGAGGCCGAGGCCATCGCCGCCGAGTTGCAGGGCGTGCGCGCTCCGCGGCCCATGACCCACGACCTGCTCAAGAACGTGTTGGCCCACCTGGGCGCGCAGGTTACCCACGTGATGATCACCAGTCTGCGAGGGGACACGTTCTACGCCCGCATCTTCCTGGACGTCGGGGGCCAGATCACCGACATTGACTCGCGCCCCAGCGACGCCATCGCCCTCGCGGTGCGCACCCAGTCGCCCATCTACGTTGCCGAAGAGGTGCTGGCCCAGGCGGGCCTGGAACCTGACCCGGGCATCAGCCTGGACGAAGAGGACAAACTCGCCCCCTATCGCGACTTCGTGGAGAGCCTGGACCTGCATCTCCCTGGCGACGAAGACGCCGAGAAGGGTGAGGACGAGGAATGAGCACGGATCGCCTTCCCCCTCAGAACATAGAAGCCGAGCAGTCGCTTCTGGGCAGCATTCTGATTGACCCCGAGGCCATCATTCGGGTCTCGCCCATCGTGCGGCCCGAGGACTTCTACCGCGAGACCCACGCCATCATCTACGCCGCTGCCCTGGAACTGCACGAGCGCCACCAGCCCGCCGACTTCGTAACCCTGCGCGACGCCCTCCAGCAGCGCAACCAGTTGGAGGCAGTGGGCGGGACGGCTTACCTGAGCACCCTGGTCAACGCCGTGCCCACCTCGGCCCACGCGGAGTACTACGCGCAAATCGTGCAGCGCACGGCCATCCTGCGCCGCCTGATTGACGCCGCCACCCAGATCACCGGCATCGCCCACGAGCCGGTGGACGACGCCGAAGAGGCCATTGACCGCGCCGAGCAGATTCTGTTCGCCGTGGCCGAGCGCAGGCACGCCCGCGACCTCACGCCCATCTCGCAGGTCATCGCCCGCTACTACGACCGCATCCAGATGCTGGCCGAGCACAAGGGGGAGCCCCTGGGCGTGCCCACGGGGTTCACCATGTTGGACAAACTCCTGGGCGGGCTTCAGCCGTCGGACCTCATCATCCTGGCGGCGCGCCCCAGCATGGGCAAGACAGCCCTGGCGCTGACCATCGCCACCCACGCCGCCAAACGCCACCGCGCGCGCGTCGCCATCTTCAGCCTGGAGATGTCGGCCGAGCAGTTGGTGCAGCGCCTGCTGGCGGCGGAGACCGGCATTGACGCCCAGCGCCTGCGCATCGGCGACGTGCGCGAAGACGAGTGGCCCCTCATCGTCCAGGCCGCCAGCACGCTGTCGGAAACCAACATCTTCATAGACGACTCGCCGTCGCTCACGGTGCTTTCCATGCGCTCCAAGGCGCGGCGAATCCACGCCCAGTATGGCCTTGACCTCATCATCGTGGACTATCTGCAACTGATGGAGGGCGACCGCCGCTCCGAAAACCGCGTGCAGGAGATTTCCAACATCTCCCGCGGCCTCAAGGGCCTGGCTCGCGAACTCAACGTGCCCGTGCTGGCCCTGTCGCAACTGTCGCGCGCCGTGGAATCCCGACAGGACAAGCGGCCGCAACTGTCGGACCTGCGTGAGTCAGGCTCCATTGAGCAGGACGCCGACGTGGTGCTGTTCATCTACCGCGACTCCATGTACTACAAAACCGAAGAGGAGTGGGCGCGCGCCTTTCCGGACAAGCCCTACTATCCTGGCCTGTCGGAAGTCTGGGTCAGCAAGCAGCGCAACGGCCCCGCTGGCAAGAAGGTGGACCTGTACTTTGAGGAGCATCTGGCCGTCTTCCGCGACCTGAAGCGCGAGAGCGTGCAGTTGAATCAATGAGCGGTTCCGAGCGTGAGGAGAAGCGCATACGCCCGTTCGCAGGGCTGCCCGATGGCCGCATCGCCACGACGGCCCTGCCGAACGTGCTTTTCTCCGAACTCCTGGCGGATTGCGACGACCTGGCAGAACTGAAGGTTACCTTTCACATCTTCTGGACGCTGGCGCGGCGGCCGCGCCGATTCCCAGGGATGCGGCTGGACGAACTCAGGCGCGACCCGCTGCTGCGCCACAGCCTCAGCATCCTGGGCGGCGACCCGTCGGACGCGCTGGAGCGCGCGCTCCAAAGGGCCGTGGCGCGGGGTTCGCTGCTGCGCGTGCGGGGGCGCCGCGCGGGCCAGGAAGAAACCTGGTTTTTCGCCAATAGCCCCAAGGGGCGCCACGCCGTGGAGCAATTCACGCGCGGCGAGCAGGGGTTTGAGCCTTCGGTCGGCGAAACGTTTGAGGGCATGCCCCCTTCTCGCCCCAGCATCTTCGCCCTGTACGAGCAGAACGTGGGGCTGGTGCAGCCCATCATCGCGCAGGAGTTGATAGAGGCCGAGGAGACCTATCCCGCCGCCTGGATTGAGGACGCCTTCCGCATCGCCGCCGAGCGCAACGTGCGCAACTGGCGCTATGTGCGGGCGATTCTGGAACGGTGGGCCAGCGAGGGCAAAGACGATGAGGCGAATTGACGAGATTCTCAAAGGGATGACCCCAGACTCCGCGCCCCGAGGCACGGGCGACACTCGGCCGACGGAGCGCCCCGACGAGGACGTGTGCCCCATCTGCGGCGGCACGGGCCTGCTCCTGCCCGACCTGCCCGTGGATCACCCCGATTTCGGCCACGCGGTCCCGTGCCAGTGCGCGCTCCGCAAACTGGAACAGCGCCGCCAGGAATTGCTCCGCAAATGGAGCGACCTGGGGGCCATGTCGCGGATGACCTTTGAAACCTTCGCGCAGGAAGGCCGCGGGCATACCCCAGCCCAGCAGCGCAACTTGCAGATGGCCTACGAGCGGGCGCGCGCCTTCGCCGAGAACCCCCAGGGCTGGCTGGTGTTCCGCGGCGGGTTCGGGTCGGGCAAGACCCATCTGGCCGCCGCCATCGCCAACTACCGCCTGGCGAAGGGCGAATCCGTCGTCTTCGCCGTGGTGCCCGACCTGCTGGACTACCTGCGCGCCAGTTTCAGCCCCACCAGCGAGGCGCCGTTTGACGAGCGCTTCCAGAGCATCCTGGACACGCCGCTCCTGGTGCTGGACGACCTGGGCACCCAGAGTTCCACGCCCTGGGCGCAGGAAAAACTCTTCCAGATTCTCAACCACCGCTACAATCGGCGACAGCCCACGGTCATCACCATGAACTGCGAACTGGACGAGATAGACCTGCGTCTGCGCTCGCGCCTGCTGGACCTGGACCTGGTGGAGCATGTGGTGTTGCAGGTCCCCGACTACCGCGGCGCGATGCCCGAAGGCGTGGCCGAGTTGGACGCGCTGGCCCTGTACCGCGAGATGACCTTTGAGCGATTTGACCTGCGCCAGAACGAGCCAGGCCTCTCGGCCGAGCAGCGCGAGAACCTGCGCGAGGCCTTCAGTTTTGCCAGAACCTACGCCCAAAGCCCCGACGGCTGGGTGGTGTTTCAGGGCGTGTACGGTTGCGGCAAGACCCACCTGGCTGCGGCCATCGCCAACTACCGCCACGCCCAGGGCGAGCCGGTGGTGTTCGTCGTCGTGCCCGACCTGCTGGACCACCTGCGGGCCACGTTCAGCCCGATGAGCCCCGTCTCCTACGACCGCAGGCTGGAGGAGGTGAAGATGGCGCAGTTCCTGGTGCTGGACGACCTGGGCACCGAGAGCGCGACGCCCTGGGCCCGCGAGAAACTGTACCAAATCTGCAACTACCGCTACCTGGCGCGCCTGCCCACCGTCTTCACCACCAGCCAGGACATGGACAAACTGGACCCGCGCCTGCGCATTCGCATGCTGGACAAGACCCGCTGCACGGTTGTGCAGATCAAGGCGCCCGCCTATCGGGGGCAGGCCAGGAGCGACAGCCCCGGCCGACCGCGCTCGCGCTCGCGGTCCTAGCCAACGCGGCGCGCGCCGCCCTCTCCGCCGCCCCGGATACGGGGACTTGGCGCCAAAGTTGGTTGGCGCAGAGCGTATCGCATCGGGGTACACGTTTGGCAGGGGCCCGCCCCCAACGTATAATCTGCAAAACGCTGCTGTGGAGGGAACGCTTGCGGAGACGCCCCAAACGGCGAGACGCCTGGCTCATCGCGCTCGGCGCGCTCCTCGCGCTTGCGGTCGTTGGGACATTCCTGTGCCGCGACACGCTGCGCGCGGGCATGTACGGCATTACCGGCGAAGAGGACCTGCGCGAGCAAATCAAGGGCACGGTCGCCTGGGCGCTCATCCAACTCACCCGCCCGCCTCTCCAGACCGCGCCCATGACCCCCATCGCCCATGCGGGGGTGAACCCCTACGGCGTGAACGTCTTCCTGGAGCAGGAAGTGGAACCCGCCAAGGTGGACCTGGCCTTGCGCATGATCCGCGACGCGGGCTTCCACTGGATTCGGCAGGAGTTCCCCTGGGAGGACATTGAGATTCACGGGCGCGGCGATTTCACCGACCGCCGCAACGAGCCGCCCCGTTCGGCGTGGGAGAAGTACGACCGCATCGTGGACCTGGCAGAACGCTACGGCTTGGAGATCATCGCGCGGCTGGACAACCCGCCCGCGTGGTCCCGCGCCGACGGCGACGCGCGCGGCACCCTGGCCCCTCCCGACGACCTGAACGATTTCGGCAACTTCGTGGAAGCCGTGGTGCGCCGCTACAAGGGCCGCATCCGCTACTACCAGATTTGGAACGAGCCGAACATTTACCCCGAATGGGGCGAGCAGCCGGTCAGCCCCGAAGGCTACGTGGCGCTGCTGAAGGTGGCCTACACGCGCGCCAAGGCCGCCGACCCCGACTGCGTCATCCTGTGCGCGGGGCTGGCCCAGACGCTGGAGCCCGGCGGGCGGAACATGAGCGACCTGGTCTTCCTGCAGCGCATGTACGACGCCGGCGTGCGGGGCTACTTTGACATCATGGGCGTTATGGCCTACGGCCTGTGGACCGGCCCGACGGACCGACGCGCCACACCCGACCGCACCAATTTCGCGCGCCCCCAACTCATCCGCGAGATCATGGTGCGCAACGGCGACGCCGACAAGCCCATTTGGGCCACCGAGGTCGGCTGGAACGCCGTGCCGCCCGACTTCCCCAAGCCCGCCATCTACGGCCGCGTTACGCCCGAACAGCAGGCGCGCTACGCCGTGGAAGCCTATCGCCGCGCCCAGGCCGAATGGCCCTGGATGGGCGTGATGAACTACTGGTTCTTCAAGCGGGCTACTGACACCGAGACCGGCGAGGTCTTCTACTACTTCCGCATGGTGGAGCCCGATTTCACGCCGATGCCCGTGTACGAGGCCATGCGGCAACTCACCGCCGAGGTGCCGACGGTGTACGCCGGCTGGCACCAGGAGGACCACTGGGCGCTGTCCTATGTCGGCCGGTGGGTGGACGTGGCCGACTCCCGCGCCGTCCTGGGCGGCTACCGCCGAAGCCAGGGCGCGGGCCAGGTCCGTTTTCGGTTCGCGGGCACCGACCTGGATTTGGTGCTCGTGAGAGGGCCGGAGGGCGGCGCGATGGAGGTCTTCGTGGACGGCCGCGCCGCCGCGACGCTCAATCTCCGCGCGGACGCCGCCACGCCGGGGGTTATCGTCCCTGTGGCGCACGGCCTGCGCGCGGGCCTGCACGATGTGGCCGTGTACGCGACCGACGGCGCGGCGCTGGACGGGCTCATCGTGCGGAATCGGCCGGGCGCGTTCGCCGCGCGCAAGGCGCTGGGGCTGCTGGCGCTGGCCGCAGGCGCGCTGGGGCTGCTGGCGGTGCCCTTCCAGGCCAGGAGGCGCGCATGACGCGGCGGCGTTCCGTGTGGCTGCTCCTGGCGCTTGTGCTGGCGCTGGCGGCGTTCCTGCGCTTCTACCGCATCGGCGCGCAGAGCCTGTGGAACGACGAGGGCACCAGCGCGGCGCTGGCCCTGCGCGACCTGGCCGCCATCACGCGCGACGCGGCGCACGACATCCACCCGCCGCTGTACTACTGGCTGCTGCACTTCTGGGTGCGCCTGTGGGGCACGGGCGAACTGGCCCTGCGGTCGCTGTCGGCGCTGTTGGGCGTCGCGGTCGTGGCCCTCGTCTTCCTCATCGGCGACAGCCTGTTCGGCGCGGGCGTGGGGCTTCTGGCCGCGTTCCTCTCGGCGATTTCGCCGTTCCAGGTGTACTACTCCCAGGAGACGCGCATGTACATGCTCCTGGCCGCCGTCGTCTGCCTGGGCACCTATGCCCTCGTGCGCTACGTGTGGGCTGAAGCCTCTCACCGCGGAGACCTCTCTGCCGTCTCTGGGGTCAAGGGCTACTCCGTCCTCTACGCCCTGGCAGCGGCCATGGGTCTGTACACGCACTACTCGTTCCCTATCCTGTGGGGCGTGTGGAACCTGGCGTATCTCGCGTTCTGGCTGTGGAAGCGCGGCGGGGCAGGCCGCCTGCTCCGCTGGGTCGCGATTCAAGTTGCAGCGTTCGCCCTGTACATCCCGTGGCTGCCCACGGGCCTGCGCCAGATGACGCAGTGGCCTGCCATCAGCGAACCCCATTCGCTGGCGTTCTTCGTCAAGGATGCGTTCGTCCTGCTGGTGGGCGGGCACTCGCTGGCCATGAGCCGCTCCGATTTCCTTGTGCTGGCGGCGGCGCTGGGCGTGGTCGCGCTGGCGGGGCTTCTTCCCACCCTTCGCAAGGAGGATTCGCAGGCCGCTCTGCCCGAATGGCTGCGGGCGGGCCTCATCGCCGCGTGGCTGGCGGTTCCCGTCGCGGCGCAGTGGGCGCTGTCGCTGCTGAAGCCGGCCTACAGGCCCAAGTTCTTCCTGGTGTGCGCGCCCGCGTTTGCGCTCCTGGTGGCGCGCGGGGCGCTGTGGCCCGTACAGCGCCGGCCGCGGGGGTTGGGGAAGGTGTGGGCGCAGGCGTGGCTCCTGCTGGCCGTCGTGGCGCTGGCGAGCACCGGCGCCCAGGCGCTGCAGAACTACTACTTTGACCCCGCATACGCCCGCGATGACTACCGCGCCATCGCCCGCTATGTGGAGGCCTTCGGCGGGCCAGACGACGCGGTGCTCATCAACGCGCCGAGCCAGGTGGAAACGTTCACCCTGTACTACAAGGGCGCCAGCCCGGTCTATCCACTGCCCCGCCAGCGCCCGCTGGATAAGGCCGCGACCGAGGGCGACCTCCGGCAGATGATCGCCGGCAGGGAGCGCGTCTTCGCTATCTTCTGGGCCACCGATGAGAGCGACCCGGAACGGTTCATTGAGTCCTGGATGGACAGTCATGCGTTCAAGGCGTCGGACGACTGGTTTGGCAACGTGCGGTTCGTGGTGTACGCTGTGCCCACGAAGCCGATGGCCCAGATTGCCCACCCGCTGGACGCCCGCCTGGGGGAGAGCATCCGCCTGCGCGGCTACAGCCTGCTGGGCGAGGACGTGCCCTCGGGCGGCATCGTGCAGATTACGCTGTTCTGGGAGGCGCTGGACGCGGTATCCGAGCGGTACAAGGTCTTCGTGCACCTGCTGGACGCGGGCGGCCACGTGGTGGGCCAGCGCGACGCCGAACCCGTGGGCGGGGCCTCCATGACGACGATGTGGAAGTCCGGCGACCAAATCGCCGACAACTACGGCGTGCCCGTGCCGCCCGGCACTCCTCCCGGCGAATACCGGCTGGAAATCGGGATGTATCGGATGACCGACGGGGCGCGCCTGCCTATCACGTTGGCCGGCGCGGACATTGGCGATCATCTGCTTCTTGCCCCCATCCGCGTGTCCAGGGCGCCGCGCCAGCCGCCGTTGTCGGCCATCCCCGTGCAGAAGCGCCTCTCGGCCCGCTTCGGCCCGCTGGAACTGGGCGGCGTGGATGTGCACAAGTTGGGCTTTGAGGGCCAGCGGGTAGACCTTCGCCCGGGCGACGTGGTGCACCTCACGCTGTTCTGGCGGGCGGCCACCGCCCCTGGCGCGGACTACGAGATGACCATCGGCGACCGAGGCGCGGCGCTGTCCAGCACGGGCCAGCCCGCCGAGGGCCGCTACCCCACGTCGCTCTGGGCCCAGGGCGAGGTGGTGCGCGACGACCGCTTTCTGGGAATCCCTGCGGATCTGCCGGCGGGGCGCTACGACCTGTACCTGTCGGCGCGCCCGCTCCCCGACGGCAAGTGGAGCGAGGCGGTGTTCCTGTGCACGCTCAAGGTGGTGCGATGAGATGAAAGTGTCGGTGATCGCTACGGTCTTGAACGAACGCGAAAGCATCGGCGCGCTGCTGGATTCCCTCGCGGCCCAGACGCGCCCGCCGGATGAGATCGTCATCGTGGACGGCGGCTCCACCGACGGCACGCTGAACATCCTCGGCCGCTATCTGGAGCGGCTGCCGCTGCGGTTGCTGTTTCAGCCGGGGGCCAACATCTCGCAGGGGCGCAACTACGCCATCCGCAGCGCCACCGGCGAGATTATCGCTTCCACCGACGCGGGCACGCGACTGGTTCCCGAGTGGCTCGCCGAGATTGTCGCGCCGATTGAGCGCGGCGAGGCGCCTGTCAGCGCGGGGTTCTTCGTGTCGGACCCGCGGACGGTCTTTGAACTCGCGCTCGGGGCCACGACGCTCCCCGACCTGAGGGACATCCGCCCGGACCGATTTCTGCCGTCCAGCCGCTCGGTGGCGTTCCTCAAGCGCGTGTGGGAAGAAGTGGGCGGCTATCCCGAATGGCTGGACTACTGCGAGGACTTGATCTTTGACTTTGCGCTCCGCCGGCGCTACGGGGCTTTCGCCTTCGCGCCCAGGGCCATCGCCCACTTTCGCCCCAGGCCGAACCTGCGCGCCTTCGCGCGGCAGTACTACCGGTACGCTCGCGGCGATGGCAAGGCCGACCTGTGGCGGGAGCGCCAGGCAGCCCGCTACGGGACCTATTTCGTCGCCGTGCCGCTGATCCTGGTGGCGGGGCTGGTGCTTCATCCTGCCGTCTGGCTGCTGTACCTGCTGGGGGCGGCGGCCATGCTGCGCACGCCATACCGGCGGCTTCTCCCGCGCCTGGCGGGACTCTCCGCCGCCGACAGGGCCAGGGCCATCCTGTGGGTGCCCGTCATCCGCGTTACCGGCGACTGGGCCAAGATGGTGGGGTATCCCGTGGGCGTCCTGTGGCGCTTGCGGCACCGCAAGGAGATTCCACCCCACCCGCGCCGCCCCTGATGGCAGGGGAACGGCCCACACAGAGGCGCAAAAGACTCAAAGAAAACCCTTTGTGCCTTTGTGCGGAATAGTTTTCCTCACACAGAGGCACAAAGACACAAAGAAAAACCCCCTTGTGCCTTTGTGTCTTTGTGTGGAATAGTTTTTCTCACACAGAGGCACAAAGACACAAAGGGATAAAGACTCAAAGAAAACCCTTTGCGCCTCTATGTCTTTGTGTGGGATATTTTCCTCACACAGAGGCACAAAGACACAAAGAAAACCCTTTGCGCCTCTGTGTCTTTGTGTGGGATAGTTTTCCTCACGCAGAGGCACAAAGACACAAAGGGATAAAGACTCAAAGAAAACCCCTTGTGCCTCTGTGTCTTTGTGTGGGATATTTTCCTCACACAGAGACGCGAAGGCACAAAGAAAAACCCCCGCCTTGTGCAACCGCCACGGCGTGGCTATAATACGTCCAACTCGGCGAGGAGGGTTGCCGTGGACGGGAGACAATTCGCGGTGGGCGCCATCGTGTTCGCCCTCATCTGCTGGCTGACGTTGGCGGCGCTGGTTACGGGGTTCTCGCCCGAAGAGCCGCTCATCTACCTTTTCTACGGCCTTCTGGCGCTCGGCGTGAGCAGCACCCTGATGCCCCTCGTGTACTTCCTGCACCTCCGCTTCGGCGACGCCAGGGAGAACCCCCGCTGGTTCCGCTACATCCGCCAAAGCCTGTGGATCGGCGTGCTGGCGGCCTTCTACCTGTGGCTCAATAGCCTACGCGCGCTCAGTGCGCCGGCGCTCCTGCTGGGCATTTGCATCGCCGCGCTGGTGGAACTGGTCATCCTGCGCCCATCCAGGACGGAGGGATAACATGGCCGACAAGAGCGCACCGGAAGAACGTTTGCGCCGACTTCCCAGCGTGGATCGCCTCCTCCAGACGCCGGAGGGGCAGGAGTGGGCCGCGGCATTTGGCCACGACCTGGTCGCCGAAGCCATACGCGAGGCCGTGGGCGAAGCGCGCAGCCGCGTGCTGGCGGGGGAGGATGCGCCCGCGGTGGCCGATGTCCTGGCGTTGGCGCAGGCGCGGCTGGAAAGTCTCGTTACGCCGACGCTGCGGCGCGCCATCAATGCCACGGGCGTCGTCATCCACACGAACCTGGGCCGCGCCCCGTTGAGCCAGGCCGCGCGCGAGGCGATGGAACTGGCGGCGCGAGGGTACACGAACCTGGAGTTTGACCTGGAGGCGGGCGTGCGCGGCTCTCGGTACGTCCACGCCGTCAACCTGCTCAAACGGCTGACCGGAGCCGAAGACGCGCTGGTGGTCAACAACAACGCCGGCGCGGTGCTGCTGGCCCTGAGCACGCTGGCCGCGGGGCGAGAGGTGGTCATCTCGCGCGGCCAACTGGTGGAAATCGGCGGGGGCTTCCGCATCCCCGACGTGATGCGGCAAAGCGGCGCGCGCCTGGTAGAGGTGGGCACCACCAACCGCACCACGCTGAAGGACTACGCGGCGGCCATCACGTCGGAGACGGCCCTGCTCCTCCGCGTCCACAGCAGCAACTTCCGCATCATCGGGTTCACGCACCAGCCCGGCCTGGACGAACTGGTGGAATTGGCGCGCAGCCGCGGCTTGCTGGTCATGGATGACCTGGGCAGCGGCACGTTGCTGGACACGGCCCAGTTCGGCCTGGCGCACGAGCCGATGGTGCAGGAGAGCCTCGCGGCGGGGGCGGATGTGGTAACCTTCAGCGGCGACAAACTGCTGGGCGGGCCGCAGGCGGGCTACATCGTCGGCAGGAGGGAACTCATCGCCCGCATGAGGACGCACCCCCTCACCCGCGCCTTGCGCGTGGACAAGGTGGCCATCGCCGGAATTGAGGCCACCCTGCGGCACTACCTGCTGGGCGAGGCCACCCGCGAGATCCCCGTCTGGCGCATGATCTCAACGCCTGCCGACGCGCTCCGAAAGCGGGCGCGGGCCTGGGCGCGGCGACTGGTGGCCGCCGGCTTGGAGGCCGCCGTAGTCGCCGGACAGTCCACCGTCGGGGGCGGCTCCCTCCCCGGCGAGACGCTCCCAACGTGGCTGCTGGCCCTGACGGTGCCCTCGCCCGATGCGTTCGCGCGCGCGCTCCGCATGGGCAAGCCCGCCATCGTGCCGCGCATTGAGGAAGACCGCCTGCTGTTTGACCCGCGCACCGTGCTTCCCGACGAGGACGGGGCGCTGCTGAAGGGCATTCTCGCGGCGGCTGGCGTCGCCTAGCGCAGCGGCTACCGCTTCGCCAACCCGTCCAGCCACGCGCGGATGTCGGGGGCGTCGGCGAAATCCGCGCCCAGCGTGATCGTCTGGCCGCTGTAGGACACGATTTCGCCCGCCTCGTTGACCTTGAGGGTCAACTGGCCGATCCACTCGCCCTGATACCCCGCCTGGACGATCACCGTGCCGTGGGCGGCGTCGCGGAACGGTTCGGGCATCAGCACGCCCGGATTGCCCCCCACAATGGCGGCGATGCCAGGGACACTCGCGGCCAGTTCCCGGTCTTGCTGGAAGCCCAGGTTGGAGCAGACGATGAAGATGTCGGCCTGGCCCTGCAATTCCGACATCACCCGCCGCACGGCCTCCGCCGGGTCGGCGACGAACACCGCCCCCCTGCCTTCGGGCGGGAGAAACGCAAGAACGTTCTTGCTGGTAACCCCGATGACGGCAACGCGGTGCCCCGCCATCTCCTTGATGACGTAGGGGCGCGCGAACAACGTGCTGGTGTTCCCCACGTACACGTTGGCCGACAGCACGGCGAAAGCCGCCTCGCCCATGCGCGCCTTGAGCACATCAAGCCCCCAGCGGAAATCCTGGTCGCCTAGGGTCATGGCGTCGTATCCCAGGCGGTTCATGGCCTCAATCATCACCGCGCCTTTGGTGGACGAGGTCAGCAACTGGTCGGTCGTGAGCGCGTTGCCGGCGTCCAGCAGCAGGACGTGCGGGTACTGCTCCCGCGTCTGACGGATGAAGGTGGCCCGACGGGCCAACCCGCCCTTTGGCGGCCTTCAGCCGCACGGCTCGGTGAAGCCGCGAACGTCGTTCGTGTGCAGGATGACGAGGTCAAACGCCTGGGGCGAAGGAGCCGGCGTGGGCGTGGGGGTGGGCGGCGTGGACTCGGCCCCGCAGCCCGACAGCACCAGGACTGCAACCGCAAACAGCGCAAGGATGCGAAATGGTGTTCTGTGCAAGTCGGCTCTCCCCTCGCCAGGATTTTGTGCGCCCAACTATACGCCAGCGGGGCGCGGATGTCAACCTTGTTGAATTCGCGCAACGATTGTGTTATAATGGGGCGGGCTGCGGGGTAGGCAGGGTGAAGCAATCTTGCGAAAAGGGAGGGGGCCATGCAAGCCGCTCCGGCACTCGCCATTCGGAACAAGATACTGGGGGCGCTCCTGAAGCACGCGCGCCTTCGCGCCGGCAGGCTTCCCGACGAATACGCGCAGGTGTTCGGCTGCACCGAGGCCGACATCCTCCGCTGGGAGAGCGGCGAGACGCCCATCACGCTGTCCCAACTGGAGGTCTGGGCGCATCTGAGTGGCGTGCCCCTCTCGTTCTTCTGGAACGACCACGCGCTGCCCCAACGACGAGAGGTTGAGGAGCCGGTGCAGCCCATCATGCAGATTCGCCGCAAGATGGTGGGCGTCCTGCTGCGCCAGTCCCGCCTGATTGCGGCGCGCTCGCTGGAAGACCTGGCGCGGGAAATCGGCGTAACGCCGGAGTACCTGGAGGCGTGCGAGGCCGGCACGAAGGAACTGTCGGTGGCCCAGTTGGAACTCGCCGCCGAGGCGTGCGGCGTGCCCATCGCCCAGTTCTTTGACGAAGACCTGTTCGCGCCCAGCGAGGAGGAACGCCGAATGCGCGACCTGCACCGCCTGGACGAACTCCCGCCCGACCTGCGCGAGTTCGTGCTCAAGCCGTCCAACGTGCTGTACCTGAAGATCGCCAAACAGATCAGCGCCCTTTCCGCCGATACCCTGCGCGAAATCGCCGAGACGCTGTTGGACATCACGCTGTGAACGCTCCGTCTGCGGCCCATCCGTGCGCTCCCAGGAGACGTTGTTCGTGAAGCAGGGGACGAATTCAGCCCATGCAAAGCCGTCTGGCCCGCCAGTGGCCGAAATAGTCGCGCACCTGGTTACGAAGGACTTCCGCGCGGCTCTCGGCGCGGTGGCGCAACAGGTCGCCGCGTACACCGAGGCGCGGGCGGTCTCGCTGGCCTGCGTGGGGGAAGGAGAGACACGGGCGCGCGCGGGAACCTGGCCCGACGGCGCCGCGCCCAAGGTAGATTCGTGGGAGCGGGCGATGGCCGAGCAGACGCGGCGGGGCGCGACCACGCTGCCGCAAGGCCCGCTGCCCGTCAGCATGGCGAGGGGCGCGGACTGGGTCCTATGCGCGGCGCCGCTCGTCGCGGGCCAGCAGGTCGTCGGCCTGTTGTCGTTGTGCGTCGCGTCGGGCGACGAGGTGCGGGCGGCCCAACGCTTGCGCGACATGGCCCCGTGGATGGGCGGCGTGCTGCACCTGGCCCAGGCGCGGGAGACCGCACACCTGCAGGTGGCCGCGCTCGGCACCCTCCTCCGCCAGGCCCAGGCGTGGACGGCGGAACCCGACACCCGTGCGGCCCTGCGCGCGGCGCTCCAGGTCCTGGCGACGCTCTTCGGCGCGCAGGGTGGCCTGATCGCGGCCCTGGACGACGAGGCAGGCGTGCTTCGCTGCCTGGGGGCGTATATCCCCAACGAGGCGTTGGACTGGACAGGCGCGCGCCTCAGGCCCGCCGGAATCCTGCACCATGCCTGCGTTTCGGGGGAGACCGTCGTGTGCAACGAGCCGGACAGGGACCCGCGCTACGCGCCGGATGTGGAAGGCGCGCTGGTGGCGTCGCTCCGGTCGCTGGTGGCCGTGCCGATACGCGCGCCAGGGGGGCAGCGCGGCGTGCTCGCCATCTTCAACCGCGCGGGCGCGTCGGGGTTTCGTCCCGCCGACGCCAGCCTGATCGCGGGCGTGGCCACCCTCGTGTCGGCGATTCTGGAGACCGCGTGGCTGCGCCAGGCGATGGACGAGACGCGGGAGCAGTGGGGGGCGCTCCCCCGCTCCATCCGCACGGAGATCGCAGGGACGCTGCACCAGGGCCCGATCCAGGTGCTGGCCGCGGTCGCCATGGGGCTGGACCACGTGGAGCATCTCCTGGCGGCCCAGCCCGACGCCGCCGGCGAGGAGATCAAGTCGCTCAAGGCGTTGACCCGCGAGGCCACCCGCGAGGCGCGCCTCCTCCTGTTTGAACTGCGCCCCACGCTGCTGGAGACCGAGGGACTGGCCGGCACCCTGGCCGCGTACATCCAGCAGTTGCCCGAGGAGAGCGTCCGCATCCGCCTTGATTCTAGCGGCCTCGCCGGCGAGATTCCGTTGCCGGTGGCCGAGGCGGCATTCCACGCGGCCGCGCAGGGCATCCGTCACGCCCGACTCCACGGCCAGGCGACGGAGATCGGGCTGACGCTGGTCGCCGACGACGAGGCGCTCACCCTCGCGCTTGAGGACAACGGCAAGCCCCATGGCGAACGCCGCTGCACCCGAGGCGAAGTGGGGGTCGGATGCGTGGCCGCCATCGGCGAGCAACTGGCGCCGCTGGGGGGCACCCTGGACCTGCGGGAAGCCTCCGCCGGACGGGGGCCGACGGTGCAGATTCGCATCCCGCTGGGGACGCGGCGGGCGTAAAACAAAGAGCGGGCCTGCGCTCGCAAGCCCGCTCGCAACTCCCCACACGTGGCGCTACTTGGACTCTGCCGCCTTCGCCGCCTGGATGATCTGCTGCGCGATGTGCGACGGGACTTCCTCGTAGTGCGAGAACTCCATGGTGTACACGCCGCGCCCCTGGGTGATGGAGCGCAGGGTGGTGGCGTAGTGGAGCATCTCGGCCAGGGGGACCTGCGCCGTTACGACGCTGCGCCCGTGGGACTGCTCCATGCCCTGCACGCGCGCCCGCCGCGTGTTCAGGTCGCCCAGCACGTCGCCCATGTACTGCTCGGGGATGGTGATGACTACCTGCATGATGGGTTCCAGCAGCACTGGCCCGGCTTCCTCCATCGCCTTCTTGAACCCCAGGTTCGCAGCGATCTTGAACGCCATTTCCGACGAGTCCACCGGATGGTACGAGCCGTCGTAGAGCGCGACGCGCACGTCCACCACCGGATAGCCCGCCAGGATGCCCTTGGTCATCGTCTCGCGCACGCCCTTTTCCACCGCCGGGATGTACTGGCGCGGCACGGCCCCGCCAAACACCTCATCCACGAACTCAAATCCGGTGCCGCGCGGCAGCGGCTCCAGCCGCAGCCACACGTCGCCGAACTGCCCGTGGCCGCCCGTCTGCTTCTTGTGGCGTCCCTGGGCGCTGGCCGTCCGGGTGATCGTCTCGCGGTAGGGAACCTTGGGCGTGCCCACGGTGATCTCCACGCCGAACTTCTGCTGGAGTTTGCGGGCCGCGATGTCCACATGGGACTCGCCCATGCCCGACAGAATCGTCTCGTTGGTTTCGGCATCGCGGGTAACTTCCAGGGTGGGATCTTCTTCCACCAGCCGCGTCAGCGCCGTGCTCATCTTGTCCAGGTCGGCCTTGGTCTTGGGCGAGATGGCCGCCGAGAAGATGGGCTTCGGGTAGGTTACCGGGTCCAGCACCAGGGGCCGGCCCTTGTCGCACAGGGTGTCGCCGGTGATGGTGCTGCTCAACTTGGCCACGCCGCCGATTTCCCCCGCGCGCAACTGCTTGACGGGGGTCTGCTCCTTGCCGCGGATGAGGAACAACTGGCCGATGCGCTCCTCGCTCTCGGAGCGGGAGTTGAACACGCGGGAGTCCGACTCCAGAATGCCCGAGTACACGCGCAGGTAGGTGAGCCGCCCCACGAAGGGGTCGGCCGTCGTCTTGAACGCCAGCGCGGCCAAAGGCCCGTTGTCGGTGGCCGCCAGGGTCTCGGTCTCGCCGGTGGCGGGGTTCTTGGCGCGAATCTCGCCCCCTTCGGCCGGCGAGGGCAGCAGGGCAACGATGGCGCTCAGCAGCGGCTGGATGCCGAGGTTGGCCAGGGACGAGCCGCACAGGATGGGCACGATCTTGCCCCCCTTGACGCCCAACCGCAGCCCTCGGTAGATTTCATCCTCGGTGAGTTCTCCGCCGTCCAGGTACTTCATGATGAGTTCGTCATCGCCCTCGGCCGCGACTTCTATCAGTTGCGTCCGCGCCTCTTCCACCTGGCTCGCCATGTCGGCGGGAACGGGGCCTTTTTCGCCCTTGGGGCCCAGGTAGGCCGTGCGCGATACCAGGTCCACCACGCCCTTGAAATTGGCCTGGCTGCCGATGGGCAACTGCATGATGGCAGGCCGCACGCCGAGAATCTCGGCCAGGCTGGCGACTGCCTTCTGGAAGTCGGCGTTTTCGCGGTCCATCTTGTTGACGAAGACAAGGCGGGGCAACTTGTAGTCATTGGCGTGCTGCCAGACCAGTTCCGTGCCGACCTCCACGCCGGCGACGGCGTCCAGCAGCACGACGGCCCCTTCCACGACCCGCACGGCGCTGCGCACTTCGCCGACGAAGTCCGTGTACCCTGGGGTGTCCAGAATCGTGATGCGGCAATCCCCCCACTCCAGCGGAAGGATAGAGGTGTTGACCGAGATCTTCCGCCGCTGCTCTTCGGGGTCAAAGTCGGATGTGGTGTTCCCGTCGTCCACCTTGCCGAGGCGCGAGATGGCACCTGCGTCAAAGAGCATGACCTCGGACAGTGTGGTCTTCCCGCTGTTGCCATGTCCCAGCAAGGCCACATTGCGCAACTTGCTGATGTCGTAACCGGCCATGGATCCTCCTCGTCCAGGACGTTCCGTCCAGGTGTATTCGCGTCATCAAACATGAATGGCGGGCCTGGGGATTCCTCCACGCAGGCCCACGTGCAGGGGTATTCTATCTGAATTAGGCGGTTGTGTCAAAGCCGCGCCCCGAACGGTCAAGTCCAGGATTTCCTGTAAAAGTAGCGGCGTGAAGTTTAGGCGGCAATGCGAAACTCCTCTCGTCCCTCGGTTGACCTGCCTGCATTGGGTGGTATGGGCGGAAGTCCCAACTCACTGCG
>Ga0272448_1002238_pt1 | contig 24670 bp, 18 predicted proteins | sample YNPCB0191_FD_202220 | JGI IMG/M metagenome (GOLD analysis project Ga0272448, IMG submission 202220) | Hot spring sediment microbial communities from Yellowstone National Park, WY, United States - YNP-CB-019-1 | ecosystem: Environmental > Aquatic > Thermal springs > Hot (42-90C) > Sediment... | reverse complement strand
TGTTTCATTCGAAACAAGAAGTAAGCGCATAAGTTACGCTCGCTCGTTAGAGCGAACACCGCAAGTCGCTTCCTCTTAAGATTATTAATCTACTTCTTATGATTATGATCCTCTTAGGATTATTAATCACTTCTTAATGATTATCATCCTCTTAAGATTATTAATAACCCTGTTGATATTGGTGGACTAATAATAATTAATTATCAACCTCTTAAGATTATTAATCTATTCCTTAATAATTAATATACTTCTTAATGATTAACCGACATCTTAAGATTATTAATCTACTTCTTAATGATTAATCATTCGCGCTTCCTTTGTTTCAAATGAAACAAGAAGTAAAAGTTTCAGAGGCTCTGAAGCCCGCGCATAAGTTCCGCTCGCTCGCTTGCGTGAAGCGCAAACGAGCGAACACCGCAAGTCGCTTCCTCTTAATAATTATTAATCTACTTCTTAATGATTATCAATCTCTTAAGTTTATTAAAACTATTGATTATTAATAACCTTCTTGGTATTAAGGAACTAATGATAATTAGCAACCTTTTAAGATTAACAAAGTTCTTGACTATATATTAAAATTAACACCTATACTTTATAATAAGCTTAAATTACTGGTTTATTAAAATAATCAAAGTGTCAGTACAAATTATTGATTGGTTCAAGAGTGTTTTCATAAATACTTAAACTTAATAACATTTAAAACATATATCATTAGAAATTAAATAATCTTAAGGTAATTAGTGGGTTAATCATTTAATACTTATCTATTTAGTTTTATCGATTTAATTTATATAATACACTTTTATAGGGAACTAATTTCTTAAGTTAAATTTTAAAAATAAGTAAGGTTGAATGTAAAGATACTACAGTGATAAGTTCCTATTAATTAACGATTAAAATAAATTGTAGTTACTTGTTAATATTTAATTATATAGTTACTTGTTAATATTTAATTATATAGTTATAATGATTGATGGTTGGTGGGTTATTGATAATTATCAATATCTAAAGTAATGTCATAATGCAAGCCAGTCATGTTATGTTGCATCTTAAGATGGGTGGTTTAGAAATTTGACTCAAGTTATATAAAACAAATAAAGGATGAATATAGATAATCACTAACTATTTAATAGTTCTTAACATTATTACTAATCAGTTATACGTCTTCTGATGATTATTTATTTAGTGTAATTAACACTAAATAAAGTTAATAATAGAATATCATCATTTAACTTTTTAAATTAAGATAATTTATCTTGAGTATTTAAAACTACGGCCGAAAATTGATTATCTATGTTAACTTTGGGTAATGAGGAACTACGATCTTCTTCTAAGGATTTAAATTTAAATGCCAACCGATCATTTTCAAGAATAATTCTTTCTTTCTCTTGTTCTAATTTTTTATTGTTTTGTTCTAATTTCTTAATGACTTGTTCAAGTTGTTCGAGTTTTTCTTTATCTTGTTTAGATTTCAATAATTCAGAATCAATACGCTCTTTATCACGACGCATATCTTCTCGTTCTTTATTAATCTTATCTAATTCATGATTAAGTTTTTCACGTTCGTGTTTCAATTTATCCTTATCAAGGGTGACATTCTCTTTCTCAAATTCGAGTTCTTCTTTATCTGAAGCCATTTGGGTTTTATCAATCTCCAAATTTTTGAGTTCGTGTGCCAATTTATTTTTTTCTTGATCCAAATTTATCTTATCAATGTCAATTTGTTCTCTTTGTGAATTAATCTTGGATTTGTCTTTTTCCAGTTTAATTTTTTCTTGTTTAAGGGTTTCTTTTTCTTTGTCTAATTTATTCTTTTCTTGTTCAAGAATATTTTTCTCTTGATCTAATTTTTGTTTCTCTTGATCATAAATTAATTTGTCAGCTTCTAATTGTTGTTTATTATGTTCAATAGTATTCCTTTCTATTTTAAGTTTTTCTTTCTCTTGTTCCATTTCAATTCTCTCACGTTTAATTTGTTCAATTTCTTTATCTAATTCTTGTTTATCTTTATTTAGTTGATCTTGGTTACGTTCTAATAATTCTATTTCTTGACTCAATTTATTATTCTTTTTGGTTATTTTAGCCTTTTCTTTTTCTATCCAATCTTTATCTCTTCTGATTTCATTATGTTCTTCTTCTATTTTTAATTTAGAATTATTAAGGATAGAAGTTTCTTTATCTAGTTCAACTTGTTTTTTCTCTAATTGATCACTTAACAGATTAATCTGTTTTCTTTGCAAATTTAAATCCTCTTTAATTTGTTCAATTTTATTGTTCTCATTTTTGAGGGTTTCCATATTTTGTGAAAGTTCCATCTCTTTCTTACTCAACTCTTCTTTTTCACTATTTAATTGATTTTTAATTGTTTCATTTATTTCTTTTTCATGTTCTATTTGTTTGGCTTCCTCTTGTAATTGAATACTTATTGCTTCATTATTTTCTTGTAATTTCTTTATTTTAATCTTGTCCTGTTCCAATTTTACTAATTTATCTTGAATTTCTTCTACCGTTTCTCTAATATTACCACAAATATTCACCCCATTTTGTCTATTACAATCTATTGCAACAGCTGTTCCTGTCATTACACATGCCTTCATATATTCCCTCAAATTACTATTTTCATCTTTAATGGTTTTAAAATGAGTATCTAATTGTTTTAACAATTTAATCATCATCGTTTGTTGTTGATATAGAAAATTTATCTTATCTTTCATACTACCTGTCGGTAATTGAATTTCGTTGGGCACTGTTTCAATTTTAGGTAGTTTGTTTTTATCATATTTGGATTGGCTTGTTGTTTTCTTTAAACGATTTGATGTATCCATTTAAATATTTATATTTAATATTTCATATGTTTAAATACATTTACCTTTTTCTATTTATTTAGAGTTAATTAAAACTCTAAATATCACTTATCAATTACCTTTTAATAATATATTCTATTAGCTGATGTTCTATATGTTCCCTTTCTATTTCTATTAGGTGATATTATTCTTTGATTATTATAATTAATTGGATTTTCTTGTGATCTATTAATTATTTTATTCTCATTATGTAACCACTTATAAATTATATCGATTAAATAATCTATATCTGTTGTTTCATTGGTATTGATTAAACCTTTAGCTCTGGCATAATTTATTAAATATCTATACGGTAACGTATTTAAATATTCTCTTGTATATTTACAACTAACTGGTCCAGGTCCTTTTATCCCCCTTCTATTAAAAACGGTAGCTGAACATATAGCATATGGATCACTATTATAACCTCTTTCATAATTATTAGCTATTACTTTAAATAAACAGGAACAATAATGTTCAGGTAAAGTTGTCCGTTCAACATCAGCTTCAAATAAGTTCATTTATTGTAATCAATAAAATTTTTATTTGTTTTATCTATCATTGTTAACTACCAACTCTTTATTTGTATTTTACATTAGTTATTTAGAATATTATTAGGTTCACACTTAATAATATATTTAATTTTCATTACTTATTATTACTAGTTAATTATTGATGTAGGTAAAGTATTAGTTTATTATAATGATTGATTAATTCGAACTTAATTGATTAGTAAAAATTATTTTAATCATAATAAAATTATTATAATAATATTTTATTAGTTAAATATTGGTCCTTATTGAATTGTGTAAAATAGTCAATTTGATATGTCGATATGTTGACTATTACTATTTTATATAAAGTTTACTAATAACTATTAATAATATAGATATTGTGAAATTATTATAAATTGAAAATAATTGTTTATATGTCGCATCACTTAAATTAAGAGAGAATAATTGGAATATCATGAGTAATATAAAATTGAAATTTTAAATTAATTTAATACTATATTTAAAAATGGGTCAGTTGTTATCATTAAACAAAAGGATATATCAAATGGATACTGTCACCCATAAAGGTGAAATAGCCGCCTACAGATGTCAAATGTGTTTACCTTTTTCTTTTGTACTAGAGAGTGCTGATGATCAGATTAAAAATTATAGTAATCAATTATCAAAAAAAGAAATAGATGCTCTACATGTATTAAAACCTTATTGGAGGAACACAGTTTTTCAAGATTCGTTACATCGGGTTTCACAATTTATTGCAACAGAAAATAATATTACAGAGGAAGCTAAAAAATACTTCACTTATCATCCAAATGGGTGGAAAGAATGTATTAGTATTCATTGTGAATATGAAGGTGTTAAATTTGAGTAGAAAGATACTTTATTATTTAATGTTCTTTTGAACAATAGTCATAAATTTGATATTAAACTTACACCTTTTAACTAATTACGTAATATATTTTTATATCTGATTCCAATATTTAAAAGATCAAGATCAATTACTTTTATTAGTATTATTAATGTTATTAGAAATTGAAATAGCTCAATCGTTTTAAGATTAATAGTCAGATAGTAATATTAATTAACAGTTAGATATTATGTATTTAACTGTCTAACGATAAAATTATTTTCACCAAACATAATTGAAGATATTTTAATTAATTGTTAATCAAGATTATCTAAACTATATTATAATTATTGATTATTTACTTAATCAACAATAATATAAACTATATTATAATTATTGATTATTTACTTAATCAACAATAATATAAACTATATTATAATTATTGATTATTTACTTAATCAACAATAATATAAACTATATTATAATTATTGATTATTTACTTAATCAACAATAATATAAACTAATCATTTACCCACATACGAATGCAGTATATTTAATAAGTATTCAGTGAATAATATTAAATATTATTCAGTTATTGGGATTAATTACTCATTCATTAATCTTAATCAATAAAATTTAATTAGTTTAATAAAAGTTAAGTAATTATTAATTAATGTCACTTTGTTAACAATCAAAATAAAGTTTAATTATATTTGTTAAAAAGAAAATAATTAATCGTCATCATCATATAAATTATGCATCTTTATTATTTTATTAATGATTGATACAAAATAATAATTGACCTATATTTAATTTTGGAAGTTAAGTTATTAGTTGATCTAAATGATGACGATTAAAATTAATTAACATGGTATAATAATTTAATTACCATGTGTAATAATATAATTAGGTAATAATATTATTACCTTTTCGTTTTAGAAAGTAACAATAAAAGCTATAATTTAAGATTAATTAATTATTCTTAATGATACTAACATGACTCATGACAATTTAACAATAATGACAGTAATCATAAGAGAGTTTAATAAATACCGATAACAATAAGGATAATTAATTATTAATAAATATGATAATAGTTTAACTAAACATCAAAAGAAATTAATCTATCTTATTCTTTTAATAACTTTTATAATGAAAGATGTATGCATAAACGACTACCCAATAAATATCTCGACGATCACCCCTTAACTTCATTAAAAACTTGTTAGCATCAAAAGAATAAGTTATAATTACTTTCTTACTATCAGATTTTTTCTTTTAATAAATATATCAGATTTTGTTATTAATAAGATTCATTGAACTATTAAGGAAGAGAGTAAGTTTATCCATGATAAGTTAATAGTCACTCTGAAAATATACGCAAATAATTTAACATTACTCCTTGCTAAGAAGAAGTTATCTTGTTATTGTATTAAAATTAATAATCTTGATAACAAAAATTAAGATTAATTAATTAGATATTAAACTAATTGATCTTATCAAATATTATTTTAATATCTAATTGATGATATAAAGTTATTATTTTAAAGAGTGGGGTTATAAAGACAATATTAATCAAACTAAATAAATTATAAGAAAAATTGAGTGGTAATATGTAAATTTAATTTAACTAACTCAGTTATTTGATTGGATTTAAAATAAGTATCAGGTGATTTAATAATATCGACTAGAATATTAGATTGAAAAGTTGATGGTCCGTTAACCCATGAGAAAAGGAGACAACGGGTATTAATATTAGTTGGAAAAAAGCTATAAAAAGCCTGTGTAATACAGAAACCGGCAGTTTGATGATCGCTATCTCTGGGATAACCAAGCATTATAATTAAACAATATTTAGCCTTTTTGAGAATAATTTGAAGAATATCATCTAATAATGAAAGTTGATATCGAAGATTATCAGTGACTGAGAGAATACAGAGGTCAAATTTATAGTGAGATTTAGACAATAAGTGTATTTTTCCTTGACTAATTAACTTTTCTTTATCTAAATTGAATTTAGATGGAACTTTAATCACTGGAATATTATTTTGATAAGAGAGTAAAGATGTAATTAAAGATAGACTATTTCTAATTAATGTTGGAGTGGCCCCCGAAACACAAATAGTAGTCATATTTTACTAGATAATAAAGTTAAAAATAAAAATTCATTTGGGTCAATCTTAATTTCGACAAATTGATTAAATTTAAATTGTAAACATTACTCAGCTTAAAGGGTAAAAAGTATAAAGAAATAAATCTTTAGACAAAAAAATGTCAGTAGTTCAATTTGAATACTTAAAGGTCACAACCATGACAGTTGTAATGCCATTAAAAGGAATGGTTAATTTGGATATGGTTTATCCGTTATTAAAAATAACAAGATTGGATTTACCAGTACCAAAAAGACAAACCCAAAAATATAAAATACCATATTATGGTATTCATGGGGCCATTTTATCAGCTAGATATAAAGGTGCAACCCGTGGTATTATCAAATCACAAACTAAAAGTCACTTTTTAAATGCTATTACCATAGACTTATCAACATCTGTCAAGAATGTTAACCTGAAATTATCAAAAAGTAAAATGCAAATGTGTGGGGTTAATTCGGATAAATTAGCATTAGAAGCAGGCCAATATATTATTGATGAATTATATGATATTCAAGATAATATTGATTATCTTAATGCTCATTCAGAGGAAGCTGCTAAAGTAACTGAATGGTTAAAAGTTGCCACTAAATCCAAACAAGTGGAGTTTCCACCTGGAACTATGGACGAAGATCAAACTGAATCTATTATTTTACATGGTATTGAAATTCCTGAAAAAATACCAGATGATTTAGATACCAAAATAGCTACTTTTTTAATTAGACAAGCGCCTGATTTTATGGTTTATGAAGATTATTGTTTACAATTAGATTGGGTCTTAACTATTAAACAGGTTATTTCTAAACCTCTTGAAATTATTGAAGTTAATAAAGTTATGGTTAATTACAACTATGATCTAGGGTTCAATATTAACAGATGGCATTTATCCCAACTCATTAATGGTCTTAATGGGTTTAATGCTCGTTATGAAAATACTGTAGATCATAGTGTTACTATAGAATTACCTTATGAATTACCAACAGGTATGAAAGTTACTCGTCGTAAAGATAAAATACCATGCCATACTTTCTTAGTCTATAAATCAGGTCTCGTTACTCAATCTGGTCCTAATGAAGAATTAATGAAGGAAGCTTATTATATATTTAATAATACAATCAATCAAATCAAAGACAGTATAATGAAACCTGGCGTTATTAGAAAAATAAAATTTACACCTTTTCAAGAAAAATCCAGTTCGTCCTCTATTGAAAATAGTGATGAAAATAGTGATGAGGCTAATTTTCCTTTGGACAACAGTGATGAATTAATATCAACTATTCAATCAGTTTAATTTATAGCTAAATGATTATTCATTTAGTTATACCATCCTTTTAATTAATAACTAAATATTTAGTGGTATCCTTTTAATTAATAACTAAATATTTAGTGGTATCCTTCTAATTTATCACTAAATATTATTCTAATTAATAGGTAACTGTTTAACATTTAGTTAGATCATTCCTTTTAATGTTAAACATTTAACTACATTAGTTTAATTTACAGGTAACGATTTATATTACTTATTACGCTATTAATATTTAATTAAGTAATATATTAACCTTTAGATTATTGATTAACAGTTAATTGTTTTAAGTTATATTCCAAAGATTTAATTTCATCTTCATCATATTTAATTTCAAAAAAGGTGTATTCATTATCTTTAGCATATTGTCTTTTGATATTATCATGTATACATTGTGTTTCGAAAGCCTTTTCTCCTCCAAAAAATTCAATGGGTTCATAATGTTGTCTCCCTTGTACCTCTATTAGAATTTCATACCAATTAGTAGCTTGTTGTGATGGTAAATAAAAATCAAATGGTAAGGACCTTTTAGTACCAACACAATCTTTAAATCTTTTTTGTGCAATAAAATCAAAATTCTTCTCCTGTAAATAAGCAGCTATTCTTGATTCGCCTCGTGACATTTTTTTATTAGTTATATATTCCAGCTGATATTCAACTGGTTTATAATCAATATTTGAACCAGGATAAATACACTTATACTTTCCTTCTTTTTTACACACTATAATATTTTGTTTCTCAGCTGTCCTAATAATTGAACTTATTATTCTGTCGTTATCATGATAATAATCTTTTAGACCGAATAATTTTGAATATTGAGCTTGGTACAATCTAGTTTGTTCACATGTTGTTCTTAATAATTTTATTAAATCAGTCTGATTAGTTTGTACTTGTCTCCATATATATTTCATCTTACCTTCTTTTTCTTGTCTAGTTGATTGATTATCTTCTTCTAATGAAACAATATTTTTCTTTTCATACTCATTCTTCTTATACCAATCCTCTTGATTTTTCTTTATTAACCAATAGCAATACCATCCTTGATTATCCTTTAGATTATCTTCAAGAGCTAGTCTTTTGTTGATATTACTATTTGATCCAGGCCATAATGTTACTACTTCATTAATTAAATGTTCTTGGTCATTAAGTATTTTTAAAAAATATTATTAATAATATTTCATTTTTAAATAATAAAAAATCGTCTCTTCGGCTTATTAATTATGTTATCATTATCTGAATTTTGATAGAAACCTCTGTCATATAATAAATTGACACAATATTCTATTCCTCTTCCAGCTAAATTAAATATAGACTGATAAGCTAATATCAATTCATGTGTAGATAATTGATATAAAGGTAGGTGTATATTAATGGGTGTATTTTTAATAAATAGTTGAGAATAATCAACTGCTCTATCAAGATCTAAATTAGTTAAAAATTTACTTGCTTGAGGTAATGATAAATTTATAAGTACATAAATATTATATAAAAATAAAGTTAAAATTTCAGCATTTAAATAAAAATCTAATTCTGGATCATAAATAACAGCATTAGCAAAATCTATTATCTTAACCATATAATGAGTTCTAACTGAAACCGTAAGTGTTCCAAAGGTATAAATTAAATTCTCTTCCTGTGTTATAGGAATTACTAATATATTTTTAGGACCAAAATCACTATGTTTGAATCCATATTCTAATTGTGCTGCATATAAAGCATATAATATTTGAATAGTAATAGTTAAGACTTCATCTGTAGTTAAATGATCATTCAATTCATTTAAGGTATATCCTTGAAGTTTTTCCTGAACAATGACCATAGCTATTGATCCTTCATAGTTGGGTATACTAATTTCTTTATTAATACATTGAGGTATTAAGGGTAAAGGTAAGTTACAAGTAAAGGCATAATAAAATACAGGATAATGTGGACATTTATTTTCTATCACTAACTTAGTCAAATTTTTATTAGCTACTACTTCTACTAGATCATCTAAAATAATATTATCTATATTAAGATCATATTTGATCTTATAAACTAATTGTGTATTCTTAATATCGAGAATAATTTCATTAGCTCCACTATTTAAAAGACAACTATTATCGTTAATAAATATATTTGAACATGATAAATTATTATTTATCTTGTTTTTAAGATCCGTTAATGAAGTAAAATGTGAAAAATCTCATTCCATTTTATGTAACCTTTAAAATTATAAAATTTATTAGGTGTATTAATCGAACCTAATAAATACACATTATCAATCTATAATTATTAAATTTCTTTTTCTTGCAAACTATTATAGTTATTTTATATGACTAGTTAATATGAATCAAATTAAAAATATTATGGAGTATTATTAAACATTAAAATTAATATTTTTAATCTTGCAGTACTAAAATGGAACGATCTAATCCTACCGATATCTGGTTTAATGTGTTATTAAACAGTAATCTTTCTGATCTAGATAATTTATGTTCGACTAATAAACAAGTTTATCAACTCTGTAATAGTCCTTATTTTTGGCTACAAAAATTTAAGGTAGATAATTCATTTATGAATAATTATCAGCTTCGTGATAGTCCATATTTTTGGTTACAAAAATTTAAGATAGTTAATATTCCATTAATACAATATCAAACTAACTTTAATAGTTGGATCAACGAATATATACTCATATTAAAAACTTATTAAATGCAAGTTATCAATTGATGAGTGATATTAAAAATAATCTATTTCCTGATGAATGGGGAATTGGCACAAGTCTAAGTTATATACCTATTAATAATATTATTATGGTACCTGATATTGATCCTCAATTTATAAATGCTTTATATCAACAATATAGGTTAGAAGAAAATACTATTAAAAATAATGATGTAGAACCTCCTCAGATAATTATCAATTATCATGACAATAAATGGTATGTTAATATAGAATATTATGATCCTAAAACTATAAATATTAATCCATTATATACTCACTCATTTAATGTATCAGAAGAGACCATCATTAAATTATTGTTTAATTTAATCTCTAACAATATTAGATTATATGACGTTTATAGTCAAACACTAGAATATTAATTGAATTTAATAAAATAATATTATCTAAATTAAAATGTCAACACAAGTTCTCTTATGTTTAGATAATGTACCATTATCATCTATCAAAGATCAAATTAATCTATTGCAAGATATTGAAAAAATACTACAAAAAAAGATAAGTGATGTCTTTGACTTGATAGCTGGTAGCGGTCTAGGTGGTATTATAGCGTTAATGATAGCTAATGGTTTGACATTACCCGAAATTGAAAGCTCATTACTTAAAATGAATAATTATTCATTTTGGAATTGGTTAATACCTTTCAGATCTAATGATCAATTCTATCAGTCAATTTTTGGTGATAAGAAAATGTCAGAATCTAAATCCAAAGTGATGGTTGTATCCACACTTATTGATAATCATCCATTATTTTATACACCTAAAATGATACCTTATTTGTTTATAAGTTATTACACTCCTCTTACATATCCATTGAAAAATACCTGTGCCCCTATATTTAATGGTACTTATACATCAACTTTTTTACAAGCGGCTAAAGCTACAATGAGTACTAGTAATTATGTTTATGAACAAAGAACATTGAAAGGTGAACAATATATTGAAAATAATCCAACTGAATATGCAACTATTGAGGCCAAATTATTATTTCCTGATGATAATTTATGTATCATTAATATTGGTTCTGATTTAACTAACACTGATGGTGCCTATGAAAATACAAAACGTTGGTTACAAACTATTAGACATCAAGATCCATTAATCTTTAGATTAACACCTAATAATACTTACCTACTAAATCGACTTAAATATTATTTCAACCAAATTAATAAATATTATTCTCTTCTGGATATTAGATAATATCATTATCTCCTGGATCTAATATAATATAGTATCTATTTTTATCATCATATTATTAAGTATAGTTAAGTAGATTATGATAATTATCATACTTGGCAATATAATTAATTCCATTATTGGTATAGTCAATATAAGTTACCCCATAGCTAGCAGTAAATTAATATTCAATCAACCTAAATTTTACAAACTAATCTAATTTGTATATATTATCATCATGGTCTAGTCCATATTTAACTGATTGTAAATAAATACAATTAAGATCATCCAGAGTGTTACTCTATTCATGAAGTACATGTCTATAATTTTTAGTGTCTAGTAATTTAGTAATTTTGTTAATAATGTCTTCTTTGGGATTAATCCAAATAACATCAACATATTTACCATCTAAATAAAATTAATATATTTAATATGATTATTATGATAACCAATATATGCATTTTTATGGTTAAATCCTTCTGGTAATGACACTTTAATATTTTTGTTTCCAAAAAATATCATCATGATAAATAGTAGATAATTTATAATTAATCTGACATAAACTCTTAAGTCCGGTAAAAGGTAATTTCATTGCAATGAAATATAATATTTCTATTGGTAAATAATCCATAATTTCTACATTATTCTATTCATTTATGATAAGTCATCATAAATGATAATTTATACGTAATTATCATTTATGATATGTCTATTTCAGTTAAGTATCAAATAAACGACTTAGATTATTAATATTTTAAATATCCTAAGTCTTATATCAAATTAATATGATATTATAACATCTCAATAATAAACACACTTAATGGTAATAATAGAGCTGAAAAATATTAATGAATAGTTTACTGCTCTGGTAATGTCTATCCATGATATTATAAGCTAGAGAATTAACTTTCATCCAAGAAAGTTAATTCTCTTCATCTCAGGATTTAATAAGATTATATAGTCACTACACACTTATTTACTAATATCATGTATAAATAACAGTATCTAGTATTATCCTTTATTTACATATTAGATATCATTTACGATTGAAATAATAATCTATCTTCTTATACATAGTGGATAGATGCGGTTAGTAAACTAATTGGCAGTAACATTGCAGATATATTTTAAGAAAGTAAAATAATTGCGAAGATTTCTTAATATCCATATCTTTGTTCATGTTCTTCTCTACTTAATCCATACCATATTTCTGCTGATTCTAGCTCAGGAACATTATCCATTTTATCAATACATAAATTACATAAAAATAATCGTGTTGATGTTTTCTTTTTAACTTCATTTGGATGTTTAAATGAGTTTCTACATTTGTCACAAATAAAATTACATCCTTCACTACATATTAACTTATAACAACAATCATCAGCACATGCTTCATCTTCATAGAGATCGTCTTGATTATTATGTACATTAAAACATTCATCACAAATGAACATATTTATAAGACATTCAGAACAAAAACCCTTCCAATTATCAACTTCGTCATGCATTGATTCCTTACAACGTTTACAACAAGTACAAAAAAGTATCTGCATTATATAATCATGTTGTGTAGTAATAGTTGTAGGAATAATAAAAGATACTTCTTCAAAAGAAGCAAAATACAGGATACTCAATTTTCTTAAAAAACTTGAGCACCATCCAACCAAAACAACATTCTTGGCTGATAAATAGCTGAATAATTCAAACCAAACTTCTTTAGGTAAACTAATCGGCATGTTATTTGTAACTGTGTAATTGATCTTTACACGGTTACAAATAATTATAACTAATAAATAAATAATCAATTAACCATATCCTATAGTTAATTGATTCATTTTGTAACACTACCATAAAGTTTAACTTTGTGTGACTTGATCTGAAATTTCAGTTAATCTTCCACTTTAATGTATTTTGATATTATTCATATTAAAGTTAACCTGTTAATATACATCCTCTTAGTTTATATATAATATTTAATTCAAAAAGATTTGCTACAATGTTATTTTCACACTTAAAAAGACAGTCCTTATGATTTACACTTATAATTTCATAAGTTAGTTGATAAACGATCACCATTTCCAAAAAGAAGAATACCATTTTACACAGATATTAATATTAATTGATTTAGATATCAACCATAAATGCTATTGACAGTTTTAATCATTTTTATTTTTTTCCTTGATCTAGAATAATATATTATTCTAGATCAAACTCACAATAGTTTATATCGATTTATTGATATAAACTATTGTGAGTTTAAATATTTACTATAATTAAAACTGTTAATTACAATTATAACCTATCAAGATATTATATTTATTGATTAAGGATGCTTCATTATTATAAACTTTGTATAAAATATTAAAATCAATGAGTATTTATTCATCTCACCACTGAAAATTCACATAAGTAGTTATGAAATCATATTTATGAAGATAACAATCTACTTATAAAGAAGTAGACATTTGGGGTCTTTAACTAAATTTAATATATTCCAAATAATTCAAATTATTTGTCAACCAATGTCTAAAAATGTGTAGACCTAGAAATTTTTGATGAATTTTCAACTGATAAAAACTTTTATTATTAATTAACGTAATATATTGAATATTAGATAATCCTAATTTGGATATTACTTTGATAATATCGTTAATTGTATCATTTATATTAATCCAGAGTTTCCCAATATATTGATATTTGATTAGACCATTGAAATACACTAAATAAGAATTTTTAAAAGTATATCCTTGGGGTAATGGTAAATTAATATCTTGTTGATATTTGAGTTGCCATAATTTATCATCTTGATAAATTTTGGTAAATACTTTATTAGTTTGACATATATGAATAAGTTTAGTAAAATTACTATTAAGAGCAATTAAAAATTGAATATCAGTTGGTAATAATTCTATTTATTACTGATTTAAATTTTAATTAAAATCTAAAAATGTCCAATTTACCCCTTGATATTTGCTATCAATTAGCCTTTATGAGTCAACCAAAAGAACTTATTAATTTATGATTATTTTTGGCATCTTAAATATCAGCGGGATATTGGATTCCCTTTACCTCAAGGATATACTTTTAAAACAGTCTATTTATCTTACTTTAATAAGCTAATTAAATATATTCCTGTGTATCTTTTTGATGATATTATAGGATTTATCTGGATTAAAAGTGATGAAACTGTATCCGATCTTGTTAAAAATCTATTTAGTTTACCAGATACCTCTTTACTTGAGTATTTAAGAATTACACTTAATTATAATGGAGATATATTACTACCTTTATCACTACAAGAAACCCCTTTAGCCTTTCGAAATCAAGAGATAAGTAATTTAGTTTCAATTAAATTTATGTAATAGTGTTAAAAGATAATTATTAAAATAACAAGATATCAGATATTTGATTATAAAAGAAGTGTTAATATAAAGATAAACATCAATACAGGTATTTAAGTGATTATTATATCTATCTATTAATATAATTAATGTAATAATGGATATTAATTACCCTTTTTATTTAATCTACTATCAAATTATTAATTAATACTTGCTAGGTTAAATATATTAACTTATCAATATGTAGTACTAATTTTTTATATTAACTTCTTAAATAGTAAGATTTTCAATAATATATTTATGATGTATATTTATTATCTACTTCGAATTAAGTAGACTTTACTTAAATACTATGCTTAGAACCAACCTAATAAATTCTTATTAACCTAATAATTATTAATCTGATGAATTAGAATTAACCTAATAAATTCTTATTAATGTAATATATTCTACTCAATCTCATAAATTTCTATTAACATATTAAATTAGGAGCATCATAATAAATCTTATTAATCTGATGAATTATTATTGACATCATAAATAATAATTAACCTGATAAATTAGGATTAACCTAATAAGAATTATTAACCCAATAATTCTTATTAACCTGATAAATTCTAATTAATATCATAAATTCCTATTAACCTGATAAATTCTAATTAATATCATAAATTCCTATTAACCTGATAAATTAGGATTAACCTAATAATTCTTATTAACCCGATAATTCTTATTAATCTCTAAATTCCTATTAACCTGATAAATTCTAATTAATATCATAAATTCCTATTAACCTGATAAATTAGGATTAACCTAATAATTCTTATTAACCTGATAAATTATTATTAATCTTATAAATTTCTATTAACCTAATAAATATAAATCAACCTAATAATTCTTATTAACCTGATAAATTCTAATTAATCTCATAAATTCTCATAAATTATGATTAATCTCATAAATTAGGATCAACCTAATAATTCTAATTAATCTGATGAATTATTATTAACCTAATAATTCATCTTATGAATTATTATTAATCTCATAAATTATTATAAATTAGGATCAAGCTAATAATTATTAATCTGATGAATAATTATTAACCCGATAATTCTTATTAATTTTATAAATTCCTATTAACCTAATAATTCTTATTAATCTGATGAATTAGGATCAACCTAATAAAGTAGAATCAACATAATAAATTAGGATCAACCTAATAATTCTTATTAATCTGATGGATTATTATTAACCCGATAATTCTTATTAACCTGATAAATTAGGATCAACTAAATAATTCATAAAGTTCAATGAGAGAAGGTGATAATATGATACCTATAGTGTTTACATTAATATATTTTAATTGAATTTATGTATCTCTCAATTCAATTAATCGTTTAAGGTTATCTATTTTATTATTGTTATTAATCCAAATAGTGCCTCTATAATCATTTTCTAAATAGATTAGAATATATTTTAATCGATTAGCAAAATAGTCAAAATAAGTTTTTATATTCATATCCTTGAGGCAATGGTAGATTAATATCTTGTTGATATTTGAGTTGCCATAATTTATCATCTTGATAAATTTTATTGAACTTTTGATTAACTTCATCACTATTTGATAGAGTAATTAAATAGGGACTAATTACATTTAAGACACAATAATTATCACTTGTATTTAATCCTTTTGGATTTTAGATACTCTATGATATATTATCATGAAGTTTCTAATTACCTAATTAACATTATCAAGATCCATCTGTTGTTTGAATATAGTTATTAAGTACATCATATGCTTATGATTAAAAAATTTATTATATCATACTCACATTATTTTTATTATAGAAATATCATTAAATGATATTAAGATTATTATTAATAATCTTTTATTTATAATTTGATTTCTAGTGGTAAATCGATATTAGCTAGTAATATAATTTAATAAAGGAACTAACATTTTAAATTCGAAAATGTACATAAATTTAAAATCTATTTCAATTTAAAATGGAATCTTTACCTCAATAACTTCTTTATCAAATAGCTTTGGATACAGCACCTCTTGAGATTATTAATTTATGTCGAACTAATCAATCATTCGCTAAGATTTGTCGAGACAATTATTTTTGGCAACTCAAATATCAACAAGATATTAATTTACCATTACCTCAAGGATATGATTTTAAATCAATTTATTTTGACTATTTTGCTAATCAATTAAAATATTTAACAGTAGAAATTGGTAATGAAGTTAGACGTCTATGGATACCAGGTCATTTAACTTTAGACTTCTTAATATTTGAATTAATCAATCGGGAAAGAATAACTTCTGTATATAAAAATATTCAATTACTAATTAACTTTATTAACAAAATAGGTGATATAACAGATACATTAACTTATCCTCCCAAAAAATCAAAAGCAAGTTATTTATTTCATCAATCCTTAATGAAATTACCATCATGGAAGGATTTAAGTTCTATTAAAATTACTATACAACTACTTCCATCTAAATCTTTTAAAATGGAATTTGATTAATTATGAGTTATATCCTTAACTTCCCGAAAAACTAAGAAGTATTTAGTAGTAAACCCATTAACACCCAAACGGGTTTCAATAGACACATACTTACAAAAAGAAATAGATTTCGATAAAATGGACAAATCGTTGATTAACTTATCAAGTTTTTCATTTTAACCAATTAGATCATCACATAAGTATGCGAGAGCATAATTAATTAGATTAGGATAGATAAATTATTTTAAATTAATACCCTTTGATATATTTGTTGTCAAAAGTATTTATTATTATTATAGTAGGTTATTAGGTGATATAGTCATTGCTATTCGATAAGTAAATATTTCTCATTTAACATAAATGAAAACCTACTTAATTAAATTATCAATAAATACTCTCTATAATTACTTAGATATCACTGAATGATATATTCATCACTAATTGGTAATGAATACCCGTTATTTTTAATATCATTTTAAAATAACCTAAAGAGATAATTTTTAGTTTTAAAAGAGCTTAAAACTAAAAATAGCTCAAATATCAAAAATGTTACTGTCAAAGATTAATGCTCATCTTAGAGATAAAAAAATAACCTTTGAAGAAACAGGACATCTTTATACTATCGAGGGACTAAAAGAAAATCCAATTAGTGTAACAACCCTCATTCATAAATATTTCAGTAAATTTGATGCAGATAAGGTCATTGATAAGATGATGGCCTCTTCCAAATGGCCAACATCAAAATATTATGGTATGAACAAAGAAGATATCAAAAAATTATGGGAAAATGATCGTATTTCTGCTGCTGAACTTGGTACAGCTATGCATAAATCAATAGAGTTTTTTTTTAACCAAGAACTTAAAGAACATCCTAAAACCAAAGAATTTGAATTCTTTCTTAATTTTTGGCAGGATTTTCAACAACAAAATCCCACTATTAAACCCTATAGAACAGAATGGTTAGTGTATGATGAGGAGAAAAAAATAGCCGGAAGTATTGACATGACCTTAGAAAACGATCAAGGTGAATTATATATTTTTGATTGGAAACGTAGTAAGGAAATTAAGAATACCAATCAATACCAGAAAGGATTTGATATCTTTTCACATTTAGATGATTGTAATTTTAATCACTATTCTATTCAGCTTAATTGTTATAAATATCTATTAGAGAAAAAATATAATAAAAAGGTACGTGGATTATATCTAGTTATTTTACACCCTAATAATGAAAGTTATTTATTTTATAAAGCCTTAGATTTAAATGATGAAATTACTAAATTGATGAATAAATTACCACTTAATTAATTAACTTAGCTATATAAGTAGTTAATAGACATAAATAATTTTATCTAAATTATTCATGTTAGACATTTTTTGTTTTAAGATCATCATAATATTAAATTGTGTCTCTTATGTTAACTAATAGACTATTATATATTTGTAATCCATTAGTCTGTTTTATATAAATTTTTCAAAATTTATCTTAATTAAATGTTAATAATCACCATCAAATATTAACTAATAATTAATATTTTAACTTGCGAGCTATTATTTCAATAATAAATACATTAGATCCTATATTATCTAGAGTTAATATCAATTATTTTATTATTACACTTATTACTGAATAACTAAACTATAATACTTTTATGTAATTATCATTGTCATTCTTAAGATATTAATAATCAATAATATAACAACCTTCTAATACTTAATATTCATATCAACCTTTTATTACTCATTAATAATCAATAAATATTTTTATCATGATCACTATTTATAATCCATAAATATTTTTATCATGATCACTATTTATAATCCATAAATATTTTTATCATGATCAATAGAAGATTAATCATTAGTGTTCTATTGATAACCCATTGATTAATATTATCTTGACTATTATTTATCACCTACCTAGTATTGGTTAATCTCATATTGATTATTATAATTCTCTTGATGTCTAATCTATCCTTAATGAATAAGCTTCTCTTAATAATTATTTATCAAATGGTACTTTTTAACGAATTATTACCTTAATGATCATTATCAAAGATTAATATTTTCCATTTGATTATTCGAGCAATAAAATATTTATAATTAATTTGTTAAGAGTGTAACCATTATTATGTCTTAATAAGTAGAGATTTAATTAATATGATTAATCATTAACAAGACTATTAATACGATTAATCATTGACAAGACTATTAATCGATTGATCATTAACATGATTATTAATCATTAAGGAATTTATTAATCATTAAGAGATTTATTAATATGATTAATTATTATTAAGAGATTTACTAATCTGATTAATCATTAAGAGATTTATTAATACGATTAATCATCAAGAGATTAATTATATATAGTTTATTATTGGGATTAAAAGAGATTAATTATATATAGTTTATTATTGGGATTAAAGGATTTATTAATAAGATTAATCATTAAGAGATTAATTATATATAGTTTATTATTGGTGATTAATCATTAATAATAACCGTTGAGTTTTAGTAATTTAAATAACAAATAACCTTTTGATATTTATTATTTATAAGTGGTTTTATGATAATAATAATTTTGTTAATATCAATTAAAATTATGATTATTAATCAATTAATCGTTAATAGAAAATAATGATTAATAATCAAGAGAAAATTATTTATTGATAGTTAATTGATCATTATTATAATAATATCATTACTCATATAAAATTATTTATTGTGAAGAGATTATCTTTTATCATGATTATGAGAACATTATTAGTCAAGAGTAAGTTAATCGATATAACCCCTTAAATAGTTAGATACTTAAAGTATTTTTTTCTTTTAAAAATTCTTCTTTTAAACCTCTAAAGAGATACTTTCTTTTTTTACCTTTAAAGAGATACTTTCTTTTTTACCTTTAAAGAGATACTTTCTTTTTTACCTTTAAAGAGATACTTTCTTTTTTACCTCTAAAGAGATACTACTTTTTACCTCTAAAGAGATACTTTTTTACCTCTAAAGAGATACTTTTTTACCTCTAAAGAGATACTTTTTTACCTCTAAAGAGATACTTTTTTACCTCTAAAGAGATACTTTTTTACCTCTAAAGAGATACTTTTTTACCTTTAAAGAGATACTTGATTTTAAATCTTTAAAGAGATATGATTTAATGAGTTATTACTTATTAAATATGCTTAGACGATATAAAAAGATAACATTAAACATTTAAATCGCCAAACAACAATAACTAATTAATGTTAATTCCAATGTATTAACTTATTATTTAATAATTCGGCGGAATTAATCAAATGATTTATAGTTACTAGATGATCAATTAAATTATCACTTATATTTATATAATTAATACAATTTACATTATATTAATTATAAATACAATGTAAATTCATATATATTACATCAATAATAGAAGTTATTAATATATAATAGGTAATAAATTTTGTGAGCATTTATGTACTTTACAATTATGGTTAGTTACTTTAATGATGTTACCAAATAATACTAAATTAATTAATTCATATGTAAGTAACAACAAGATAAAGTCTGTTTGGTTAAATATGAATTTTATTTTGTTATTCTTACATTAATTAATACAATTGATAATGTTAATTTAATGGCAAATCCCAAATATTTATCATCAAAATAAATTAATATTATAGTTTATAACTATAATTGTTTTATCTTGTAATTAAGATGAATTAACAGTAGTTTTAGGTTAATATATTAATATTCATTAATATATTAATAATCGATGTTTGTTAGTAATTTAATAATTGTAAGACTAATAATATTAATAATTAATAGTCTTTTAATGATCATGTTAATAAGTAGTAAATTATTACCGGATTTAACTGATCATGTTAATAAGTAGTAAATTATTACCGGATTTAACTGATCATGTTAATAATCATTAGTTTTAAATGATCATGTTATGCTCATTATTTTTTAAAGAATCATGTTACTAATGATCATATTAATACACATTAATTATTAGACTTTTAATAATCCATAAAAATAGTTAATCGTCAATTTAAATCGTCCCTAAAACAATAAATAAAATCCATCCATATTTAATGTTAAATTAAATATGTGATAAATTTATTAAAAATCTTAATATTATTATTACTTGACACATAATTAATACTCAATATAAACAGATTAATAATTATAATATTAATGCAACTAATAATAATGAGTATTGATGACCATTGATATCAATTGAGTGATTAATATCAAAATAAATAATTATAAAATGCATATGGACAATGATTAATAATACAATCATTTAATAACTAATGATTAATAACATGATAATTAGTAACATGATCGTTTAAGGAATAAATATTTAAAACTAATGATTAGTAACATATCGTTTAAATAATAATTATTATTTAAACCCAATGAATATAAACATGATCATTAAAAGACTAAATTATTAAAATAATTGGTAAAAGAATAATGATTATTAACATGATCATTTAAAACTAATAATTATCAATATGATTGCTAAAAGAATATTAATAAGTAATAAACTAATATGATTATTTAAAAACTAATAACACATTAAGACTTATTATACTTAACTTAAGTATTTAGGCAACAACAATAATTATTTACCTGATCATTTAAAACCCAACGATTATTAACACATCCATTTAAAAATAGTTGTCACTAATATACTAATAATCAATTAAAGATAATTAATTAACCAAATAATAATCATTATGTAAATAATAAATAATGATTGTTGATAAGATAGAGTCAATAAATATAAAGAGTAAGGAGCTGAATCAAAAAAGAGGAACTTCTTGGATAAAAGATTTATATCGATCATCAATCATATTATAAGTAGATAAATCTATTTTCCTACCTAATATTTCCCTAAGTTCTCTAATAATAGTACAGTAATTAATGTAACTTTCTGATGTTAATTCTACAAGAATATCAACATCACTTTCGTCAGTAAAATCTCAACCAAAAATACTAGCACGAACAACACCATACTTTTTCAAAATTGGTATAACTCTATATTTGAGTTCATTAATTGACTTAACGCGATTCATTATTTTAATTGACAATGAATTAAATTTAATTAATTCATTGTGTAATTTTAATTTAATCAACTTCCTCGATAGTTGGTTCTTTTCCATTTCCACTATTACTGGATTTACTACTTGTACTAGGCATTTCAGTTGCTCCTTGTTGATACATCTTGGTCATAATTGGCATACAGACATTTTCTAATTCTTTCTTCTTACTCTCGAAATCCTCTTTACTAGAACCTTGATTGTTATCTAACCAATGTAATGTATCTTCAACTGCCTTTTCTACTTTCTGTTTATCATCAGAGTCTAATTTACCAGCGATCTTCTCATTTCTCATAGTGTTCTTCATAGTATAAGCATAGTTTTCTAATGAATTCTTAGCTTCTATTTTCTCTTTAACTTTATCATCATCAGCTTTATATTTCTCGGCTTCTTTAACCATTCGTTCAATGTCTTCCTTAGATAATCTACCTTTATCATTATTAATCTTAATAGATTTACTATTACCTGAGGATTTATCTTGAGCTGTAACTGATAAAATACCATTAGCATCAATATCGAAAGATACTTCAATCTGTGGTACTCCTCTAGGAGCTGGTGGAATACCTGTCAATTCAAATTTACCTAAAAGATGATTATCTTTAGTCATACCACGTTCACCTTCATAGACTTGAATAAGTACACCAGGTTGATTATCTGAATAAGTAGAGAAGACTTGAGATTTCTTAACTGGGATAGTGCTGTTTCTGTTGATCAGTGGTGTCATAACCCCACCAGCTGTCTCAATACCTAAAGTTAATGGTGTAACATCAAGAAGTAATAAATCCTTTAATGTGTCATTGTTAGTACCTTTCAGGATAGCACCTTGGACTGCTGCACCATAGGCTACGGCCTCATCAGGATTAATCGATTGATTAAGTTCTTTACCATTAAAGAAATCTCTAAGTAATTGTTGAACTCTAGGAATACGAGTACTACCACCTACCAACACTACTTCATGAATATCTGATTTAGACATTTTAGCATCACGAAGAACTTTCTCAACAGGGTCAAGTGTTGATTTAAATAGATCACCACATAGTTCCTCAAATTTAGCCCTAGTGATAGATGTATAAAAGTCAAGACCATCATAAAGAGAATCGATTTCCACAGAGGCCTGCATACTAGATGATAATACTCTCTTAGCACGTTCACAGGCTGTTCTTAAACGTCTAACTGCACGTGCGCTTTCAGTTAAGTCACGATTATATTTTTTCTTAAATTCTTTAATAAAATAATCAGCTAACCGAGAGTCGAAATCTTCACCACCTAGTCTTGTATTCCCTCCCGTAGCTTTAACTTCAAATAGACCATTATCGAGTGTTAATAGTGATACATCATGTGTTCCACCCCCAAGATCAAAAATCAGAACATTAGTTTCCTTATCACTTCGTTTATCTAAACCATAGGCAATAGCACTAGCTGTTGGTTCATTAATAATTCTTTCAACTTTAAGACCTGCAATAAGACCAGCATCTTTAGTAGCACTTCTTTGACCATCATTAAAATAAGCTGGAACAGTAATAACAGCATGTTTAACAGGTTCACCTAAATAGGCTTCAGCCGTTTCTTTCATTTTGGTTAACACCATGGCTGAAATTTCTTCAGGTGAAAATTTCTTAACTTCGCCCTTAAACATTACTTGAATTAATGGCTTATCACCTTCTCCTTGAATAACTTTAAATGGAAAATGTTTTAAATCTTCTTGAACTCCTTTATCAGAAAATTTCCTACCAATCAATCTTTTAGCATCAAAGACAGTATTAGTTGGATTCATAGCTGATTGATTTTTAGCGGCATCCCCAAGTAATCTTTCGGTATCTGTAAATGCTACATATGATGGTGTTGTCCTATTACCTTCTGAATTAGGAATAACTTCAACTCGATTAGTACTTGCCTGCCACACAGCTACACAAGAGTAAGTAGTACCTAAATCAATACCTATACAATGACCTTCAATTTTCGACATTTTGAGGATTGATAAATTAAAAAATTTAAAATCAATTTATAAAAAAATTTAGCTAAATAATTATCATGCAAACTATATTGTCTGTCAACTAGTCCTAAAATTTAGCTAAATTGATATTTTATTTATAATTTAGTGATAATTAAAAATATGGTTAATCCAGAACAATTAATAGAATTTGCCTCTGATGATAAAATT
>Ga0272448_1002237_pt1 | contig 24683 bp, 15 predicted proteins | sample YNPCB0191_FD_202220 | JGI IMG/M metagenome (GOLD analysis project Ga0272448, IMG submission 202220) | Hot spring sediment microbial communities from Yellowstone National Park, WY, United States - YNP-CB-019-1 | ecosystem: Environmental > Aquatic > Thermal springs > Hot (42-90C) > Sediment... | reverse complement strand
GTGGGATTGTTGTTCAACCAAGCCATACCCCAGGACACCACCGACCAAACCTAAATCAACTTAACTAAAACGATTTTTTTCCTCACCACCCAAATGGCTAAACTTCAGGGCTATTCTCGGTCGTCCCCTTCGGGACTCGCTATACTCGATTCTTCATCCTATCAGGTCAAGTTGTATAGAATGTAAATAGCCCTTCCTCCCAGCAGGAATGACCGTTTAGCCACCGAAAGCTATCAACTATTCCTATCCCTTCGGGAGGTGACGCTGATGATCCGTTGTCTCACGCTTTCGTTGCTCCTTGCGCTGGCCGTGGCGGGGCTGGCGGCGACGCTGCCGGTGGCCGGTCCGCAGTTGGATAACATTCCGGGGCCGAGTGTAATCACCACCGGGGCGCCGGCGTGCGCGTTGTGGCCGGCGGTGCGCTATGAGCGGCCTTTGCGGCTGCTGGCGGTCGGGTGGAAAGGCGGCTCCATCGCGGATCTGCAGCGGATCGCCCGGCGGCTGCGCGCGTCGCTGGAGGTGCGCTACCTGGGCGGTGGGGATGACCGCTACCATGTCAATGACAAGTGGATCGAGCCATCGGATAATCCGACGCTGGAGGAACTCACGAAAGCGGGCGTGCACAACGTCGTCGACGCGTTGAGCGCGCCGGACGGCAAGCTGCCGTATGACGTGATCTTCTGCGCCAACACCAATGGCATTTTGAATAATCCCGAGGTGGCACAGCGCCTGCTCGCCTTCGTGAACGCTGGCGGGGTGCTGGTGACCTGCGACAGTTATTATCCGCCGGCGGACTCCGCACTGAGCAAGGTGTGGCCGGGGAAACCGGGCACGGGGAATAGCTGGATGGGCGGCGGCGCACAGCGGGCGGACGGGCCGGAGCTGGCCGGGATGCCGGTGGAAAAGCTCGCCGGACATAACTGGGTGCCCTTCACCCTGTCGGCGGACGGCGCGACGGCGCTCTCCAGCGGAGAGACGGGGACGATCGTCAAACGCACGGTCGGCAAAGGCGCCATCCTGATGACGCCGATCGGCCCGATCTCGCGCAAATGGGATGCCATGTCGGCCTTTGGCCGTACGTACGACCATGACGAGATCTGGCTGCGCGTGTGGGACCAACTGCTCTACACCGTCACCCACGGCGAGGCGGCCATCCCCTGCTACACCGATCTGCGCGTGGGCGCGAAAGAGGCGTTGCCCGGCGCGGATTATGCCATGTCGGCAAAGCTGATCAACCGCGCCTGGCACGGAGCGGTGACGGTCGCCGTCCACGTGACCACGCCGCACGGCACGGTGGTCTATAAGAACGAACAGACGCTCACCCTCGACGCGGGGAGCGAGAAGGCGCTGGACATCCGCATCCCGGTGGCCCCGGAGTGGGCAGCCGGCCTCTATCCCATCTACCTCACTGTCGGCGACCCGGCGACGAAACGGCAGTTTCAGCAATCGCTGCAGTACCTGCCGGTGAGTGGGCTGCTCACGCTGGAACTCGCCTCAGCCAAGAAGGGCTACAAACTGGGCGAGGAGGCGCAGTTCACCCTCACCGCCTCCGCCCGCGCCCCGTGGAGCGGCAAGCTCGCCTTCGGCGTCTATGACTTCCGTGGCCGCCTGCTGGGGCTAAGCACGAAGGCCGTGCAGCTCACCGCCGCAAAGCAGACCATCCCCTTCTCCTGGCGGCTGGCCGATGACGGCGTGCGCGCCGACACCTTCTGGGCGGAAGTTGCCGCGATCAGCGACGGCAAAACCCTCGGGCGCGCGGAGGCGAAATTTTATAAGTACGAGCTGTGGAGCATGCGCAACGAGTATCAGTGGTCCACCTGGTCGGGCATCGCCTGCGCCGCGCCGTCGCTGGTGCCCTCGGCCATGCGGCTGATGGCGCACGCGGGGATGAACGCACTGGGCTATCCGGGCCGCAACGAGCTGTATTATCCTGCCGAACGCTGGGGCTGGCACTACTACAACGAAGGCGTTGGAATGAACACCTTCTCGCCGGTGATCGAATACGAGAACGACGCGGAGATCGAGCAGATGCTGCGCGAGCAAGCGAAGAACCAGTCCAGCGTGCCCGACCTTACCTCCGCCGCCTTTGTACTCGGCTCGGTGGGCGAAGAGGCGGGCTTCAAGAACGGCTGGGGCACCCGCTACTACTGGGACACCGCCGTCGCGCCGGAGAAGGCGTGCAAGGCGCTGCAGTGGTACTTGAAGACGAAATATGCCGACACGGCGCAGCTCAACGCGGTGTGGAATACCGGCTATAAGAGCTGGGACGAGGTGAAGCTGACGAGGGAATTCTCCGGCAATCCCCCCGCGCTGGCCGCCGACGGCTGGGCGCATCCCAAAGACTCCCCGCTGGGCCTCGGCAGCGCCGGCGTCAGCCTGGCCCCCTATCGCGACACGGGAGATTTCTACAACTGGTACTACGACCGCATCATCACCATCGCCCGCCGCATTCTGCGCGAGCAGATCAACCCGGTGACGCTCACCATGTCCTCCGCGCCCACCATCGGCTCGGCGAATTATGACGTGCGCCAGACCGGCCCCAGTGGGTGGAACGAGAGCCAGTCGTATTCCATCAACGACGGTCCGGAACCCGGCTTCGGGCTCATCTGGGGGCACTTCGACTGGCCGGTGATGACGGAGAATATGTTCTGGGGCTTCCTGCTCACCCGCAGCGGGCACAACAACTACTGGGTGGACGTGCCGCTGATGTTCAACGGCGACCTCAGCCACACGCGCGCCTCCTTCGCCATGCGCCGCTGGACTTACCGGCTGGCCGGGCACGAGCGGGTCATACTGGATAGCAAACCGTTGGCGAGCGAAGTCGGCGTGCTGGGCAACAACGGCATCTACTCGTCCCTCACACCAAGCAACATGACCACTTCTGTCGAGGTGGCGCTGAATCAGGCGGGGTATGGCTTCGCCGCCGCCGATATCAATGCGCTGGCACCGTACAAGGCGGTCTTCGCCGTCTGCCGGCAGGCGCTCTCCCGTGAGGAGGCAGACAAGCTCAACGCCTATGTCAATGCCGGTGGCACGCTGATCTTCACCCCGCGCTTCGCCAGCCAGACGGAGCTGGGCGCGCCACAGCCGGTGTGCCCCGGCGGCGAGCTGGCCGTGCGCTGGGGGCTGACCGTCACCGGTAAAACCGAGCCGATCCCGCAGTACTACGATGCGTCGGGTCTCTCCTTCCCGCTGGATGGGTTGGGCGAGGCGTGCAAAGGCGCCGTGATGAGCGGACAGAAAATCTTCCGCGAGCAGGTGAAGCAGGAGGGCTGGACGCAACTGGCCGCTTACGCGGACAATGTGCCGGCGGTGCTCACCCGCCAGCTTGGCAAAGGACGGCTCATCTACCTGAACGCCGTCTACCAGAGCCACTGGTACATCCAGTGGGTCACCCCCACCGGCGCCGACCGCCAGGGCTTTACCCGCTTCATCGACTGGGCGTGTATGCTGGCCGGCGCGCGCCGCACCCTGCGCATTGACGGCAATCCGGAGGAGACGCTGCACATGGCGGTGAAGCAGTTCACTGACCCGACCGGCCACATCCGCTACGCCATCGCGCGCACCAACGGCGAGGTGCCGTGGACGAACGGTAAATTGCACTGGCTCGGTTCGGAGACAGCCTGCTACGACGTGCTCGGTGGCGAAGTGGGCAAGCCGACTCCCATCTACGGCAAAGAGGTGGCGCTGAACCTGCGCCCGGGCGATGGCCGTCTGCTGGCCTTCGTCGCGCAACCGGTGAAGACCATCCGCATGACGGTGCAGCCGGCGCAGATCTCCCCCGGGCAGCCGCTGCGCATCAGCGCCGCCATCCTCGGGGCTGACGGCAAACCCGTGCCGGGCGCCTTCCCGCTGGAACTGCGCGTCACGGGGTTGGCCGGCGAGATTCCCGGGCTGCGGCGCTCCTTCTCGCTGGAGAGCGGCGGCAGCGTGACGCTCAACACCGCGCTGAACGACTCGATAGGCGCCTGGACGCTCACCCTCACCGACGGCATCAGCGGCCTCTCCGGCAGCGCGACGGTGAAGGTGGCGGCGGATGCCACCGTGGCCAGTGCGCCGGGCTACGTGCCGTGGGGCTGGGCCTCGGAGCTGGCGGAACCGATTAACCTGTCTGCCGCGGAGTTCATCAGCCGCCTGCAGCGCTTAACCGCGCTCTACCAGCAGGACCACTCGCATGATGGCTGGATGACCAAGCAGTACCTTGGCTATTACTACGACTACTTCCCCGGCACGCGGCATGACCTGCTGCGCCCGCTCAACGATGCCGATTGGCCGGCCTACACGACGGCCATCCGCCAGGCGGTGAGCGATGGCGCGACGTTCATCCTCACCGGCGAGGATGTGGGGATCGACCCGGCCACCGGGCTGACCACCTGGCCGCATCACGACGGCAAGCAGTTCACGGCGCTGGTCACCGCACTGGCGGGGGCGCAGTGGACGCTGGCCACGCGCGATGGCGACACGATCACCGCGACGCTGGGCAAGGGGAAGGTTATCCTCTGCCGCGAGTCCATCGACGCCGCCGGCAACACCAACCCGGAACTCGCCCAGTGGCAACTGCGCTGGCTGGGCCAGCTCGGTGGCGGCAACGCGAATGGGCTGCCACGCCCCACTGCCATCCCTGCGCCGGACGAGGCGAAACTGCTGCGCTGGTGGGCCGGCCTGGAGGCGATCACGCCGACCCCGCGCACGGTGACCTGGTTCGGCGGCAATCAATACGACATCAAGCTCACCCTCGACCCCGCCAAACCGTTGGGCGAGACCTTCCTGCTGCTGCTGCCGCCCACCGGCACGGTGAAATCGGTAGATTTCTCAATCAAGGGCAGCGGCCAGGGCGAAGTGCGCTTTGACGTCGGCTGCGATGACCAGCCCGACGGCGTCATGGCGACCATCCCCGCCGCCTTCACCCCCGCTGCCACCGCCACCACGGTGAAATGGACCGACGCCGTCACCCGCTACCTCGCCTGGCGCACGGCCACCAGCGCCGCCCCCATCCGCGATGGAAACGCCTGGCGCGTGGTGCCCGTCCGCGTGACGGCGACGGGGAAGGTAGAGGTGACGGTGAGTGAGGTGAGGGTGGTAGTGCAGTAGGCGTAATTCATGCTCTTACTCATGCACATGCTCATACTCAGGAACAATTCGAGATACGCAGTTTTGAGCATGAAATTGGAGCGCGAACCTCCTGGTGAGCAGATTATAGTTCTGCTTACGGTTCTCTCATCCGCTCACCAGGAGGTTCGCGCTCCAGGGGAGTATGCCGCACGGCATACTCCCCTGGAGCGCGGTACATACTTACTCGCTCATCACTCTACCTCAAACTGCACTTGCTTATACACCGCCGCCAACGATAGCTTGCATCCGATAGACTCGAGCGCCACCTCCTCATCTAATGCCGAATATTCGCTGAACAGCCAGTCATGGCCGTGCCGGCGGTAGCGTTCGATATGGGGGCGGTGCTGATCGATTAAAAGGTATTCCTTGAGCGATGGGATGGTGCGGTAGAATTCGGTTTTCTTTCCCCGGTCGTAGGCTTCCGTGCTGTCGGAAATCACTTCAATCAGCACGGTCGGGTTGACAAACGTGTCCCGCCGGCCATCGGCCTGTTGGGTGTCCCCGCAGATGACGGACAGATCAGGATAGGCGTAGAGGTTCATAGCTTCGATTTTCAGGCGAAAGTCACCAGGATAAGGCCGACAGGGTTTGCCATCCAGTTGGTTATACAGGTTGCTTAGAACAGCCGCAACTATCAGGTTATGATTCTCTGATGCCCCAGCCAGGGCATAGACCACGCCCTGATAATACTCGTGTTTACATTCGCCGGTCTCGTCGAGTTTGAAATACTCCTCCAGCGATATATATCGTTCCGGCAGTGCGCTCATAGTGTTTCCTCTGACAATATTGTACGTCATCATCCGGGGTTCGGCAATGGGATGTGCCGCAAGTGATTACCCCGGCGATAGTGGGATTTGCCCCGATGATGAAGCACCAAGTCCTGGCAGGGACGACCGAAAAGAGGAGATGGTGCGGTTAATTTCGGTCGTCCCCGCCGGGACTTGGCCTTTCCTTGCTAACCGAGACTCAACAATGAATTGCTTGGTTATTGTCGGTCGTCCCTGCCGGGACTCATGCAACACCCCTTCACTCCGGCCTTCCGCAGAATCGTCATCATCGGACACCAGTTCGTCAGGCCGGATTGCAGCAGGTTCAACCCGATGAAGACGGTGAAGAGCAGCCAATAGGGATGGACATAATGGGCCAGCAGCAGGCTGACGAGCAGCAGGGTACCGGCGATCAGGCGTAGGGCGCGTTCGATGGTCATGGGATACTCCTTTCGTTCTCCGATTCGGGGGTGTCGCCTAGGGCCAGGTGGTATTGCACCAGTGCAGTCTGTCGATCGAACTCCGCCAGCGCGCGTTGCACGCGGGCGTTGGTGAGCGCGCTCTGGGCGCTGAGTACGTCGAGCATCGGCACGATCTGGTTCTTATAACTCGCTTCCGCGGCGCGGTAGGCCTCTTCCGCCGCGGCTTCAGCCTGGGTGGCGGATTGCACCTTCTTCTCCGCCGTCTGCATGGTGAGCACCGCGTTGGTCACCTGCATGGTGATCCCCTGGCGGAGGGCCTCTTCGCGATCGTGTAGTTCCTCACGCTGGGATCGCACCGCGTGCAGTTGCGCCCGGGTGGTTCCCCCATCAAACAGCGGCTGGCGCAGTACCACGGCCACCGACCAGGTGCCAATCTCCGGATAAGTGGTGGGCCGCTCGAAGTCGTACTGCGCATGCACACCGAGCTGCGGCTTGCGCCCCGCCAGCACGATCTCCCGCTGGGCATCCGTCGCGCGGAGATATGCCTGCAGTTGCTTCATCTCGGGCCGGTGCCCCAGCGCTGCCTGGATGGCGGCGGGCAGTTCGGGCGAAGATGCGGCAGGCGTCTCGGTAGTTTGCGTGAGCGTGATCGCGGTCTCCTGTGGCAGGTTCAGCACGCGTTTCAGATTCGCCAGCGCGAGCTGGTAGCCGTTTTCCGCCTGCGCCAGCGCCGTCTGTGCAGTAGCCAGGTCGGCGGTGGGGCGCAGCACATCGAGCTTAGCCACCACCCCCTGGTCGTGCAGGCCGGTGGAGACGCGCACGGCTTCCTTCAGCGTGGTCACCTGCCCCTGCATCACCTCGACCATGCGCTGGGCGCTCAATACCTGGTAATAGGCGGTGGCTGCTTCAGCGGCGGTCTCCTGCCGGGTGCGCGCATAATCCTGCCAGGCGGCATCCACCCCCTGACGCGAGGCGGCGATCATGCCGCTGATCAATCCGCCGGTGTAGATGGGCCAATCCAGCGAGATGTTCTCCCACGGATTGTCCTTCACGCCGAAGACCAGCGTGCCCATCGGCGCCACGGTGAAGGAAGGATCCTTATCAAGCCGCAGATAGCCCGCTTCCCCCTGTACGGTCGGCAGTTTGTGGGCACGCGCTTCCTCCACTTTCGTCTGCGCCGTGGTCACCGCCTGCCGCGCGGCGTGGATGTTGGGGTTCGCCGCCAGCGCACGGGTGATCACGCCCTGCAAGTCATACGCTGCCGACTCCTGGGCATGGCCATGCGAGAAGGTCATCGCGATTATGAAAACGACGATCAATAACTTCTGTTGTCCTACCATCATCTTATCCTCCTACCGATGCAGGTGCCGGCACCGGTTCAACCGTTGGCTGCTTTACTTCATGCCGGTTGAGCAAGTAATAGATCACAGGTACCGCCACCGGGGTAAGAATGACGGCAGCCAGCTCGCCGGCCATCAACGCCAGCGCCATGCCCTGGAAAATGGGATCGAAGAGGATGACCACGCCGGCCACCACCACCGCCAGCGCGGTGAGCACGATGGGTCGGAAGCGCGTCGCTCCCGCGTCGATGCAGGCGTCGATGAGCGACAGCCCCTCCTTGCGTCGCAGCTCGACGTAATCGATGAGAATAATCGAGTTGCGCACCACGATCCCCGCGCCGGCGATGAAGCCGATCATCGAGGTGGCGGTGAAGAAGGCCCCCATTGCCCAGTGCGCCAGGATGATGCCGATCATCGACAGCGGGATCACCGCCATGATGGCAATCGGCGTTTTGAACGACGAGAACCAGCCGGTGACCAGCGCGTAAATGAGCAGCAGCACCACCGCGAAGGCCAGCCCCAGGTCGCGGAATACCTCATAGGTGATCTGCCACTCGCCGTCCCACTTCATGCTGTACTTCTCGGTGGAGAACGGCTGGTCGACCCAATACTGGGTGAGCGCATAGCCCTCCGGCAGCTTGAGTGCCTGCATGGCCCCTTTCGTCTTTAGAATATCGTAAACCGGGCTTTCCTCACGTCCCGCCACATCACTGGTGACGTAGACCACCGGCTTCAGGTTCTTATGGTAGATATTGCCATCCTGCTCTACCTTCTCGACCGTCACGATTTCCGACAGCGGCACCAGGCGGCCATTCGCGGCCTGCACATGGATGCTGCTCAGCCCTTCAACCGTGGAGCGCTCCGCGAGCGGGATGCGCAGGTTGATGCTCACCGGGTCTTCCTCGCTGGGGAGATGCGCCAGCCCGGCGGGATAGCCATGCACCGCCATCGCCAGCGTCTGTGTCACCTGCGCGGTGTCGATGCCGCTCAACGCCGCCTTTTCTTTGTCCACGGTGAAGCGGTATTCCGGCAGCGGGTCTTCGATATAGGAGTCGACATCCACCACGCCATCCGTCTGCTGCAGGATCTGCTGCACTTGCCGACCTATCTCCTTCTGGCGGTGGTAGTCGTTGCCGTAGATCTCCGCGACGATGGTCGCCAGCACCGGCGGGCCGGGCGGCACTTCCGCCACCTGCACCACCACGCCATGCCGGTCGGCGATTTCTTTGAGAATCGGACGCACGGCCTTGGCGATCTGGTGGCTCTGCCGTTTGCGGCTGCCTTTATCGCCGATGTTCACCTGGATGTCCGCGACATTCGCACCGCTGCGCAGGTAGTAATGCCGCACCAGGCCGTTGAAGTTGAATGGCGCAGAAGTGCCGGCATAGACCTGGTAATCGGTGACCTCCGGGACCGTCGCCAGGTAGGCGGCCATCTCTTCCGCCACCGCGTGGGTGGTCTCCAGTGTGGTGCCCTCCGGCGCGTTGATGACCACCTGGAACTCTCCCTTGTTATCGAAGGGGAGGATCTTCATGATCACCATTTTGCCGGGGAACATCAGCACCACCAGCAGCAACGCCAATCCCAGTCCGGCGATGAAGAGCATCCCCTTGCGCGGCGTCTCCAGCAATGGACGAGTGAAGCGCTCGTAGAGGCGCCGGGCCGGCCCCTGTGCATAGGCATGCTCATCCTGCTCCGTATGCACGCCATGATGCTTGCGCAGCAGATGGAAGGCCGCCCACGGGGAGATCATGAAGGCCACGAACATGGAGAAGATCATCGCCGCGGTGGCACCCACGGGGATAGGACTCATATACGGCCCCATCAGCCCCTGCACGAAGGCCATGGGCATGATGGAGGCGATGACGGCGACAGTTGCGAGGATGGTCGGGTTGCCCACCTCGTCCACCGCCCGCACCGCGACATCCACCAGCGATTTCCCCTTATTCTCCGCCAGCCGGTAGTGCCGGGCAATATTCTCCACGATGACGATGGCGTCATCGACGAGGATGCCGATGGAGAAGACCAGCGCGAAGAGCGTCACCCGATTCAGCGTGTAGTGCAGGAGATAGAACACCAGCATGGTGAGCGCCAGCGTCACCGGCACAGCCAGCCCCACCACGATGGACTCCCGCATACCCAGCGCGAACGCGATGAGAATGACGACGGAGATCACTGCCAGCAGCATATGGAAGAGCAGCTCATTCGATTTCTCGGTGGCGGTGTCGCCGTAGTTGCGTGTGAGGGTGATATGCACATCCGACGGCAGGCGCGTCTGCTCCAGCTCGTGCAGCTTCTGCTCGACGGCATGGGAGACGTTGATGGCATTCGCCCCTTTTTGCTTGGCGATGGCCACGGTGACGGCGTTGTATTCCGTGCCCGGCGCGTAGCGGGTGGTGTCGATGCCACTCATCTTGCCATGCGGCCCCACGCCCAGCGTCACGTATTGCGCGGGGTCTTCCGGACCATCGCTCACCTTCGCCACATCGCGCAGATAGATCGGATGCCCGCTGAAAGCGCCCACCACCAATGCGCCGACATCCTCCGCACTGCTGAGGAAACTGCCGGACTGAATGGTAATCGCCTTGTTGTCATTGGCCACCATGCCCGCCTGCATTTGCTGATTGGCGCCGGCAATGCTCTGCGCCACCACGCCGGGGGACAGGTGATAGCCTGCCAACGCGATGGGATCGAGATCGACACGGATCTGCCGTTGTGCGCCGCCGATGACGGTGATTTCCGAGACTTCTTTGATGGCCTTCAATTCATCAGATAGCCCCTGGTTGACGATGCGTTTGAGTTCCATCGGCGAGTATTTCTCGCTCCACACCGTCAGCGCCATCATCGGCACATCGTAGATCGAGCGCAGTTTGATCAGCGGCTGTGACGCCCCCACTGGCAGCGCCTCGGGGTGCGACGAGAGTTTATGGTACAGCTTCACCAGGCTGGCTTCTTCGTTTTCGTTCACATAGAAGCGCACGATGAACATTGCCTGGCCGGGCATGGCGGTGCTGTAGATATATTCGACGCCTTTCACCTCATTGAGGAGTTTCTCCACCGGCTTCACCACACGCGATTCCACCTCTTGCGGGGAGGCGCCCGGATCGCTCACCATGATGTCTACCATGGGCACCACGATCTGCGGCTCCTCCTCACGCGGCAGCGCGAGCATCCCCAGCACCCCGGCGATGAGCGCGGCGACGATGATGAGCGGCGTCAGCTTGCTGTTGATGAACCGCGCGGCCAGCGATCCCGCCAGTCCGAAACGTGGAGCACTCATAATGCACTCCTCTCCGCACGGATATGCTGCCCGGCGGTAATGCGATCCACCTGCGAGGTGATGATCCGCTGCCCGTCTTCGAGGCCGCTCAACACCTGCACACGGTCAGCAAGACGTTTGCCCAGCGTGACCAGCGTGAATTGTGCGGCGCCATACTCATCGACCACGTAGACGCCGGTGAGGCCATGGCGATCCAGCACGGCCCCGGCGGGCACGGTGAGTGCCGGTGCAGTGCCGGTGGTGAGGGTCAACCGTCCGAACAAGCCGGCTTGCACCCCCGCGGCGTGGGGGAGGTTGGCTTTCACCGTGAGCGTCCGGCTGGCAGGATCGGCGCTGGGCACAATCTCAACGATCGTCGCCGGCAGCGTCGTGTTCAGCGCATCGAGGCGGACCATCACCCGTGCCCCGCGCGCAAGCCGGGCGGCCAGCCGCTCCGGCACCTGGCAGATGAGCTGGTAGAGGGCGTCGTCATCCATGGCCAGCATGGGCTGTTGTGGCATCGCCATGTTGCCGGGATCGGCTTTTCGTCCGGTGATGATCCCGCTGAACGGCGCGTAGATCGCCGTATAACTCTCCATGGTATTCGCACCCGACAGTCCGGCTTTCGCTTGCGCAATGCCGGCGGCCGCCTTCGCGATGTCTTTCGCGCTCACCTGGTCCCGGCCTTGGGCCGCTTGGGCGGCGCGCACCCCGGCCTCCGCCTGCCGCACGGCCTGCTCCGCCGATTTGATATCTTCCCAGCGACCACCCTGGTGCGCCATGGCCGCTTCCTGCTTCGCCTGTGCATAACCGGCGTGGGCTTGTTCCACTTGTTTCTCGGCAGCGGTGACTTCCTGGGTGCGTGCGCCTTCGTAGACCTGGCTGGCCTGCGCTCGTGCGATTTCCAATCCCGCTTTCGCCTGGTTCACCGCGGCCTCTGCCTGGTGCACGGCCTGCTTCGCGGCGACCAGTTGCGTCTCGGTATGTTCCAACCGTTGCTTGGGGATGATATCCTGCGCGTATAGCGTCTTCATGCGCTCGGTATCGGCTTCCGCGCTGGCGAGGGCGGCTTTCGCGGTGGCCAACCCCGCCTCTGCCTGCGACACCTGCTGCTGGGCAGCCAGCACCCCCTGATCCGCCTGCAGCTTCTGCTGTGCCCGCGCGCCGGCTTTCACCAGATCCAGGTTCGCGACGGCTTGTTCATAGCCAGCCTTCGCCTGGCGTTCGGCTTCGTCCGCCTGGGCGATCTGTTCCGGGCGCGGTCCCTGTTTCGCCTTGGCCAGTTGTGCCCGCGCCTGCTCCAGCCCCGCCTGCGCCTGCTGAATCGCCACCGATGACTGGGTTCGCTGCATCGCATATCCGGTCTGTGCCTGTTGATAGGAGGCTTCCGCGTTGAGCACCCCGGCGCGCGCCTGCCGGACATTCGCCGCCAGGTCATTGCCTTCCAGCCGTGCCAGCAGTTGCCCGGCTTGCACATGGTCGCCCTCGCGGACGTAGACCACGGCGATCCGGCTCATCACCTTGGGCGAAATCTCAGCATGCTGAATCGCCGCCACGGTGCCCGGCACCTCCTCCGTCACCGCGGTGGGCTGGCGATGGAGCACGACGGTGGCGGCAGCCACGTCTCCACCCGCCCCCGGAGATTCCGGTTCGGCTTTCCCGCGTTGCGATCCCATGATCGCAAGCATGATGGCCACCACTACCATCAGCGGGATGCTGATCAATAGCATTTTTTTGTGTACCGGTCTCATCGGCAGACCCTCCTTACGGATAACGGATTAATCCTGCTGCACGAAGGCGCCCATCGGGCAGCCACGCAGACATTTGCCGCACTGAATGCATTTCTCCTGATCGATCACAGGCGCGCTATACCCTTGTTGCGAAATCGCCCCCACCGGGCAAGCGCGCACCATGGGGCAGGGATGGTTTTGTGGACAACGGGTTTTATGCAAGGTAATCGACATGGGACAATCCTCCGCAAAATAGTGATTACAAACCGCACGAGCCATTCAGGCAGCAAGTTCCGGTGGGACAGGTCGCCGGCTCATCGCCGGCAGCAGTGAGATGACCGACCCGACTGGCGAACGTGGACATCTGCTTTTGCACCTCCGCGCTCCCGCACTGCGGGCAATGCACCGGCGGTTCACTCGCACGCGACGATATCAGCTCTTCAAACTGCGCCTGGCAGTGGTGACACGTGAATTCAAATAATGGCATTCCTCTACCTCCAGAGATGGGATGGTCTCGGAGACCAATCAGCTTTACGTAGTATATAGCAATATACTTATATTGTAAACACCTTAATTGGCCCTCTTGTGAATTTTTTTAACGGGGTAAGGTGCTTGGAGCAGAAAGCGCCCTCACTTCCCGCCGTGCAAGCGTTGCCAGTTGGATGCTTTCAATACCTGTTTCCGCGGGGAGCAGAAATGAGGATGAGGGATTTATCTGTCAAGCTATACCGACAACCAAACTGCCAACAGGTTGTCTAACTATCTGAATATCTTCACTTTCCCTGATGGAGTTGACCTACTGTGTTGAGACGAATCTGTATAACCGCGTTGATACTGGTCGCGGCGGGGGCGATAGCGCTCGCGGCGGAGTTTACGCCGGCGGTGACGGCGGGGGGACTGGATCGCCCGCAGTGCCAGGCGTTTGCCGGCGGCAAGGCGCTGGGACCGGCGCCGGATGGCATGTTGGAGGCGCTGCTCGGGCTGACGCCGGGGCAGAAAGCCGAATGGCAGACGGAACCACAGCTCAGCAAGGTGCTCTGCTTCCGCATCGCCTTCACTCAGCCGGTGGAACTGGGCACCATCATCACTAATTACAGCGGTGGGCGCACGGCGGATTCCGCGAATCCGCGCCAAGGCACCAGCGTGAGCTATCTGAAGCCCGATGCCCCCTACCCCGGTGACGTAAGCAAGCCCGAGCAATGGGTGGTGCTGCCCACCGGCATGGTGAAGACACTGCCACCGGGGGTGAAGACGCGCGCCTTGCGCTTCCAGGATATCCAGGGGGAGTGGGGCTACGGCGCCGGCGGCGATCGGTTCGTGGCGCGCTTGAGTCCGTTTCTGCTCTTCCAGGAGCGCTATTACAGCATCCTGAACATCGGCAGCAGCAAGGTGAGCGGCAAGCGCGATGGCCCGAAGACCTGGCTGGGCACCTGGAATGAGGCACGCCCGCTGGCCGGCATCGTGGTGATGAACGGACAACCCGGCGCCGCGGAGGTGGAAGCGTTGAAATCGGACGTGACGGCCCACCCCATCCTCACTGTGGCGAAGGATTGGAAGAAATTCAAACCGCTGCCCGCCTCCGGCGGCCCGGTGGCCTATCCCCTGGATGCCCCCTTTCCCACGCGCGCGCTGCGCATGACCGCCGGCGGCTTCGGCAACGTCTTCCCGCTGGTGAACCTGGGCGCCGCGACGGACATCCCCGGCATGGAAGCCAGTCGCCCGCCCTTCACCTTCCGCTACAATATGCCGATGGACGGCTTCGTTGCACTGGATATCTTCGACAAAAAGACCAATAAGCGCGTGCGGCAACTGGTGGCGGAGGTGGCACGCGAGAAGGGACCGGTGGATGAAGCCTGGGACCTGCGCGATGCTCACGACTCCCCGCTGCCGCCGGGCGAATACGTGGCGCGCGGCATTGCCCGCCCGCCCTTCAAGCTCACTTATCAATTGACGCCGTACAATGCCGGACAGCCCCCCTGGTGGGCGCCGGTGAAAGGCGGCGGCGGCTGGATGGCCGACCACACCCCGCCGAACTGTGCCACCAGCATCGGCGATCTGGTCTTCCTCGCCAGTTCCTGCAATGAGAGCGGCGACGGGGTGATTGCCGTCGACCACGAGGGCAACAAGGTGTGGGGCGAACCGTATATCAACGGCTTCGACATCGCCCAGCGGCTGACGGCGGATGACCGCTATGTCTACGCCATCGACCCGGCGCAGATTCAGCGCATCGACACGCAGCTTATATTGCATCCTGAGCCGAAGAAGGATACCGCACAGACCATCTACAACTTCGCCTACACCCGCGAGTTGCCCGCCTGCTCCTGGGACCCCACTCATGGCGGCATCGCGGCGCGCGACGGCAAGCTGTATGTGGCCTTCTCCGCCGCGCCGGTTTCCTGGCTGCAGACCTGTTTCCTGTCGGAGAACCTGGACCCGGATAAATCCTTCCCGCGCATCTGGCTGGCGAAAGGCAACGGGGGGCGTGCCGGCCCGCTGGACGACCGCGTCTATGGGCAGGAGACGTACGACGAGCTAATGCGTTTCTACGCCGCCTTCCTGGTGGGCTCCACGCCGGCGAAAACGAAAACCTGGGCGAACGAATTCCTGCCCAGCTCCACGCAGGCCTATTTCGGCGATGCCCCGACGGAAGGCGGCATGGCCGGCAACCTGGTGGCGGCGTTCAAGCAGCCGGTGACCATCGGGTCCGTGCTGGTATCGGAAGGGCGCACGCAGGTCTACGCGCTGAAGCCCGGCGCCCAGTTGCCCAGCGAAGATCCCAATGCCATGGGCAACGACCCCGACGCGCGCGACAATATTGACAACAACAATGGTCTGAACGAGGACGACTGGATTCCGCTGACGCCAGCCGGCAAAGGCTCTGGTGCGGTGATCTACCAGGCACCCACGGGCGGCGTGAAGACGCAGGCGTTGCGCTTCAAGGCCACCCGCATCACCTTCGCAATGACCATGAATCGCCGTTTTGACGATCTGGCAGCGCAGGCGGAGCGCGTCTATATCGAGGGCAAGGATGCACCGGGCGGCGGTTGGGCGTTGACGCGTGCGCCGGAGAAGAGCGTGAACCAGTTCAACCCGGCGGTGATGGGCATGGTATGGAAGCAACCGGTGACGCTGCGCGGCGTGGGCATCGTACAGCCACGCGGCGGCATCATGGCGGTAGATACCTACGTCGGCCCTGCCGGCGGCGACCCGAAGACGGCGCTGGCTGATGATACGCAGTGGAAGGAGCTCGGTCGCTTCGCACCGGAAATCTACGAGGGGTGGTTCGCACAAAATCCCACCCTGCGCACCGTCGATTTCGGCAGCCTGCGCGAGGTGCGCGCGTTGCGCATCCGCGCGCTCTCCCCGCCGTGTGGACGGGATGCTCTGGTCGGCGGCGCCTGGCCGGCGGGCACCAATGTCTGCGCCGGGATCGTCGCCTTCCATTCCGCCGGCGATGACCCGGCCGGTCTGCCGGTCGATCTCAGCCAGCGCATCACTACCTACGCATTGCCCACCGATCCCAAGGAGATGGCGAAACCGGTGAAGGAGACGCCGTTCCGCGAGCCGGGGCATCTCGTCTTCGACAAGGCCGGCACGCTGTATGCCGAGTCCGCCGGGCGCATCGTCACCGTGAAGTTGGACGAGAATGGCTTCCCCAGCGGCGAGGGCAAAGAGGTGGTCAGTGCGGACAAGCTGGAGCAACCCTCCGCCATGGCCTTCGACGCGGAAGGACAGCTCTACGTCTCCGACATGGGCCCGCAGGTGGTGAAAGTCTTCGATGTGAAGACCGGCAAGCTGCTGCGCACCATCGGCAAGCCGGGCGCGCGCAAGCTGGGCAAGTGGGATGACGGCTATCTTGACCGACCAACCGGCATCACCGTCGACAGCGCCGACAAGCTGTGGGTCACCTCGGAACACTGGGCGCCCAAGCGCGTGAGCCGCTGGAGTCGCGACGGCGTCTGCGAGAAGAACTTCTACGGCCCCACGCAATATGGCGGCGGCGGCACCATGGATGAGCAGGACAAGTCGGTCCTCTACTACAATGGCATGAAGTTCGTCGTCGACTGGGAGAAGCTGGACTGGAAGTTGGACAGCATCGTCTTCCGCCCCGGCCCCGGCCTCTCCGTCGCCGCCTCCGCGCCCAACCACGCGTTCTATTATAAGGGGCACCGTTACCTGGTAGGCGGCGGGGGCGACCGTTCGGTGTCAGGCGTCTTCACCGAGCGCAACAATGTCGCGGTACCGCTGGCCATCGCCGGCCCGTTGGCCAATTGGGGCGAGATCAGCACGCGTCCGGAGCTGATGCAAGCCTTCGGTTCCCTGGACCGCGCCAAATACAGCTTCATCTGGATCGACAAGAACGGCGATGGTGTGCCGCAGCCGGAGGAGATACAGACGAGTGATAAGGTACGCATGCCGAATGCCTCAGTCGGCGAGGACCTGGCGATCAACTATGATGGCGGCCGCCTGCGCCCGAGCGGGTTCCTGGACAACGGCACGCCGCTCTACGATTTCGCCAAAGCCGAGGCGCTGCCGCTGATGAGCGGGAATTCCTGGTCCAATGGGCAGGGGCAGACCTTCGTGATGACCAACCAGTGGGATCGCCTGCTCGACACCGACGGTAAAACCGTGCTGTGGGACTACTTCGACGAATTCGCCATCTTCGGCGGCTGGTATGCCAGCGGCTGGGGCTATGACCGCCCACCGGGCAAGCTCAATGCCGAGCAGTGGATCTACGGCCATCTCAACGGCGTGAAGGCGAAAGCCACCACCGAGGACTACTGGGTGACGAACAGCGACCAGGGCGACTGGTTCCTCTTCACCAACGATGGTTTCCTGGTCGGCTGCATCTTCGGCGGCCCCACTGGCTACGGCCTGCGTCGCTGGACGATGCCGGACTGGACGCCGGGCAAGGTCGACCTTTCCGACTTGCGCCTGCAACAGGAGTGCTACGCGGGTGATGTGGTACGCGCCAACGATGGGCATGTCTACGCGGTGGCGGGCAAGAACCATATGAGTATCGTGCGCGTGGATGGGCTGGAGGAGTTGGAGCGGTTGACCATCCCCTTCACTGTTACCCAGCAGGATGTGGACAAAACGCATGATTGGGCGGTACGCCAGATGACGCAGGCACAGGTGACGCAGGAGCAGAAGGCCGCCAAAGTGCCGTATCTCGATGCCCCGGTCACCGTGGACGGCTCGCTGGATGATTGGCCGGATGACCTTTTCTTCACCATCCAGGAGACGCACCAGATCGGTTTCCACATGGACAAGTGGGTCACCCTGGCCGAAGGCGCGCTGGCCTATGACGAGAACAACCTGTATGTGGCGGTGAAGGCGCTGGACGGTTCGCCGATGAAGAACGCCGCCACCGACCTGAAGACGCTCTTCAAGACCGGCGATGCCGTCGACCTGCAACTGGCGCTGGACCCCACCGCGGATGACAAGCGCACCGGCCCGGTGCCCGGCGACATCCGCCTGCTCATCGCCCGCGTGAAGGATCAGCCGGTGGTGATGCTCTATAAGTACAAAGACCCGAAGGCATCGCCGGATAAGCGCACGCACTTCACCTCGCCGGTGAGCGAGCTGTGGGTGGACGATGTCGAGCAGGTGGAGACGGCGACCGTCGGCTTCAGCACAACGAAATCCGCCAGCGGCGACGGCGTCTGCGTGGAAGCGGTCATCCCGTGGAAGGCGCTGGGCGTCGCGGCCCCGGGCATCGGCAGCAAACTGCGCGGCGATCTCGGCCTCCTGCAAAGCGATCAGAACGGCGTCTCCACTATCAGCCGCCTCTACTGGTCCGGCAAGTCCCAGCGCGTGGTCAGCGACCTCCCCTCCGAAGCCCGCATCAACCCGGCGCTGTGGGGCGAATTCTACTTCGTCGAAGCGGAGAAGGGCATGAAGTTCGGGCCGGATGATAAGGACCCGCTGGCCGGGCCGTAGGATGGGGGCGGAGTTTGGGGGTAGGCTCGGATGGCCTACCCCCACCTTACTTTCATCATCTTATGGCCCACTGACTACCTGATACACGATCTGTGTCCCCTGATAGATCGGCTGATAGTAGACATTCCCACACTGGTAATAGCCGCCATAGATCACGCAACCGGTCGGCAGGGAGGTGACGATGGCGCCGATGGCCAGACCGGCGATGAAGGCGCCCGTGTTGTCGTAATACCCGCCGGAATATCCATCATGGTAGACATAGCCAGTGTTGGGGTAGTAATTACCGCCATGGATATGCTCCGGAGAAGCGACATATCCGTACCGGTTATAATTATTCCGTGTGACGATCGTGGTATTGTAGTCGTTACGATTAGGATAGTATGTGCGTGAACCCGGATAACGGTTATAATCCCCGTACCCACCGATATTTTCGCGCGAGAAAGAGGCGGAGTTGTAACGTGTAGAGAAGCCGGCCTGGCCTCCCCCGCGCGCTCCGCCGAAATCACCGTGGCTGAAGCTGCCACCCTGGAAGCTCCCACCACCGCCCCCGCGAAAACCGCCGCCACCACCACGGCCGCCTCGTTGCGCATAGCCGACTTCCGCCCAGACCAGTACGGCGAGCAGCACGACCAGCGAACACCCGATCAGCAAGAGTCGTTTCCGCATCAGTGTCTTCATCGCTAAGTCCCCTTTCTTCAGCGTGCAGTGCGACCTTGTCGTGGGGTCTGCGGCATTTCCATCACCTTAATGATCTGCGCACCGGCCGGCGGAGTGAAGGTGAAGTAATTCGCCGGGAACGCCGGGCTTGTGTCCCAACGTGTGAAGGTCATCATGTACTGCGGCGTGCCCTTTTGCGTCTTATCGAGGATAACCAGCCGCCGCGGGAACGGCGTTTTGCTATCCTCCACCCAGAGCTGCCAATCCACGTCCGGCTGCCGGAAGGCCAGTTGGTTGGTATAGACGCCATTAATGAGACTGGCGCCCACCAGCCGACCGGAGGTGACTTTCCCTGTCAGGGTAACATAGGGGTCTGGCGCCAGCAGGTCGGCGATCGGGAGGGCAATGCCGTAGCGCCGCTCGAGCCAGGGCAATGTTTCGGCAATGGTGCTCGGCGTGCTGACTACACCGTAAGTATTGGTTTTGGGCGTATACAGCGTCACCGTGCGACCATTGTAATAGGCCACGCGGTTATTATTCGGGCTGGTGAACTCCACGCGCATATGATTCGGACGCTGAACGGCCACATCAATCGCGTGGTTCATCGCCAGATGCTCACCGGACGGCAGCACGACATCATGCGTCGCTTCGCCATGCACGGTGAACTCGTTGAGTGAGCTGAGATAATTGCTCGTGCCTTGCAGGATCTCGGCGACCTTGGGCGAGATGGCCGGCGCCGCCGGCTGCGCTGGACGCTGCGGTTGTCCGTGACTGACTGTGACGACAATGGCGATAGTCAGTGCCAGCAGCCCAATGATCACCAAGGGCTGCCGTAATGATCGGTGCTTCATGCGTTAACCTCCTGGAACGATGCTGTGAACAATCCCGTGTGTATCTTTTCCATGCCGCGTGGTGTTCATGTGTCTGCGTCGGCGAAATCGCTCGACATCACCGCATCCGTCGTATGGATTGCAGCAAATTCGCTGATGCGGGATGAACGTTCTATGCGCAGAAGCAAACGAGGCTAATAGGTGAAGTCGAATGTGATAAGTGGTCCCTGGGTGGTCACGTCATACAGGAAGTCGTTCTTATCATAATTCACTTTGATCGCCCGATATGCAAGGCCGAGGGAGAAATTATACGTGAAGGCGTACTTGACACCGGCATATATCTGCCAGCTCCACTTCGACCCAACGCCGAAACCGCCGATATCCCCCTGCCCGGTGAATGACCACTGATGGTCTAACAGCGAGTAATAATCCAGCCCGATGAACGGGTCCACCCAGGTTTTGCTGCCGCTGAGATGCAGGGGAGGATTGAGGGCTGACTGGAAATCGAGCGTATTATCCAACGCCCACAAGCGCAGTCCGCCCAGTGCATGGAACCCCTGGCAGTCATTGCCAAAAAAACGATACCCATAGGCGCCTTCGAGGAGGAATACTTTCATCTCAGCATGCACCTGGTCGAAATCGGGTGTATTGACGGCAATGTCATCCGTGTGGTGTAGATAGACGCCATCGATATAGAAATACTGCGTCTTTTTCCATCCCGACCAGCGCACGCCCGGGGCAATATCCAGACGACGTATCGCCTGGCTGAAATTGTGGTCGATATGCACAATCTGCCCACCAAGACCGATGTCATCCGTGAATCCGGCGAACCAGGTATACGGCGCGAGATCGTATTGCCAGCGCGCTGTTTGGCCTGGAGGTGTTGCCATCGGAAAGCCGTGCGCACTTTGCAGCGCACAGAGCACGATGAGAACGCCTATGAGAAACGCGAGATGCGGCACACCGGTCCGTATTCTCATTGAATCACCCCTGCTCCAATCTGCGATCACCCGGATGGCAACAGTGATATTGTACCGGGTATATCTGCCGGTGAAAAATCGAAATACGAACATAACCTCATCGTTGTCCTGCAGTATATCCATCGCTCACGATTACCTGTGCGCGAAGTGGCCATACATGCATTGGTTGAATCGTCATCTTCATCGTCACCATGCGTATCAAAGCACAATTCCAATGACTAATCTGGATGATGAGGAACATGAGCCATCCTGGTTTGTCATGATCGCGTAAGAGGAGGAATGGTATGCGAATACGACGAGTGTTACTCTACGTGGGTGCCCTGATGTTTCTGCTGCTGTTCGCGGCCCCGGTGATGATGGCGTCACCGGCAAAGACCCGCAGCACATCACGCCCGAAAGCCCCTGCTATCAGCCCGCGGGCCACGGAATTGGTGCATAAAATGAGCGAGTACCTGGCAGGGCTGAACAAATTCCAGTTTGAGGCCGAAACCAGCAAAGAGGTCATCATCCCCGCGCAAGGGCGCGTGGATGTGCTGGCGCGAGTGGATGTCTCCGTACAGCGCCCGAACAAGCTGTATGTCGGAATTACTCGGGCGAATCGCGATCGGCAATTCTTCTATGACGGGAAAACATTCACCGTCTACTCGCCATCAACAAAGTATTACGCCGTCGCACCAGCTCCACCCACCATTGACCAGATGCTGGATTCGATCGATCAGTACGAGGGGATCACCTTCCCGCTGGAAGATCTCCTCTACGCGAATGTGGAGAAAACGCTGATGCCGGATGTACGGTCGGGTACCTATATCGGTCCCAGTATCGTCAATGGGTTCTCTACCCAGCAATTGCAGTTCCGGCAAAAGGATGCGGATTGGCAACTCTGGATCGAGGATGGGAACATGCCGGTGCCCCGGCGACTCGTGATAACCGACCGGGGTGTCACCGGTGAGCCAGGGTTTACCGCCACGATGACAAAGTGGAATGTTGCTCCGACCTTCAGCGAGAGTACTTTCACCTTTACTCCCCCGGCGGGAGCAAAAAAGATTCAATTCCTGAAACCGCGCAGAGCACGCTGAAACACGCCTGCTTTGGCGAGAAAGGGGGGAAACTATGCGTCTGCAATCGTATATGACGCGTGATCGGCGATTTCCGGCACGAATACTCGCCATTGTTGCCATCCTCACGCTGGCTAGTCTATTCGTGCTGATGGGCATGGCCTCCGCGAGAGGGGGGCGAGGAGGAGGGGGCGGAGGAGGACGAGGGGGCGGCGGACGACCGAGTGGGGGCGGTCGACCGAGCGGCGGCTACCGTCCGAGTGGCGGTGCACGACCGGGGGGCGGCTACCGTCCGAGCGGAGGTGCACGACCGTCCCACCCGATAGCAGGAGTACGCCCCGGTGGTGGAGTGCGGCCAACCCCACCGATAGCGGGAGCACGCCCGCCATATCCGGGTCGCCCGGGGACGCACCCGCCCGGCTATCGCCCGCCGGCCGCACGACCGCCAGTTTATCCGCCGCGTGACAATATTCACAACGGGCATCGACAGGCGGATATCTATTACCACAACCACTATTACAATTACGACAACTCGTGGCCGGGTCGAGCGCTGGTAGTCGGCGCAGTCGTCGCCAGCTTACCGCCCAATTGCACCACGACTGTCATCAACGGCGTGACATACCAGCAATGTGGAAGCACGTATTACCAGCCGGTCTACGAGGGTACGACGCTGTCGTATCAGGTTGTGCAGCCATAAGCAATGCGAAGTAGGACGCATCGGGATGCCGCTCGACCGGCATCCCGATATGTTCGTTGAGAAACAGCATGGATGATTATCAGGCTCATCCGGAAGAACTTGATGCGAGAACGCGCCTGGCGAGTATACGCACTGCGCTGGCCAGTGAACGCACGCTGATGGCCTGGATCCGCACCGATTTTTCCATCATCACCTTCGGGTTCAGCATCTATAAATTTTTCCAATACCTCAATACTGCGCTGGTCGCCCATGCCCCGGTCGCCGGCCCTCGCCGGCTGGGGCTCAGCCTGATCGCCCTCGGTATCGTCTCGCTGGTCGCCGCGATCTGGCAGCATTGGAGCCTGCTGAAGCGCTTGAGTGTCGGCGGCATGCACTTCTCTCCATGGCGTACCCCGGCCGTAATCATCGCGTTGCTCATGGCAGCGCTCGGACTCTGGCTGTTCGTGGCGCTCTTCTTTAAGTTACCGTATATCTGATCCGGGTTCATCGCGCCACGAGCGCCCCAATCCCTGGCGGTCTCGCCGTTCTGCTGCTATGCGGTTGACGGCATCCGGGAAGGCACGGTGTATCGTCGCCAGCCGCTCTTCGGCCAGCCGTTCCACCGTAGACCGGCGGGATGCCGGGACATTCGCTGCCAGATGGTGCAACAAGGCACCGAGCCGGCGTTCCACCTGGACGGAATCGGCCCCATAATGCATGATTTCCAGCAAACTGAGCGCCAGGTAATCCTCCCACGTTGATGCCGGGAAGACCAGTCGCAGCGTCCCCGCAGCATCCTTCACCTGGCCGATATCGAGTTGCGAATTACCGAGATCGATCAGCATTGCCTCGATCTGGTCGAGCACTTCCACAGCCGTCGTGGGATCATTGACCGCCGGGGAGAGGGCGCGAATGGCGATGTCGACCAGCAGGCGAATGGCGTATTGTGGGTGATATCTGATCGACCGTTCCTTGCTGAGGACAATCGCCCGGCTGAGTCGCTCCTCCGGGATAGCGGTGTCCGCGCCGTGCACCACTGCCAGCGGCTCCCTCGCAATAACTGGATCGCCGATCCCGAATGGCAGACGTATCACCGCATTCGCCTGCTGTGCCAGTTCCACCAGTTGTGGTACATCGATGATCAATAGATAACGCGGTGCGCCATCGTAAGTGACCTGCTGCGTCATGGGGGCCAGTTCCGTGATCGCGGTGTCGACAATAGCCTTCTCATGGCTCGTATCTGCATAGGGCTGGTACGTCTGCCGGATCTCGCGTAAACCCGCGGCACTTAACTGGTTGAGCACCTCGGATTCAGTGATCCTCCACGGCGTCAAAGCCAATTGGATCAGGATAAAGACACTGGCAAGCAACCAGATAAAGGTGACCCAAACGGAGAGCGCGCCGATACTCCCGTCCGCGTGGCTCGTGCCGATGTTGCGCAAGGCAAACAGCGTAAACAGAAAGGTGCCGGTAAAAATACCCACCGCGTGCAAGAGGGTCTTTGAAGCCAGGACGGACACCAGGCGCGGCGAGTAAGTTGTCGTCAGGAAGGTGATGTAGATGATGGCCAGTGAGAATACAATGCCGGTGAGTGCAATCATACCCGTGGACACCGCCGAGAGGATGGCGATGAGGACATCCCGATCCATGCTCGATACCAGCCATGGGAAGAGGCGATAATTAAGGTTGGGCACCGTATAACCGAGCGCAAACGCTACCAGGATATACACCCAGGGGATGAGGCGGATATCCCACTCGCTGAACTGTTGGTGTCGCTTCATACAATCCGAGGGTGTAAAATATTTTGTGCTAATCCCTGAAATATGATACGTTTTGTATCTTTTCAAGGGGGCACACATGAACAAGTTAGTGACACGCGAGCAATTGAAGGAGTATTTAGCAGACAATGGCC
>Ga0272448_1002236_pt1 | contig 24695 bp, 16 predicted proteins | sample YNPCB0191_FD_202220 | JGI IMG/M metagenome (GOLD analysis project Ga0272448, IMG submission 202220) | Hot spring sediment microbial communities from Yellowstone National Park, WY, United States - YNP-CB-019-1 | ecosystem: Environmental > Aquatic > Thermal springs > Hot (42-90C) > Sediment... | reverse complement strand
CCTTGCTCAGCTTGACCTGGACAACGACCTCAACCTGCAAACCCGTGTACATAGCCTGTTCGACAGACTGTCCTCCCTCCCCATGCGCTCTGACTATCCGTTCGACGAGCCATCTGATCTGACCGGTATCCGTCGTTCGCGTCCAGATGGGCCAAGAAGGCTCAGCAATACGCTCGGCCAGGCTGAGCTTCTCGATCGTGTGCAAGCAGCGTGGCTTGGCCGCTGTGCTGGCTGTCTGCTGGGCAAACCGGTCGAGGGTTGGCGCTCCTATGTCATGTGGCCCTACCTGAAGGATCTCGGCCGCTACCCGCTTAGCGACTTCTTCCGTTCCGATGTGCCCGATGCCCTTTATGCCAGGTACAAGATAGGCCGTGAGCGTGCCTATGTTGACCGGGTGACGCACATGCCGGAGGACGACGACACTAACTATACAGTCATCGGACTGGCCGTCTTGAAGAAATACGGCCCTGACTTCCGCCCAGACGACATTGCACAGTTCTGGCTGGACAATGTCCCCATCATGCACACGTTCACAGCAGAACGTGTTGCCTACCGCAACTTTGTCAACCTGATTCTGCCGCCTGCCTCGGCCTCTTTCCGCAACCCCTACCGCGAGTGGATCGGCGCCCAGATCCGCGCCGATTTCTTCGGTTACGCCACACCAGGCAACCCTGAGATGGCTGCCGAGTTGGCCTGGCGCGATGCCTCGATCAGTCACGTGAAGAACGGCATCTACGGCGAGATGTGGGTCGCGGCCATGTTGGCCGCCGCGCCCTTTGTCCAGGACGCGCGCCAGGTCATCGAGATTGGTCTGTCTGAGATCCCCCGCAATTGCCGTCTGGCCGCTGCCGTGCGCCAGGTGATATCCTGGCGTGATGAAGGTGTTGATGTTGAGGAAGCCATTGCGCGCATCCACCGGCGCTGGAACGAGGACAACCCGCATCACTGGTGCCACACAATCAGCAACGCGCAGATCGTTGCCCTGGGTCTACTGTGGGGCGAAGGAGACTATGAGAGATCAATCTGCCGGGCCGTGCAGGCATGCTTCGATACCGACTGCAACGGTGCCACTGTCGGCTCTATTTTCGGCATGATGCACGGTACCGGCGCTCTGCCTCAGAAGTGGACAACCCCCCTGAACGATACACTGGAGACCGGCATCGCCGGCTATCACCTTGTGCGCATCAGCGAGATTGCCAGCGAAGGGTTTGAGGTGTACCAGCAGATCGCAGCAAGAATGGCGTGATCGCGGGCTGCTGCTCCTTGCAGCTCCACACCTATGATCCGTCATACTCACTGGAAGGAGAACACGATGTTACACAAGATTCGCTGGACGGATAAGAAGATCGCCCAGCGTATCACACTCATCGAGCCCCTGGTTTATCGTCGCCGCCTGCAACTGCCGCCGTTTCGCTATCTACAACTGCCCGATCCCCTTGCCAGCCCGCCGGTCGGTCCACAGATTGATGATTCGTCGTGGACGGTCATTGAACATAATACATACTGGGGACAATGGTGGACAGACTTCCTGCTACGCACACACTTTCGAGTGCCGGGCGATTGGGATCCTGCACTGCCGGTTGCCCTTTATCTTCCTCTCGGTGAGTCTGGTGATTTCAGTCACCCTGAAGCGTTGGCCTATGTTGATGGCACAGCTTATGCAGCCTGCGACCGTCACCATCAGGAGATCATGCTGCCGCCGCAATGGAAGGATGGCAAGGAGCATTTACTGGCCCTGCATGGCTGGTGCGGCCTGGGCGGCTGGAAAGGGTTCGAGCCGGGCACAAAGCTGTTCATGCGTCCCTGTTCTGTTGTGCAGATAGATCAGGCAACGCGCGATTTCATCGCCACGGCGCGCGTCGCCCTGGGGGCTGCCAACGCTCTGGATGCTAACGAGCCGGCCAAGGGACACTTGCTCAATGCTCTGGATGAAGCCTTCACCATTCTGGACACCCGTGAGCCACTGGGTGAGGCGTTCTACGCCAGCGTCCCGGCTGCCCATGCTGCACTGCGAGCCGGTATTGCCAAAGCCGGCCCACCCCTGGCCGCCACAATCGTCGCCACCGGTCACTCACATATTGATGTGGCCTGGCTGTGGACGCTCGGACAGACGCGGCGCAAGGCCGGCCGCACGTTTCACAACGTCTTGCGCCTGATGGAACAGTTTCCCGAATATCATTTCAGCCAGAGCCAGGCCCAGCTCTATGACTATGTCCGGCAGGACTATCCCCAGTTGTTCGAAGACATCAAGAAACGGGTGGCCGAGGGGCGCTGGGAGATACTGGGCGGCATGTGGGTGGAGGCCGACTGCAACCTTTCTGGCCCGGAATCGTTGGCCCGCCAATTCCTGCTGGGGCGTGGCTTTTGGCGTGAGCACTTCGGAGCAGGCGTTGATTCCCCGGTGCTCTGGCTGCCCGATGTCTTTGGCTATGCCTGGAACCTGCCACAACTGATCAAAGAGGCAGGCTGTGATTACTTCTTCACCATCAAGATCGGTTGGAACCAGTACAACCGTCTACCCTATGACAGCTTCTGGTGGCAGGGACTGGACGGCACGCGCGTTCTGACCCACTTCAGCACCACACCCGAAGCCAACGGCTACGGCGTCAGCACCTATAACGCCCGGGCCACGGCAGAGCAGGCCATCGGCACCTGGAACAACCTACAGCAAAAAGAACACGAGCAGATCATGCTCATGGCCTTCGGCCATGGCGACGGCGGTGGCGGCCCGACGCGCGAGATGCTGGAGAACATCCGCGAGATGGCCAGTTTTCCGGCGACGCCGCGCCTGCGTCAGGATAGCGTCGTCAGTTTCTTCAAGGAGCTTGAGAGACAATCCGGCGACAGGCTGCCCACCTGGAACGGTGAGCTCTACTTCGAGCTGCATCGCGGCACCTACACCACCCAAAGTCGCAACAAACGGGCTAACCGCAAGAGTGAGTTTCTGCTCCACGATGCTGAGTTTCTGGCTACCCTGGCGGCAGACCTCGATCCTGCCTATACCTACCCGGCAGACACGCTCAAGAAGCTGTGGCAGGTGGTCTGTCTGAACCAGTTCCACGACATCATCCCCGGCAGCAGCATTGGCCCGGTGTATCAGGAATCGCAGAAGCAGTATGCCCACGTCCGCGAGGAAGCCGGCGCTGTGCGTGATGCCGCGCTGCAGGCAATCGCCGCCGGGACCGGTGGTGATGTCCTTGTCGTGAACCCAACTTCATTCGAGCGCAATGACCTGGCCTTCTATCCGGTGAGTATTTCCACCGGTCTGCGCACCGTTGATGGACGTCCGGTTGCCATGCAAGCCACCGACGGGGGGACGCTCCTTGCTCTCAACAGTGTGCCACCGTATACGGTTGTTCCCCTTGTTCAGACCGATGCGCTGGTCACCCCGCCAACCGGCCTGACGGCATCGCCGACCCGCTTGGAGAACATCTATCTGCGCGTGGAGCTCAACGATGCAGGCGACATCATTCGCATCTACGACAAGGTCAATCAGCGTGAGGTTCTGCCGGCGGGCGCGGTGGCCAATCAGTTCCAGGCCTTCGAGGACCGACCTATGAACTGGGACGCCTGGGATATCGACATCTTCTACGACGACAAGATGTGGACGGCTGATCCCGCCTCATCCGTCGCCGTCGTTGAGGCCGGCCCGCTGCGGGCAACACTGGAGATCAAGCGTCGTATTCTGCACAGTGATTACGTGCAGCGTCTGTCGCTGGCATATAACAGCTTTCGCCTGGACATCTCTACCACCATCAACTGGCAGGAACGGCATATCCTCCTCAAAGCTGCCTTCCCGGTGGATGTGCTGTCGCCGGTAGCGACGTATGAGATCCAGTGGGGGAACGTCGAGCGGCCAACCCACCGTAACACCAGTTGGGACTGGGCGCGCTTCGAGACCTGCGCCCAAAAGTGGGTGGATCTCAGCGAGGGTGACTATGGCGTGAGCCTGCTGAACGACTGCAAGTACGGCCACGATATTCAGGGGAACGTTATGCGCGTTAGCCTACTGCGCGGTACAACTGTTCCGGATCCTCTGGCTGATGTGGGGGAGCATGAGTTTACCTACAGCATCCTTCCTCACAGCGGGCGATGGAATGAAGCAACGATTGGTGCAGCCTACGCCCTGAACGATCCTCTGCTTGTGGTGAGGGGAAGTGGGGCGGCGGCGGCAGCACGCCAGCGTAGCCTGATTTCCGCCGACCGGTCGAACGTTGTGATCGAGACGATCAAGCGTGCCGAGGATGGTAATGGCATCATCGTGCGCCTGTATGATAGTCAGCGGCAGCGCGGTCGGGTAACGCTCACCTGTAGCTTCCCGCTCAAGGCTGCCTGGCGAGCCAATCTGCTTGAAGAGAACAAAGAGCAATTACCGGTCAACGGTCATCGGGTGACCTTGTTTGTCAAGCCATACGAGATCGCCACGCTGAGATTGGTAGCTGAGGTATAGTTCGATTGGGGTTAGCAGCGCACTCTTGACTTTCGATGCCAATTCATCTATGCTCTGGATAGAAGGATCACCTTGCTGCGGCCGCGTTCATTTCCGGTTGACATATTGGTGACGACGCCAGATGAGATGCGTCATTCTCTGAACGAGGGCAATTTCTTTATCCTTCAAGGAGGGATTTGGTGATGAACAAGACAACACTCGGCCTTATTGTCGGCAATCGTGGGTTCTTCCCTGCTCACCTATGTGAACAGGGGCGGGAGCGAATCCTCAAAGTTCTGAACGAAGAGGGTATCAACGTCATTGCCCTCTCGCCTGAGGATACCAAGTATGGTAGCATCGTCACAAACAGCGACACCCAGAAGTGTGCCGATCTCTTCAAAAGGAATCGCGAGAAGATTGATGGTATTCTCGTTACTCTCCCCAACTTCGGCGAAGAGCGCGCTATTGCCAATGCCATCCGCTGGTCGGGGCTGGACGTGCCCGTTTTGGTACATGCCTATCCCGACGACATGACCAGGATGACCATTGCTGACCGGCGCGACTCGTTCTGCGGCAAGATGTCTACCTGCAATAACCTGCATCAGTATGGGATAAAGTACACGCTGACGACGTTGCACTGTGTGGAGCCAGAGAGTGAGAGTTTCCGCACTGATTTGCGCCGCTTTGTCGCAACATGCCGCGTCGTACGTGGGCTCAGAGGTGCACGCATTGGCGCTATTGGTGCCCGCCCGGCAGCCTTCAACACCGTTCGCTTTAGCGAAAAGCTGCTTGAGCGCGCCGGAATCTCTGTTGATACAATTGATCTGTCGGAGATCTTCGGCAAGGCTGAGCGGATCGCCAGCGATGACCCCAAGCTGAAAGCCAAGCTGGAGAAGATGATGGGCTATGTTTCGACAAAAGCTGTTCCCAGCGAGGCGTTGGTCAAGATGGCCAAGTTTGGTGTCGTCGTTGATGATTGGATGGCCGAGAACAATCTTGTCGCCAGCGCCGTGCAATGCTGGACATCAATGGAAGAGTACTATGGTGTTGTTCCATGCACGATCATGAGTATGATGAGTAACGAGCTGATGCCTTCGGCCTGCGAGACGGACATTACCGGCGTCGTCGGCATGTACGCCCTGGCCCTGGCCTCCGGTAAGCCCAGTGCCCTCATTGACTGGAACAACAACTACGGTACCGATCCGGACAAGTGTGTCATCTTCCACTGCTCGAACCTGCCCAAGGACGTGTTCAAACAGGAATCCATCAAACCGGAAGAGATTCCGGTTATGGACTATCAGGAGATCATAGCCGGAACGGTTGGCAAGGAGAATACCTACGGCACCATTGTCGGGCGCGTCAAGGCCGAGCCGTTTACCTACTGCCGCGTATCAACCGATGATGTGAATGGACTCATCGCGGCCTACGTGGGTGAAGGTGAGCTGACCAACGATCCGTTGACCACTTTTGGAGGCTACGGAGTTGCTCACATTCCGAACCTGCAGGGCCTGTTGCAGTTCATCTGCGAGAACGGCTTCGAACACCATACGGCCATCAATTTGTCGCAGAGCGCGGCGGCAGTGTATGAGGCACTCGACAAGTACATGGGCTGGGACGTGTATTATCATCGCGGGTAGGAGGTTACCGTGACCACACGTAAGTATGCCATCGGTGTGGACTTTGGTACGGAATCCGGCCGGGCGATGCTGGTTGACGTTGCCGATGGGCAGGAGATTGCAAGCTATGTTCATCAATACGCCAACGGCGTCATTGATGAGAAGCTGCCGGGCACGAGCATTCGCCTGGAGCCGGATTGGGCACTACAGGACCCCAACGATTACCTGGAAACGTTCAAGATCGCCGTGCCCGCCGTCGTGAAGCAGACCGGGATTGACCCGGCAGACGTTATCGGTGTGGGTATTGACTTCACCGCCTGCACCATGATGCCCACGAAGAAGGATGGCACGCCGCTCTGCTTCATCCCAGAATGGCGCAGGAATCCTCACGCCTGGGTGAAGCTGTGGAAACACCACGCTGCCCAGCCGGAGGCCAACAAGCTGAATCAGATTGCCCAGGAGCTCGGCTATACATTTCTGCAACGGTATGGTGGTAAGATCAGCTCTGAGTGGTTCTTCCCCAAAGCCTGGCAGATTCTGAATGAGGCGCCGGAAGTCTACACGGCTGCTGACCGTTTGATCGAGGCGGCCGACTGGGTGGTGTGGCAGCTTACAGGTGTCGAAAAGCGCAACACCTGCACGGCCGGCTACAAAGCCATGTGGTCGAAACGCGAAGGCTTCCCCCCGGATGCCTTCTTCAAGGCGCTCGACCCACGTATGGAGCACATCATTGACGAGAAGATGACCCGCACATACTATCCGCTTGGCGCCAAGGCCGGTGGGCTGACGCCGGAGGCGGCTAAGTGGACGGGGCTCAAACCAGGTACGGCCGTGGCTATTGGCAATGTAGACGCCCATGTTTCTGTTCCGGCGGCAACGGTGGTTGAGCCGGCCCGCATGGTGATCATCATGGGCACGTCGAATTGCCACATGGTGCTGGGCACCGAGGAGCACATCGTGCCTGGCATGTGCGGCTATGTCGAGGATGGCATTATCCCCGGCTTCTTCGGCTACGAAGCGGGCCAGTCGTGTGTAGGTGATCACTTTGCCTGGTTTGTGGAGAACTGTGTGCCCGCAGCATACGAGGATGAAGCCCGACGGCGCGGGCTGAATATCCACCAGGTATTGGAAGAAAAGGCAGCCCGGCTCAAGCCGGGAGAGAGCGGGTTGGTTGCCCTGGACTGGTGGAACGGCAACCGCAGTGTGCTGGTGGACGTGGACCTGACCGGCATTCTGTTGGGAGCAACGCTGGCAACCAAGGCCGAGGAGATCTATCGTGCCCTGATCGAGGCCACTGCCTATGGCACGCGTATCATCGTTGATACATTCAAAGCTAACGGCGTGCCCGTGCGCGAAATCATCGCCACCGGCGGCCTGCCCGACCGCAACAAGCTGCTGATGCAGATTTACTCCGACGTGACCGGCCTGCCCATCAATGTGGCCGAGACGCATCAGGCCGGAGCATTAGGCTCGGCGATGCATGGGGCTGTGGCTGCCGGTAAGCAGGCAGGCGGTTATGACACGATCCAGGAGGCGGCGCACCACATGGCCCGCCTGCGCAGCGATGGCTACAAGCCGATTGCCGAGCATCACGAGGTGTATAGCCGGTTGTTTGCCGAATACGTTACCCTGCACGATTACTTTGGCCGCGGCGCCAACGATGTCATGAAGCGGCTGAAGAAGATGAGAGCAGAGGTCTTAGCGAGCCGATGAACAGCAGCCTGTCTGGTATTGTCCCACCACTGGTCACGCCATTCCGCTCCGACGAGGAACTGGATGAGGAAGCGCTGCGCGCCGACGTGCGTTTCATGATCGAGCGAGCGCATGTCCACGGTCTGGTGGTGGGCGGAAGCACCGGCGAGGGGCATACTCTCTCCACTGACGAACTGCGGCGCGCCGTTGGTGTTGCAGTAGATGAAGCAGCCGGCCGTGTGCCTGTCTTGGCTGGAGTCATTGTGGATAGCACCCGCCAGGCGGTAGAGCGTGCCCGGGCGCTGGCCGATCTCAATGTGGCTGCCCTGCAAGTCACACCGGTACATTATCTGTTCCGGCCGAGCGATGACATGATGGTGCGTCACTTCGCTGCCATCGTTGATGCAGTGCATGTGCCGGTCATGATCTACAACGTCGTGCCGTGGTCTTACTGCTCTCCGGCGCTGCTTGTGCGCGTTATGAAAGAGGTAGACGGCGTTATCGGCGTTAAGCAGAGCGCCGGCGACCTGAAGCTTCTGGCTGACCTACTCCTGCTCCTGGAGGGGCGCGGTGTGGTCATGTCGGCGGTGGATGCATTGCTCTATCCTTCCTTCGTCCTCGGCGCCACTGGCGCGATCGCGGCAATTCTGTCGGCCACACCCATCTTGTGCGTGCGGCTCTGGGAGGCAGTGAAGAAAGGGGACCACGTCCAGGCACTGGATGTGCACAACAAACTTCTGCGTATCTGGAATGCTATAGCTGGTGACAACCTCCCCGCCAACGTCAAGTGTGCGATGGAGCTCCAGGGGCGGCCGGCAGGCGTGCCTCGTGCTCCCATGCCACCCAGCTCGGTGGAGCAACGGCAAGTGATCTTGAGTGTACTGCAGGCGGCTGGAGTAGTTGCGTCATGAGGTTATGGTAGGTAGATGTTCTACAAGACGAGCCATCGGCCGGTGAGGTCGGCAAATCTGATCGGACGGATGGCTTGCAGCAATCATCAAGAGGAAGTCAACCGTGTTGGAATCCATTCGCGAGGAGTTGTGGCAGCTCCATCTTGAGCTACCAAAGAATAACCTGGTTACCTGGACGGGCGGCAACGTTAGCGCGCGCGACCCACAAACCGGCTACGTCGTCATCAAGCCGTCAGGGGTACGCTACGAACAGCTCCGCCCTGAGCATATGGTCGTCGTGGATCTTGAGGGCAAGGTGATCGAGGGCTCACTGAAGCCGTCATCCGATACCGCCAGCCATTTGTACATCTATCGTCACCGGCCAGATGTCAACGGTGTCGTGCATACCCATTCTCCCTACGCAACCGCTTTTGCTGCTTTGGGCCGGCCTATTCCGGTGTATTTGACAGCTCATGGCGACGAGTTCGGCTGCCCAATCCCCTGTGCCGGCTTTGCCCTGATCGGTGGGGAGGACATCGGTAAGCAGGTAGTGGAGAATATCGGCGGGTCAACGGCGGTGTTGCTGAAGAACCATGGCGTCTTCACCGTCGGCAAGACGGCCGAGGCGGCGGTCAAATCGGCGGTCATGGTCGAGGACATCGCCCGCACCGTTTGGATCGCCTTGCAGATCGGCCAGCCCGACGAAATCCCCGCGGACGCTGTAGCCAAACTCCATTACCGCTACACGCACGTCTACGGGCAATAAGGGGGCTCGTAGGGGCGCTGATTCTGGCAAAAGGAGCGTGGATGGGCGCGGATTGTTATGATGATCCGCGCCCATCCGCGCTCTGCTTAAGCCAGGAACTGCATGACCAGGCGATTGAACTCGTCCGGCTTCTCCATTTGCGGGATGTGTCCGCAGTCTTCGAAGATATGCACCTGGGCATGAGGCAAGAGCTCCTTTGCCATCTTCAGATGGCCGATGGGCAGAACCTGGTCGTGCCGTCCCCAAATGAGCAGCGTCGGGGCGGTGATCGTGGACAGGCGAGCCTGCAATGGCTCCAGTATTTGCCGCTTGACGCCGCCCAGCGTGATGCCCTGGCGCACAGCCGCCAGGTATGGGGCTTTCATACCTGGCTGACGTGCAATTTCATAGAAGCGCTCGACGAGCTCAGCGGTGATGAAGCCGTGCTGGTAGGATGCTATCTGCAGAGACAGCCGTGTGTTGCGTCGCGATGGCGTGGCCAGTATCTCACCGAGTACAGGGAGAGATTGCAGGCGGAGCGTGATGTGCACATCGCGCCCGAAGCCTGCCGGATCCACCAGCACCAACTTGTTCACCATCTGCGGGTAGTCAACTGCGAACTGTAGACTGACAATGCCGCCCATGGAATTGCCGACGAGATGTGCCTTCCTGACGCCTTGCGTCTCGAGGAAGCCAGCCAGGAATCGTGATGAGCGCGTCAGGGATAGCTCACGATGATCGGTTGGCTTGTCGGAGCGGCCAAAACCGAGAAGATCCGGCACCAGGACACGGTAGCGCTGTGCCAGGCCCTCGACATTGAACAGCCAGCTTTCGGCGCAGGAACCCAACCCGTGGACGAGCACCACCGGGTATCCCGTCCCCTCATCCCAATAGCGCGTCTTGTAGCCTTGAACAACGGTGTAGCGATCTTCCACGTGTGCCCCTCCTTTGCGACAATCCGCACCGACATTATACACGAATTGTGCAAGCTCGCCAAGAGAGCGCGCGCCCACGTAAGTGTTCGACGTTGGGGTAAGGATGTCTGGGAAGCGGGGCAAGCTACCCACGGACTCAAGCACAGATGGCGCGAAAAGTAACTGTTCACGTTTACCCTGGAAGCAGGTGCATCGGCATGCCTATACCCTTCCGCAGGTTACCCAAACCTGCGGGAGGGTCAAATTGCCCCGCCCACGGGGATGGGTCAGGGTGGGAGCATTTCAGCAAAAGTCGTGTTACCCCAACGGTGAACAGTTACCGCGAAAACTCCGATTGACAATTCATCCTGCGAGCGGCTATAATACCACCGGCAGGCGAAGACGGCTGCCGATACAAGGGAGGTCACCGTGAAACGCACACCGCTCTACGAAACTCACCTCGCCCTGGGCGCGCGCATGGTGGAATTCGGCGGCTGGGAAATGCCCGTCCAGTATACCGGCATTCTGGAAGAGCATCATGCCGTGCGCAGTGCCGCCGGACTCTTCGACATTGACCACATGGGGCAGATTGAAGTGCAAGGCCCCGACGCTCTGTCCTATCTTCAGTGCTTGGCCAGTAACGACATCGCCAAGATGCAGGTATCAGAAGCTGCTTATGGCCTGATGTGCTATGCCGACGGAACGATCGTTGACGACATCTTCACCTACCGCCTCACCGGCCGCTATTTCATCGCCGTCAATGCCTCGAATACCGACAAGGACTATTTCTGGATGTTGCAGCACACGGCGGATTGCAATGTCCAGGTCACCAACCTGTCCGATCAGACGTGTATGTTAGCCCTGCAAGGGCCCAAGTCCGAGGCAATCTTGCAAACGTTGACGCCGGCCAAGTTGAACGACCTGGCCTATCACCACTGCCTTGAGGGCAATGTGGCTGATGTTCCGACGCTCATCGGGCGCACAGGCTACACCGGCGAGGACGGCTTCGAGCTTTTCTTCCCCGTCGAGCATGCCCGCAAAGTGTGGGATGCTATCCTGGAGGCAGGTAAACCGTTCGGCCTCAAGCCCTGCGGATTGGGCGCTCGTGATAGTCTGCGCTTCGAGGCAAAGATGCCGCTCTATGGTCAGGAAATCGGCCCCGACATCACCCCTATCGAGGCAGGGTTGGGTTGGGCAGTCGCCCTCGACGCGCCGGGTAAAGAACGACTCATCGGGCGCGACGCTTTACTCAAGGTGAAGCTTGAGGGTGCCAAGCACCGGCTGGTGGGTTTTGAGATGATCGACCGTGGCATCCCGCGCCACAACTACGAGATTGCCGTTGGCGGTCAGATCGTCGGTCATGTCACCACCGGCATGTACTCGCCCACTCTGGGTAAGAATATCGGATTGGGCTATGTTCCCGCGCAATACGCCAAGAGGGGGACAGAGCTAGAGGTCATCATCCGGGGCAAGAACCTGAAAGCTGTGGTTGTTCCTACGCCATTCTACAAGCGCGAGAAATAGATGAGACAAACAAGGAGTAGATGATGAGTATCCCATCAGATCGCCGTTATTCGAAGACGCATGAATGGGCAAGAAAAGAAGGCGACATGCTGGTTGTCGGCATCTCCGATTTCGCCCAGCATGAGCTCGGCGATGTCGTGTTCGTCGAGCTGCCGCCGGTCGGCTCGAAATTCAAGAAGGATGAGGCATTCGGCGTCATTGAGTCGGTTAAGGCGGCCTCTGACCTCTTCCTGCCGGTGGGTGGCGAAATCGTCGCCGTCAATGATGCCCCGGTCACCAACCCCGCTCTGGTCAACAAGGATCCGTACGGCGAAGCGTGGCTGGTCAAAGTCAAGCCTGCCAATAGCGCGGAGTATGATGCCCTCATGGATGCGACGGCCTATTTGGCATTTACCGCTAGCGAAGAAGCAAAGCACTGACAGAAGATGCGATCGGCGATACGAGATGTATGCACCAGCTATCTTGTATCGCCGATCGCGTCTGCCGTATTCTGCAAAGAATGAGGCAATGGGTAGCCAGGTTGCAGACTTCGACTACGATAGTGATCCTGAACGCTTTCGAGCCAATCAAAGGGTGGTAGAGAAATACGGCCTTTACGGAGACGTGCATGAAGCCGTCGCTCGATGGTTGGCAGCAGAGGGACTCAAGCCCGTTCTTGATCTTGGCTGTGGCGAAGGAAGGTTCATTCGCCATGCCCACTCACGTGGCCTGCCGACGATCGCTCTAGACTACTCTGCGACGATGCTCAAGACGGTTGCTGGAACGCGCGTCCTGGGCGATGCATGTTACCTGCCCTTTGCGAGCGGTACTTTTGGGGGCATTGTTGCTCTGTAGGCGCGCTGATCTGGGGCCGCAAGGTTGGCTGAGTGACCTTTGTGTCTCTATCCCCAAAACTGCGGCAAGTACTGGCGATAGGTGATCAGATAGTCATCGAGGATCTGTTGTGCCACGTCCATGTCCGTGACAACCGGATCGAGGAGAAGGCACTGCAGCGCTGCCTGGCGATCGCCGTTGACGGCGGCATCAACACATAGTTGCGTCACCGTGATCTCCCGCCGGCACAGCTCGGCGACGCCTGTCGGCAGCTCGCCGATGCCGACGCCCAGCACACCCATCCCCGATATGATTGCCGGCACCTCGACAGTTGCCCCATCCGGCAGGTTGGTGATGTAGCCGGTGTTCGGGATATCCACCGCGGTGCTGTAGTAGTTGCCGTTTCCGGCAACATTCTCCACGACTTCCGCCGCGCCCTCGCTGCTAACTGTGCGCAGATCGTCAATGCTTGCTTTGCTGCTGGCCATTGCCGCGACCCGCTGGCGGGCTTCGTCGCGATGGCGAGTATAGTAGTCCCAGTCATAGAGGCTCAGGTGGTATTTCTCCCACGGCTTTGTCTGTGGATCGCTGCACCAGGGCAGGTATTCGCACAGGTGTTCATCGCCTGGAATTGGGAAAATGCCAAACGCCTCGTAGACGCGACGGGTCAGTGGCTCGAACTCTGGCGCGAAGCTTGCCCAACGTTCGGCGAACATGGGATACAGATCACGTCCGGTCTTCTTCTCCCGCACGTCGAGCATCCAGGTGAAGTGATTGACGCCGGCTGCTTTGATGTCAATCAGTTGTTCAGCCTGGCGGGCGACGTATGAACGGGGTGGATTGGTGGTCGGTGAGGCATGGGTATCGGTGAAGCCGGGTTTGACGTCAATGCCCAGGTAGTCGGCCAGCACCAGGCCCACGACGGCATAGCCAACTCTGATCTGATGGCACAATCCGACGCACTGGATGGTGCTGTAGCGGTTGACAGCGTCGCAGATGCGTTGCATGGGATTTGTAAAGTTGATCAGCAGAGCGTCTGGGCAGATCTGTTCCATGTCGCGCACGATCTGCATGATGGGCACGAGATTGCGCGCCGTGTGGGCGAAAGCCCCCGGCCCGCCGTTCTCTGCATATGGCTGGCGCACGCCATACTTGAGGGGAATCTCCCAGTCAGACTTCCACAACACCTCTCGTGGCGGCACCTCAATGGCCTGAATGACGAACTCAGCGTCTTCCAATGCCTCGACGTGGCTGCTGTGCGCCGTAATTGTCATTTGCGAATCCCATTCGCGATTCATGCGCTGCGCAAGGCGCTCGGCCAGCGTCAGGTTCTCGACGTTGATGTCCACGAGCGCCAGATGGCTGCCCTTCAGCTTTTCGCTGCGCAGCACGGTTGCCAGCGTGTTCAACCCAAAGGACGCGCTTCCCGCGCCGATGGCCACAATCTTTGTGGGTAGCAATGGCATCTCCTTAAATAAGACTGCGGAGATCGGCCCCCATATCTGAGCGCGATCTCCCGTTGTGGAATTGGTGAGGGCAACACTTTGCCCGATGGGGTAATATTACCCCTTGACTGCGCCGGCTGTCAAGCCGGAAATGATACGCTGCTGGAAGACGAGGACGAGGATGACAAGCGGCAGGGTGACGATCACCGACGCCGCGGTGATCTGGCCCCAGGGCAGCAGCTCCTCGCCCATGCCCTGGAACATTTGCAGGGCAACGGTAACGGTGTAGGATGTCTCGCGGCTCATGAACGTGCGGGCAAACAGGAACTCATTCCAGGCATAGATGAAGACGAGAATGGCACATGTAAACACACCCGGCGCGGCCAGCGGCACAATGATGCGCAGAAACGCCTGCATAGGTGTCGCCCCATCTACTTTGGCTGCCTCTTCAAGCTCGGCAGGTAGCTCCTGGAAGAACGCCGTAAGAATCCAGATGCACAGCGGCAGGCTGAAGGTCACATAGGGCAGAATCAGCGCCGGCTGTGTGTTGATCAGGTGCAGGTTGCTCAGCCACAGATACAGGGGTGCAACGACGGCGATACCGGGGAACATGGAAACCGCCAGGACAATCGTCAGAATGATCTGCTTGCCCTTGAAACGCAAACGAGCCAGAGCATAGGCGCAGAGTGAGCCGACAGCAAGGTTGAAGGCTGTGGAGAGACCGGCTACGACGAAGCTGTTGAAGATGTTGCGAGCAAAGGGTCGTCCTTCAAAAGCAGTCACGTAGTTTCTGGTGTAGATTGGATTGGGGAATAGGAGCGGTGGGTTGACGAACAGGGTGCTGTTTGACTTCAATGATGTCACAAACAGCCAATAGAACGGTGCCAGACAGAAGAAAATAAAGATGCCGAGAAAGAAGTAGAACAGAAGACGATTGACCACACGCGCGGTACGGCTGATGAGCCTTTCTCTTGATCGTGGGTTACGCCAACCGACCATTCGACCATCCCTCACTATATCGCCCGTCCTGCTTTCGTGCCCAGCACCTTGATGAAGAAAAAGCTGATCAGCATAACATAAAGAAAAACGATCACTGCCATTGCCGAGCCCATCCCGAAGTTGAGATTGGTGAAAAGTATGCGGTAGGTCAGGATAGACAACGACTCGGTTGAATAGCCAGGCCCGCCACCGGTCAGGATGAAGAGCAGATCGAACACCCTGGCTGCATCGAGTGTCCGGAAGAGGAGGGCGACCAGGACTGTCGGCTTGAGGAGAGGTAGTGTGATACTCCAGAAGCGCTGCCAGGCGTTGGCACCATCCACCATGGCCGACTCATAGAGGTCACGTGGAATGACCTGCAATCCGGCCAACAGAAGGAGCGCCATGAAGGGCGTCGTCTTCCAGATGTCGGCCAGACATGCCGCCCAGAACGAAAACTGCGCGTCTGCTGTCCATGCCCGATACGAGTCTATGACGCTCAGTCCTTTCAGGATGGCATTGAAGATGCCATATTGGGCATTGTAAATCCATTCCCACATGCGCGCCGAAACCACGGTCGTCAGCGCCCATGGCACCAGCAGTGCTGCGCGCACGGCGCCCCGTCCGCGAAACTCCTGGTTCATGATCAGAGCGACGATCATGCCGAGTACAAGCTCTACCGACACGGTCACGAGGGCAAATGCAGACGTGACCGCCAGAGCGTTGTGCAAACGCGGATTAGCGAGCAGGCTGATATAATTACCAATACCGACAAATGGCTGCCCTTGTGCAGGATAGCGCAGATCAATATCATGCAGACTGAGCCAGAAGGCTCGCAGCAGAGGGAAGAAGGCGATGCTGGCAATAACCAGACCTGCCGGCAAGACAAAAAGATAGGCCAATCGCTCCTCAGCGGAGAGAGACACGCGGATCGGCCAGATGGAACGCACACGAGAGAAAAGCCGGGCTTGTGTCGTGTTCATGGGGCGTCGGCTGTCCGGCCGGCAGGCTGTCGCGACATGAACAGCAGCCCACCGGCCGTGGCAAACCATCCTTTCGCTTGATGAGGATTACTTGAACTTTGCCAGAATCTCCTCGGTCTTTGCTTTCATGTTCTTGACAGCTTCGGCGGGGGTAATCTTTCTGGTTAGTGCCGCAGTCAGATTGACCTGGATGGCGTCGGCTGAGATCTGCGGCCAGGCAGGTGTCACCGGGCGCGGTAACGCCGAATTCATGACTGTGCTCATCGTGGCGAAGTGCGGATACTTTGCCGTAACATCGGGATCATTGTAAACGGATTTGCGTGCCGGGGGGTTGCCGCCGATTAGCGCCTTTGTTTTTTGCGCCTCAGCGGTTGTGAAGTACTTGACGACTTCCCAGGCTTCTTTGGGATGTTTGCTTGCCTTGGAGATGGCCAGGTTCCAGGTGCCCAGGGTGGCGCCTGGTTTCTTGCCGGGAGCATGCACCATTGGCACGAGCCCGGTGATGCCCTTGACTTTGGAGTCATCCTTATTGGCGGTGGCATAGAAGCTCGGCCAACCACGTACGAAGACCGCCTGCATACCCTGGAAGACGTTGTAGCTTTCGGTTTCCTTGAAGGTCAGGACGGACTCAGGGCTGATCTTGTACTTGTAGATCATGTCCACCATGAATTGGATGGATTGCACACCTTCAGGGCTATCAACCAGGACTTTTTGCGTGCTGGCATCCCAGTAGTCGCCGCCGTATCCCCACAGGTACTCGAGCCAGTCGCAGACCAGTCCTTCATACTGGAAGCCCTGCCAGGTAAAGCCCACAAGATCAGGTGGCTTCATCAGCTTGGTGGCCGTGTCAACCAGCTCATCGTAGGTTTCTGGCGGCTTAAGGCCGGCTTTGTCAAGCAGGTCCGTGCGGTAGTAAAGGACCCCGGCATTGTTGAACCAGGGGATGGCATAGACGTGGCCCTTGTAGGTAGTGCCAAGCAGTGGGCCTTCGAAGTACTCTTTCTTGATGTCCTGGTAGCCCGACAGCTTTTCTAATTCCAGCAACCAGCCGGCCGAGGCAAACTCCGGTGCCCAGGGAATGTCGGCGGCGATCACGTCAATGCTAGGGTCTTTGGCAGCAAAAACAGTGGCATACTTGTCATGCTGCTCGGTGGTACTGGGCGGCATTTCTTGGTAATCAATCTGGATGTCCTTGTGCGTTGCATTGAACGTTTCGACGAGCTTGGCATTGGCTCCACTGGTATCTTTGCCTGTGGCCAAGACAACCTTTACCGGACCTGACGTTGTTGCACCGCACGCCGTTGTCAAATAGGCTGTTGCCAGCCCGGCTGCGCTGACCTTAAGGAAATCCCGGCGGCTGAGGCCACGCTGCTCCAAACCTACACTGTTAGCCATGGGTATCCTCCTTACTTTTTCTTTCCCATCTCAGGTCACGAATTCGAGCCTACACACTCACAAGGACAAATCCTTTGCCGACCACCTCCTTTTCCCCAAACAGAGGGCAAGATAAGATACCCATTCCGCAAGCGAGAAAGTGGTTGCGCATGATTGCTACGTGCATGTCTCGCTGTAGCCAGACTGTAGCACACGTTCCCCTCTTTGTCAAGCAGGTGCCACTGGTGATTGGACACATCTGCGTGACGACGAAAGTTGCACCTACGATGGAGGCAATGCCGACCTTCGTCGGCAGGCTAACGCCCCTCCCGCAGGTTTGGGTAACCTGCGGGAGGTTATGCGGACCGGTGTACCTATAGGGCACCGTTTCCCTTTTTACCCCTTCCTGTGTGGCAGGAAGGGGCAGGGAGGACTGCTAGAAGCCCAGTTTCTCCTTGACCAGTATCATAACCGTGCGTCCGGGCATGATCTCACGGTGGACGATCAGCAGCTTGTTGATGGAACTGTGCATCCCGTATGCCTGCATAGCCCGCCTGTCTTCCAGCGGCAGCGAGTATTCCTCAATGCGCTTGAAACCTTCTTCCAGGGTCGGCACGATCTTTTGTGCTCCCACCACCCAGATTACATGGGCAGCCGATGCCGCGTAGGGCGCCAACTGGCTGCCTGTGTTGGAAGCGATGATGACGCTGCCGGTTTCGGTGACGGCATGCACACTGCCGACAATATACTCGGGAATTGCACCCATCTTGATCATCTCACGGCCCTGGGTGCTACGATCCATTTTTGCCAGTTTGACGCGCACTGAGTCGTAACGTCCGGAGTTATCAATATCTTGAGCCACGCCCAGTTCGCTTACCGTGACAGAGCTGCCCAGGAATACTTCGGCACCTGGGGGCAAAAGCTCCAGCAGTTTGCTCCTGGCTTCTTCTTTGTTAGCGACAACCAGGGTGCGGATGCCGTTCGCCTCCAAGGCCTTCATCGTGCGCTCGATCTGTGTGTCGGAGGCCAGGGTGGCGTATTTCTCGTTGGTGGCCGGCACTGTTTGCGTCATGGTCTTCTCCATTTTTGACATTCCTTTCCAAACATGGTATCTTTAGAACACCTGTCGCTTAGGCGACTGGTGTTGTCAATATACCATCCATCTTCAGGTCGGTCAATCATCAAATGATGGTCTGTGTCGCCTAAGCAACATTGGAGAAGATATGTTGACCAATACGAAGGAGAGACTCAATCCCCGCGTCAGGCGCACGCGACAACTGCTTGAGCAAGCCTTTATGGATGTTATTGCCGAAAAGGGATTCTCATCTCCTGAGCAGCAACATGGACACATGGCATGCCATGGTGATCGGCCACGTCTGTCAGGTATGCCTGAGTCAATCTGGTAATTCTTCACGATTACCTTATGGGAGCGTATTGCCAAGTGGCCGGCTCGGTCCGCTTTCTAAGCTTCCTTTCCCCTAATTGTGAACAGTTACTCAGACTGCTGCCCTTGAACGCACTCTGCAGATGGTGTATACTTGGGCAGCAATGATGAGAAACGGCCACCAGCGTCATTCGGTGGCACTGGAGGAACCGCCTATGTCCTTCGTCCCCAATACGCCCGCGGACAGAGAGCAGATGTTGCAAGCCATCGGTGCGCATAGCACCGATGATCTCTTCCTCGACGTCCCGGCAGACGTGCGTTACCCGCACCTCGAGCTGCCCGATCCTATCTCCGAAGCCGAGATCCTGGCCGAGCTAGAGAGCTTGAACGCGCACAATGTGGATGCCTCTACCTACGCTTGCTTCCTGGGAGCGGGTGCCTACCGGCACTTTATACCGTCCGTCGTTGGACATCTCATCGGGCGCGGTGAGTTCTACACCGCCTACACGCCCTATCAGGCTGAAATCAGCCAGGGAACCCTGCAATCCATTTTCGAATACCAGAGCATGATTTGCGCATTGACCGGCATGGATGTCGCCAATGCCAGTCACTACGACGGCGCAACTGCTCTGGCCGAGGCTGCGATCATGGCGCACAATGCGACGCGCGGTCGTAGCAAGGTTATTGTTTCGCCCGCCGTTCATCCCGAATACCGTCAAGTTCTCCGTACATACACTCAAGGTCTAGATTTCGCCATAGTTGGCGATGGTGACGTGACGAGGGGTTGGGGCGACCTGCTTAAAATGATCGACCGAGATACAGCCTGTGTCATTGCCCAGAACCCCGACTTCTTTGGGCGGATTCACGATCTCCGGCCGGTTGCCGACGCTGCTCACGCTGCCGGTGCGCTCTTCATCGTCAGCGTTAACCCGATATCGCTGGGTCTGCTCAAACCGCCAGGCGAATACGGGGCAGACATCGTTACCGGCGAAGGACAGAGCCTGGGCTGGCCGCTGGACTTCGGCGGTCCATATCTCGGCATTTTCGCCTGCCGCGAGCAGTATGTGCGCCGCATGCCAGGCCGACTCGTCGGGCAGACCGTGGACAATCGTGGCCAGCGTGGTTTCGTGCTGACCCTTCAGACGCGTGAACAGCACATTCGCCGTGAGAAAGCGACGAGCAATATCTGCACCAATGAAGGGTTGGTGGCGTTGGCTGCCTGTGTCTACCTGGCTGCTATGGGTAAGAACGGCTTAAGGAAGGTTGCTGAGCTGTGCTACCACAAAGCCCACTATGCGGCAACAGAGATCGCTGCCATTCCCGGCTACAGCTTGCCCTATGGCTCCAGCCCATTCTTCAACGAATTTGTTGTGCACTGCCCGGTTGCGCCAGATCGCGTCAATGACGCGTTGCGCCGTCAGAAGATCATCGGCGGTTATGCACTGGGCAGGGCATATCCGCAATTGAAGGACTGTCTGCTTTTCTGTGTAACCGAGATGAACAGCAGATATCAGATCGAACGACTAACCGCAGCATTGCGCGACGCCGCTGCATAGAGGTGACAACGATGACCGAACCCCTTATCTACGAGATGGGCTCACCGGGCCGCACTGCGGCGAGCCTGCCTGCCCTTGATGTGCCAGAGTCTTCCCTGCCTCAGGATATGCTGCGCGGCGACTTGCCATTGCCAGAGGTCAGCGAAGTCGAAGTTGTCCGCCATTTCACCCGTCTGAGCCAGATGAACCACGCCGTGGATACCGGCTTCTATCCGCTGGGCTCATGCACCATGAAGTATAATCCCAAGGTTAATGATCGCGCTGTCAATCTACCCGGATTCGCGAACTTGCACCCCTATCAGGATGAAATGACCGTCCAGGGAGCGCTGCTCCTGATGTATGAGTTGCAGCAGTTCCTGGGTGAGATTTCCGGTCTGCCCGCCGTGAGCTTACAACCGGCTGCCGGAGCGCACGGCGAATTCACCGGTATGCTGATCATCCGTGCTTATCACCTGTCTCGCGGTGACAAGAAGCGGACGAGGGTCATCATCCCGGATTCGGCCCACGGCACCAACCCGGCCACATCGGCTATGGGCGGCTATGAGGTTGTCGAGGTCAAATCGGATGCTCGTGGTAACGTTGATCTGGCAGCTTTGCGTGCTCTGGCCGACGACACGACCGTCGGGATCATGTTAACCAACCCCAATACCTTGGGTCTGTTCGATGAACATGTGCGCGAGGTGTGCCAGATTATCCATGATTGCGGTGGCCTGGTTTACGGGGATGGCGCCAACCTGAACGCGATTATGGGCATCGTCCGGCCGGGGGACTTGGGTTTTGATGTCCTGCACATGAACCTGCACAAGACGTTTTCCGTACCTCATGGTGGCGGCGGCCCCGGCTCCGGCCCGGTCTGCGTCAGTAAGGCGCTGGCCGACTTTCTGCCCGACCCGGTCGTCGGCCGCACGATTGAGGGGTTCTACACCTGGGTCCGTCCGACCAAGACAATCGGTCGTGTGAAGTCGTTCCACGGCCAGTTTGCCGCTATGGTGCGCGCGTACGTCTATATCCGTATGCTGGGCGCGGCGGGCCTACGTGAAGCGGCCGAGAACGCCGTGCTCAATGCGAACTACCTGATGGCGCACCTCAAAGATGTGTATGATCTGCCCTATGATCGCACCTGCAAACACGAGTTTGTGCTATCGGGCAGCCGACAGACGGCCTACGGTGTGCGCACACTCGACATTGCCAAGCGACTGATTGACTTCGGCATTCATCCCCCTACCGTTTACTTCCCACTGATTGTGCCCGAGGCGCTGATGATCGAGCCGACTGAGACGGAACCAAAGGAAACGCTCGACGATTTTATTGCCGTTATGCGCCAAATTGCCCGCGAAGCCGAGCAGAATCCTGACCTTTTGCATTCTGCTCCGCATCATACACCCGTTGGGCGTCTGGATGAGGTGCGCGCCGCCCGCGAGCCGATTCTCCGTTGGACAGGCAAGGGGAATACTTCATCGTCTGGATCATAAGACTGTGGTGCTGGTGATCCGCTTCGCCGGTGCTTGTGCCCCTTCCCGCGTGGCGGGAAGGGGCAACGGTGAGCAGTGATAAGCAGGAGAGAACCATAACCCATCAAGGCGACGGTGAATGGTGGTGGGTGCCGTTCTCAGCAAGGGTACGTGTCGAATGGGTACCAGCGATAGTCGAGGCGTGCCTTTTCCAGACGATGGGCGCTATCGGCCAGACCACCCTGGCGATTGCGGGCCAGCCAGATGCGGCAGTAGTCCTGGATAATGCCGAGCATGTCGAGATCCAACTCGCGGCGCAGGCCGTTGGTGGCACTGAGTCCACTGCTGAGTGCCAGGATGCCACGCCGACATGCATGGCGGAGAAGGCGAGCTGTGAGAGCGAACTCATCTTTGATGAGTTCGGCGTCGGGGCGCTGCATCTGCGCCGCGTCCAGTTGGGCGATGGCGTCGTCGGTAAGATTGATGGCTTCCTGCAGATCGGTTGCCGTCAAAGTTGGGTAGACCTGAGCGATATCGTCGAGAGGCGTCTGAAGGATGCGGAAGAGCGTGTATGCCCCCCGTCTGTCATGAGCGACAGCCTTATACACGTTGCCCAGGTCGAAAGCAATTCTGCCCATGATCCCGGTTGGATCGGCGAAGGCGTAACGGCTGGCAGTCACCGGTACATCCAGCACACGGTTGCTGGCCACACACCATGAGTAGGCCGCACCAGCGGCAAGTGGCAGGAAGCTGACCGGGAGCACCTGCCAGTGACCTCGATCGCCCCAATCGGTGTTGAGATAGCCGATCGCGCCGTTCTTCAGGCCATTTTCAGCTGCATTCAGTACGTTAGCCAGGGCGTTGTCCGTTCGCCCGGCTATGCTCTGCCACGATGACGTGCCAGGACAGACGTAGAAGGGGATGCCAGACGCAGCAAACCTGGCCGCGTGCTCGGCAAAGGGGTGATCGGCGTCATACCCCCATTCGAGTGCGATGATGTCCTTGGGCAGCTCTGGAATAAGCTCGGGGTAATGCATAATGATGTCACCCCAGAACTGCATCGTGTGGTCGCGAGCCTTTACCTCGTTGTAGATGCCGAGCAGAAAATCGAGATACACCCGGCCCACTCCGCGTTGTTCACACTCGTGCTTGCTACGTCCCTGGCCGACCTGAGTTTCATCGCAACCAACGTTGAAGAGGTGACTGGAAAAGTGAGGTAGCAGCTCGTCAAAGAGACTGGCAACAAAGGCCAGGCCGGCCGGGTCGGTCGGGCAAAGAGTCATGTTTGGTTCGGCTCCTTCGCTGAGCGCAGCGTAGCGGGGATGGATGAGCCAACGCTCCATATGCCCGAATGAGTTCTGGTTAGGCACCAACTCGACATAACGTTGATGACAATAAGCATCGAGTTCCATGATCTGTTGCCCGGTCATTGGTGACGCCAGTGCCCAGGCTTCGGGATGATTGCGGTAGGCAAACGTATGCTCGGTGTAGAGCTGAAGTTGGTTGATCTTCCAGCCTGCGAGCATGTCTACCAGGGCGTAGAGTGTCTCCATCGTCGGCACTTTGTCACGGCTGATGTCGAGCATCACACCACGCGCAGGAAAGTCTGGCCAGTCGGCGATGGTGAGACAGGGCAGGTGGCCAGGGTATTGCTGCACAATCTGGACGAGGGTACAGATGGCGTAGAATAGCCCCGCCTCGTCGTGAGCTTCGGCGGCCATACCCGAAGGAGTTATGCGTAGATTGTAGCCTTGTGGCTGAGGAACGAGCTCCGGCTCAATGCGTATGGTAAGCGCCACTTGTTGCAGGGGAGTGGCGGTACTGGCGATGGCCTCCCAGGTTATTGACTGTTGCCTGAGCGCATCTTGCAGGCGGCGGGTGGCAAAGAGAGCCTGCTGTGGTCGTTGACACTGAATCAGGATCAATTTCTGGTCAGGGAGCGCGTACGCACCTCCGTCAATAGTCACATGGCGCGGGTTAGGGAGGAGGATGAGGTCCTGCATAATAGTCTCCTTTGAGCGCAGCAAGCGACGTCCCGACGGCTTGCCGGCGCGGCTTCGTTGGCCTGCCGTGCAGGAATGATTTACTGCTGCGCGGAGGCCATGTCAGTCCAGATAATCGTGCAGGAACCGGGCGACGCGCTTGATGTACACGTCAGGGTCGGCAAAGTAGCTACCGACATGCTTCGTATCGGGCGTCAGCCACAGTTCTTTTGGTTCTCCGGCGCGGGCATACAGACGGTGGGCATGACCCACGGGGCACATGTCGTCTTGCATGCCGTGGATGATCAGAATCGGCCGTGGAGCGATGTCGGCAATCACGTCTTCGGGGCGAACCTGGCTGGGGCGGTAGCCGGCGCGCCACTGGAAGAACGTCTCGGCAAGCGGCACAAATGGGATGGCAGGCAGGTGGGTCACCTGGCTGAAATTGAAGGCAATCACCTCCGCCTGGTCGGCGTAGGCGCTGTCGGCGACGACGGCGGCGATGCGCCGATCGCGAGCAGCAGCAAAAATGCTCACCACGGCGCCCATAGACCAGCCCATGGCCGCGATCTTGCAGCCGGGTAGGCGACTCTCTACCTCGGAGACGGCGGCAAGCATGTCCTGTATCTCTCGCCAACCCATGGTCTGAGCGTCGTCCATCTGGCTATCACCTTGATTGCGGAAATCCAGCAGAAAAACATTCAGTCCCTGACGCCATAGCCCGGCGGCAACCGGGAGCAGGCTGGTTTTGCGATCGCGGTAGCCGCTACCCAGTACGACCGTGATGCCGCTGTCCGGCTGCTTCATCAACCAGGCCACCAGTCTGAGACCATCCGGGCTGAGAAAGCTGACAGTTTCGTATGGAACGCCCATATCGGTTGGATGAAACGTGTACTCGTCCCAATAGGTGTGCCGACCA
>Ga0272448_1002235_pt1 | contig 24698 bp, 21 predicted proteins | sample YNPCB0191_FD_202220 | JGI IMG/M metagenome (GOLD analysis project Ga0272448, IMG submission 202220) | Hot spring sediment microbial communities from Yellowstone National Park, WY, United States - YNP-CB-019-1 | ecosystem: Environmental > Aquatic > Thermal springs > Hot (42-90C) > Sediment... | reverse complement strand
CCTCTCCTTATCGTGGAGGACGGCGCGCTGCTTGCGGGTCGCGGGGCTTATCTCTGGATCACGCGGCCCGCCCCGGCCGCACGCCTGGTGCGCATGCCCGACGACGCGCGAGCCTACGCCGCGCGCCTTTATGACACCCTGCGCGCGCTGGACGCCGAAGGTTGGGACTGGATCGCAGTGGAACGACCACCCGGGACGCCCGCCTGGGAGCCGATCCTGGACCGCCTCCGCCGCGCCGCGGGCGGTGGCTCAAACGCTGCCCTTGCGACCGATCGCCGATCGTCTGGAGGACGGTGAGGCCCTGCCGGGCGAACCTCAGGGCTGGTTCGTTGCCGCGCGAGTCCGCCGGGCGGTGACCATCGGTGAAGGCGTGCCGAGCCTTGAGCGGGCTGCTGGGCATTGGCCGGCGGATCAAGGGTCAGAAGGGCTCCCGCCGGATCCCGGACAGACCCGGGCGGCCTGATGTCCTGTTTGCTTACCATGATTCACGCGGCGGTGCTACAGTAAGGCTGGAAACCACAGCCAGGAGGTTTGCCATGGGAGCCGTCGCCAAACCTCATCCCGTTTTCAGCCAGGAAGAACTGGACTTGCTGGTTGAGCTGCTGGAACGCGAGCGGGCTGAACTACCCGCCGAGATTCACCACACGCGCACCACCGCGATGCGAGACACGCTGCGCCGCCGGCTGGAATTGGTCAACCGGCTGCTGGAGCGCCTAGCCGGTTAAGCCGGCCGCCGGCCGTCATGCGGCATTAGATCCGCCCCGGGGGCTTGTCCGGCAAGCGCGGAGGGAGTATAGTACTAATCGGATCTTAAGATCCGAAAAACCTAATTGGGCTGCCGGCCGCATCCGGCGGGGAGGCCTCATGGCGGAGCCAGTCCGAATCCTGATCATTGATGACGACCCCGATTTCAAAGCCTCCGTTCGGTCGCTTCTGGAGAGCCGGGGCTGTCTGGTCTTCGAAGCCGACTCCGGCCGGGAGGGCTTGGAGAAACTGCCCGAGTGCAAGCCCGATCTTATCCTGCTCGACGTCATGATGGAGTCTTCCAGCGAAGGCTACGGCGTCAATCAGGCCATCAAGTGGCGGGAGGAGTTCGCTGCTTACCGGAACATCCCCGTGGTGATGGTTTCCTCCATACAGCAAGAGCCTGACGAGATGTTCCCCATGGCAGGGGAGCTGGAGATGATCCGCCCTGATTTTTACGTCCGCAAGCCCTTGGATATTCCGGCGTTCCTTGCTAGTTTGGACCGAGTCTTGCCCGGCCGTATCTTGAGCGGGACCGAACCGAGATGAACCTGCTCCTTGACAAGCGGCAGGAAGGCCCGCCCTTGGTCGTCGTCATTGACGACGATGCCGCCATGCGCCTGTCCTGCCGGAAGATTCTGGTCAAGACCGGACTTCGGGTAGAGACCTTCGAGGACGGCATGCAAGGATTGGACGCGGTGGCGCGCTTGAAGCCGGACGTGCTGGTCGTGGATCTGAAGATGCCCGGCATCAGCGGCATGGAGGTCATCAGCCGTGTCCAGCAGATGGATCCTTCGGTGGTCATCGTAGTGATCACCGGCTACGCCACCATTGACACGGCGGTGGAGGCCATGAAGTCCGGCGCCTACGACTTCCTGCCCAAGCCCTTCTCCCCGGACGAGCTGCGCCTGATCACCAACCGGGCGCTGGAACGCCGCCGGCTGATGGTGGAGGCCCGCCGGCAGGAGCTCGAGCGCGAGCTGCTCAAGCGGCGGTTTGTAACCTTCGTCTCGCACCAGCTTCAGACGCCGCTGGCGGCGATTCACCAGTATTTGAACGTACTCAAGCACCTGGAGGGCGACCCGGCCGCCGAGGCGCGGCGGCGTGAGTGGTTCGACCGCTGCCTGGCGCGGACGGAAGAAATGCTGTCGCTGATCCGCAACTGGCTGACGCTCTCGGCGATCGAAGGCCAGTGTCTGGCCCGGCAGCGAGTGAGGGTGGATCTGGCGCCCATCGTGGCCTCGGTGTTGGAGACCTGCGAGCCACTGGCTGAAGCCGAGGAGATCTCGGTCGAAAGCGACCTGCCCGAGGGTTGCCTTACGGTGGGGGACCCCGACTGCCTGCGGGTGCTGGCGGAGAACCTCATCACTAACGCGGTAAAGTACAACAAGCCGGGAGGCCGCGTGAGCGTCTCCGCACGCGCATCGGGCGGGGAAGTGATTTTGGCGGTGGCCGACACCGGCATCGGCATACCGGAACAATACCAGCGCTTCCTGTTTGATGAGTTTTTCCGCGTTAAGACTCCCAACGGCAGCAAGAAGCCCGGCGCAGGTTTGGGGTTGTGCATCGTCAAGCGCATCGTCGGTGAGCTGGGCGGATACATCGAGGTGGATAGCCAGGTGGGCGTGGGGACCACCTTTCGGGTCCACCTGCCTGCTGCGAGCGGGCGGCACGAGGTTCAGGCCGCCCAGGAGGAAACCGGTGCCGCCTGCACAACAGAAGATATTGATCGTGGATGACGACGCCGACTTCCGGCAGTCCCTGGCGTTCTTCTTGGAGTCCCACGGCTACACGGTGCGCCAGGCTGCGGACGGCCGCCAGGGTCTGCTGCTGGCGCGCCTGGAGCGGCCCGACCTGATCATTATGGACCTCATGATGAGCGAGCGCACCGAAGGGTTATTCGCCATCCAGGAGCTTCGGCGCAGCGCGGACCTGCCGCAGACGCCCATATTCGTGGTCAGCTCGCTGTACGCCAAGGTGCCCGATTTCCGCGTTCCTCCCGAGCAGGCCTGGCTGGGCCATGACGAATTCTTTTCCAAACCTCTGGATCTGCCTCGCCTGCTGGAAGCCATCCGCAGGCGGCTCTCCACGGAAGCCACCGGCGAAACGACGCAAGCATGAAAGTCCTCAAGCTCGCCAAAGGCAATCTTGATTTCTTTGCCGCAGTGGTGCAGCAGTTCGGCGAGGTTCACGCGCCCGTCAGCCGCAACGGCGGCTTCGTCTTTCGCCGCTTGCAGCGCTGGTCGGAGGCTCGCCTGGACTACCAGCGCACCATCCTGCCTTTGAAAAAGTATTTCCTGCCGCCCCGCGAAACGCTGCTACGCTACACGGAGCCGGAAGGGTATCAGAGCTGCCTGGAGGGTCTCAACCGGCGCATTGTGCTATTCGGTGTTCATCCCTGCGACGTTTACGCCCTGAACATACTGGACGAGGTTTTCGCCGGTCCCTATCCGGATCCTTACTTTCAGGGCCGCCGCCGCAATACCGTGATCATCGGCATTGACTGCCTGCCGGACGAATACTGCTTTTGCTCTTCCATGCGCGCGGATTTCGTTGACCACGGCTTCGATCTGTTCTTTTACGACATAGGGGATTATTACTTCACACTGGTGGGGACCGCGCGCGGCGACGATATGGTGCTGGCTGCTGCGTCGCTGTTTGAAGGGGTAACGGCCGACGATGTGGACCGATACAAGCGCCGCTCGGCAGCCAAACGCCAAGCTTTCCGCCTGGATGTCGAGATCCGCGACCTGCCCGAGATCTTCGAGATGGAGTATGAGAGCGGTCTCTGGGAGGAGTTGGGCCGGCGCTGCTTGTCTTGCGGAGCTTGCAGCATGGTCTGCCCGACCTGCTCTTGCTTCGACGTGCGGGACGAGGTGGAACTGGGCTCGCGCAACGGCCTGCGCGTGCGCCACTGGGATTCCTGCCTGTTTGTTTCGCACGCCCAGATCGCCGGCGGCGAGAATTTCCGCCGCAGCCGCGCCAGCCGCATCAAGATGCGTTATTACCACAAGCAGCGCGCCTTCGTGGCGGAGTACGGCCGGCCCAGTTGCGTGGGTTGCGGGCGCTGCCTGGTGGCCTGCCCGGCCAGCATTGCGGTCACCGACGTCATCGCGCAGCTAAGGGAGACGCGAAATGTCCCGGATCGCTGAAGTCGCTGCTCTGCAACCGGCGGCGAACCCTTATCAGCCGCATTCGGCTCGGATCGTCCGGATCTACAGGATGGTCCCGGACAACGCCCTTTTCACCCTGCGCTTTGTGAATCCGGAACTGGCTGCCGCCTTCCGACATCTGCCCGGACAGTTCGTCATGCTGAGCGTTCCGGGAGCCGGCGAGATGCCCATATCAATCGCCTCCTCGCCTTCGCGGACCGGCGTGCTGGAGCTGTGCGTGCGCCGCGTGGGCCGCGTAACCAGTGCGCTGTACAGGCTGAAGACCAACGAGCTGGTCGCGGTGCGCGGGCCTTACGGCAACGGCTTTCCCATCCGCGAGATGCGCGGCCACGACCTGTTGATTGTGGCAGGCGGCCTGGGTATGGCGCCCTTACGCTCGCTGTTGTGGTACGCCTTGGACCATCGCGATCAGTTCGAGCGCATCACGCTGATGTGCGGCGCCAAGACGCCCCGGGACATGTTGTTCGGCGAGGAGCTGGTCTCGCTGGTGGACCGCAGCGATATGAGTTGCCTGCTTACAGTGGACTCCGATCCCACGGGCGCCTGGAAACACCACATCGGGCTGCTCCCGAGCTTGTTTGATCACGCCCGGATAAATCCGCCCCGCACTTACGCGGCGGTCTGCGGCCCCCCGGTCGTCTACCAGTTCATACTCCGCCGCTTGTTGGAGCTGGGCTTCTCCAAGGACCGCATACTGATGTCGCTGGAGCGCCGCATGAAGTGCGGCATCGGCAAATGCGGCCATTGCTCTATCGGCTATAAATACACTTGCCTGGACGGTCCCATCTTCACTTACTGGGACGCCATAAACCTGCCGGAGATGATCTGATGCCCGCACCACGTCTGGGTGTGTTTGGATTGACGGGCTGCGCGGGCGACCAGTTGGTGCTGTTGAACTGCGAGGACGAGCTGCTGGCTTTAGCCTCTCTGCTGGATGTGCGCGACTTCCTGATGGCTTCCTCCGTCAATGACGTGCAGGGCGAACTGGATGTGGCGCTGGTGGAGGGCGCCGTAGCCGGCCGGCGCGACGAAGAGCGGCTGCGCCGCATCCGCCAGCGCGCCGGGATCCTGGTGGCCCTGGGAAGCTGCGCGGCATGGGGCGGCGTGGCAGCGATCGAATCCCGCAGGAGCCGCGCCGAATGTTTGGGCGAGATCTACGGGCCTCTGGCGGAATGCTACGACAGCACTCCGCCGCGCGCCCTGCACGAGGTCGTCAAGGTGGATCTCCGCCTGCCCGGATGCCCGGTCGAGAAGGAGGAATTACTCGCACTCATCGCCCACCTGCTGAACGGCAACCCGCCTCCGCCGGTTGGTTGGCCGGTCTGCGCGGAATGCCGAATGGCGGAGAGCAACTGTCTGTTGACCGACGGGGCGCTGGTCTGCTGCGGGCCGTTGACTGTCGGGGGCTGCGGTGCACGCTGTCCGCAGTTGGGTGTGCCTTGCATAGGTTGCCGCGGCCCTATGGAAGACGCGAATTTCGCCGGGGCGCTGGCGTTATTCGAGCAGAAAGGCTTGCCGCGTGAAGCCATCGTGGCGCAAATGCGCACGTTCAGCGGGCGCGCACCCGCGGGAGAGCCGGCATGAGCGTCATCCGCGTGGAGCACCTGGCCCGCGTCGAGGGTCACGGCGGCATACGGGTGGAGCTGGACGGGTATTCCGTGCGGCGCGTGGAATTCGAGATTTTCGAAGGCATCCGGCTGCTGGAGAGCCTGGCTTGCGGGCGAAGTTTTCGGGATGTCTCCCCCATCCTCTCGCGCGTATGCGCCATCTGCTCGGCGGCCCATGCGCTGACCTCTTTGAAAGCCACGGAGGCGGCCTTCGGCGTCCAGGTCAGCCCTCAGACCGCTTTGCTGCGCGAGCTGCTGATGCGAGGCGAAAACATTGAGAGCCACGCCTTGCACTTCTTCTGCCTGGCGCTGCCGGACTATCTGGGCTATCCGAGCGTGATTGCCCTGGCCGCGGACCGGCCGCGGGAGGTACAGCTCGGCCTGCGCCTGAAGAAGCTGGGGAACCTGATCCAGGAGACCGTAGGCGGGCGGGCGGTCCATCCAGTGAACGCGGTGCTCGGCGGGTTCGCAAGACTGCCCGCAGCCGAGCAACTCATCGCCCTGCGTCGCGCACTGGAGCAGGGAATGCGCGACGCAGAGAGCGCGGTTGATTTGGCGGCATCCCTTCCCGAAGTCCCCGTATGTCGCGCAGAAACCGCTTACGCAGGGGTTTGCGCCGCCGGCGAGTACGGCTACTATCTAGGCGAGCAGGTCATGTGGGTGCACAATGGGCGGCGGCTGAGGTTCGCGGCCGGAGAATACCGGCGGCTTACCAATGAGCGTCCGGTTCCCCACTCGCATGCCCGGCACAGCGGACTGGACGGGCGCCCGTTCATGGTCGGCGCGCTGGCCCGCCTCACCGTGCGCCAGGACCGGCTCAACCCCGGGACCGCCGACCTCATTCGGCGCGTGGGCTTGTCGCTACCCAGCAATGATCCGCTGGACAACAACAAGGCGCAGATCGTGGAGCTGGCGGCCGACGTGGAGTTCGCCGCACGGCTCGTAGACCGGTTCCTGGAAGAGGGCTTGGCGGATGAGGCGCCTGTGCCCGTACACCCGCGGGCCGGGGATGGTACGGCGATGACCGAGGCGCCGCGCGGCCTGCTGGTGCACAGCTACGTGTACGACGAACAGGGGCGCCTGCTGCGCGGCGACGTGGTGACGCCGACGGCCATCAATGCCGCCAGCATAGAGGATCGCTTCCGCGCCGCCGTGACGCAGTCTGCCGCTGGTGCGGCCGACGAGTTGAAGCACAAGCTGGAGATGATTGCCCGCGCCTACGACCCCTGCCTTTCCTGTTCGGTGCATCTGATTCACAAACCCCATGGCCGCTGAGCGCCGCTCCCGCTGGATGAGCATCAAGGCCCGCCTGACCTCAAGCTACCTTGTGATCCTGGCAATCGGCGGGCTGACCACTTCGCTGGTGGGCTCCTGGATCGTAAGTACGACCATAATGGCGCAGGCGCGCCGGATGGTGGATCACAGTCTGGCAATGGCGCGCACCATCTACGAGGATCAGACCGAAGCCGTACGGAAGCCGGTTGAACTGGCGGCTTCCGGCACGACCGTTCCTCAGTACCTGGCAAGGCAGGACTGGCGCGGCCTGGGACGCTACCTGGAAAGCGTGCGTCGCCAATCCGGCTTCGATTTCCTGAGCCTGACGGGGCCCGAGGGTCGCGTGGTTCTGCGAGCTACGCAACCGGACCGTGTGGGCGACGACGTCTCCTGGTGCGAGCCCGTGCGCCTCGCGCTCAGCGGGCAGGCGAAGGCCGGGGCGGAAATTGTTCCCGCGGAACTGCTGGCCGCCGAACACCCCGCTCTGGCCGAGCGGGCGCGCATGAGACTGATCCCCACGCCGCGGGCGCGCCCTGCGGTGCAGGCCGAGGAACCCTCGGGTTTGGTGCTGATGGGCGCGGCGCCGGTATATGACGGCCGCGGGCGGCTGGTGGGAGTCCTTTACGGAGGAGTCCTGCTGAACCGCCAGTTCGCCATCGTGGATCGGGTGTGGGAGCTGGTCTTCAAAGGCGAGCGCTTCGGCGACCGGGACGTGGGCTCGGTTACCTTGTTTCAGGGAGACGTTCGGATCGCCACTACCCTGAAAACCCCCGAGGGGCAGCGAGCGGTGGGCACGCGGGTCTCCGAAGAAGTCTACCGGGCGGTGTTCGAGCGCGGCGGCGACTGGCGCGGGCGCGCCTTCGTGGTCAACGACTGGTATATCAGCGCCTACGAACCGATCCGCAACTGCGCCGGGAAGGTCATCGGCATGCTGTATGTGGGCCTGCTGGAAAAGGCCTACTCCTCGATACGCGACCGAGTAATCCTTTCTTTTTTCGCCATCGCCACCGTAGGCTTCTTCGTGATCGCCGGCATAACCTATTACATGATTGGCAGTATCACCCGCCCTATCGGAGAGATGGTGGCCGCCACCCGCAGCATCGCCGCCGGGGATTTCGATCAACGCGTGCGCGCCAACTACACCGGGGAGCTGGCGCTGCTGGCGGAGTCCTTCAATGCCATGCTGGAGAGCCTCCGCAAGATGCGGCGCGACCTGGAAGAATGGGGTCGCACCCTGGAAGAGAAGGTCCGCCAGCGTACCGAAGAGTTAGTGGCCATGCACGACCGCGTAGCGGAATCCGAGCGGCTGGCCTCTGTCGGCCGGCTGGCCGCCGGCGTGGCGCACGAAATAAACAATCCGCTTGGCGCAGTGCTGGCTTTGACCGCCCTGACCCTGGAGGATATCAAGCCCGATGACCCGGGCCGCGAGAATCTGGAAGAGGTCGTACGCCAGGCGGAACGATGTCGCAACATCGTCCGCGGGCTGCTGGAATTCTCCCGCCACAGCGAATCGCACGCCGAGCTCACGGACCTCAACAAGGTATTGGAGGAAACGCTGGCGCTCATTTCCCGTCAGTCGTTCTTCTTCAACATAACCGTAGTGAAACAAATGGATCCCGACCTGCCCCGCGTCATGGCCGACCGCAGCCAGCTTCAGCAGGTGTTCATGAACATCCTGATCAATGCCGTCCAGGCCATGGAGGAGAAGGGAACCGTTACGCTGGCCTCCCGCCGGGGCGAAGACGGATTTGCCGAGGTGATCATCTCCGATACGGGTTGCGGCATTCCCCCCGACAAACTCGGCCGCATTTTCGACCCCTTTTTCACCACCAAGCCCAGCGGCAAGGGAGCGGGCCTGGGCCTTTCGATCGCTTACGGTATCGTCACAAAGCACGGCGGAGACATCCGGGTCACCAGCGAAGTCGGCAAAGGAAGTTCCTTCATTGTGCGGTTGCCGCCCGCGCAAGCGCCTGCTTGAGCTTGGCCCGCGCCGGCGTAGAACCCGTTCGGCTTGCGTCTGCCGGTCCACGGGGAGTACACTTGCCTCATCGCCTTTGAAACCGGAGAATCTGATGCGACTGTGCTTCGTAACACTGCTAACGGCGGCGGCACTGTCCGCCAATACGATCGAACTGCCACGACCCGTTGTGGCGCGGCCGTTGCTGACGACACTCGGTGATCCGGCGCACTATGTCGTCAGCCCGCCGAGTGTCTACGACGGCGTGGCGAGACTGCTGATCGGCACCCCGAGCGGATTATGGGGGTGCTCCGGCGCCTTGGTGACCAGCCGGCACGTGCTGACCGCCGCTCATTGCCTCACCGACCAAGACGGAAACCTGGCGGTGCTTTCCCTTACCGCCACCTTCCCTACCGCGGGGGTCTTTCCCGGCGCCGCCTACGCCGTCCATCCGCTCTGGGACGGCGACTTTCTGGACGGCTACGATGTGGCGGTCATTACGCTGGCGGCTCCCACCGGGCTGCCAGGCTACCCGCTGATGACCACGCCCGTGGCGGACTTGGTTGATCTGGCCGGCTACGGGCTTTCCGGCTCCGGCTCTACGGGGTGGACGCTAGGTTGGGGCACGTTGCGGGCAGGGTCAAACCGGTTCGAGCCCGTCTCCTGGGGCATCCCGGGCAGCCCATATGCTTATGACTTCGACGACGGCACGCCCCAGCGGGATGCACTTTGTCTCATCCTGGGCGACCCGCTGTTCTGCGGGACCTACACTTCGCGCGAAGTCCATCCTGCACCGGGCGATTCAGGCGGCCCGACCTTCTGGCACGGCCGGATCGCCGGCATCCACTCTTTCATCGCCACCTTTGGCTCCGCCTTCGGTGACCTGGACGATCAGTTGAACGGCACCTTCGGCGAGCTGGCGGGCGATACGCGTGTGGACGTCTACGCCCGCTGGATCCAACAGGTGCTGGTTCCCGAGCCTGCCGGCTTGAGCCTGGTCGGTCTGGGACTGGTGACGCTGGGATTACTGCGGCGCCGGCGCGGCGCCTTCTGAGGCGGCGTGCGGCGACGGCCTCAGCGGTCCGGGTGGACGCACGTCCGGAATGTCTGCGCAGGTCGAACTAGCAGTTGCCACTTGCCCTTTTTGACGTTTCGATACACACTGGATTCGGGAAGGAGATTCTATAGTTGAGAATTGCCGAGAGCACCGCTCTGCGAGAGCCGACCGAGCGGTGGACCACCGCGGACGCGGCCGAGCTGTACGACGTGGCCAGTTGGGGTAAAGGCTACTTCTCGGTGGGCGAGAACGGTAACCTGCACGTCCATCCCACCAAGGATCCGGGACGCTCCATAGACCTGAAACAATTGGTGGACACTTTGTTGCTGCGGGGGATCCCGCTGCCCATCCTGATACGTTTCGGAGACATATTGCGCCACCGCCTGAGCGAGATCTACCAGGCCTTTGAAAGCGCCATAGCCGAACACGGCTACCAGGGCGGTTACTGCTGCGTTTACCCCATCAAGGTCAACCAGCAGCGTCAGGTCGTCGAGGAGCTGTTCGAGTTCGGCCGCCGCTATCATTTCGGTCTGGAGGCCGGCTCCAAACCCGAGCTGCTGGCCGTGCTGGCGCTGGCCGACAATCAGACCCCGATCATCTGCAACGGCTTCAAGGACGACGAGTACATCGAGATGGTCATGCTGGCCAAGAAAATCGGCCGCGCCATCATTCCGGTGGTCGAGAAGTACACCGAGCTGGAGATGATCGCCCGGCACGCCAGGCGCATCGGCGTCCGTCCGGCGATCGGGCTGCGCTTGAAACTGGCGGCGCGCGGCTCCGGAAGGTGGAAATCCTCCGCAGGCTACCGGTCCAAGTTCGGGCTGACGGTCAGCGAAGCGCGGCGGGCGCTGGAGCAGCTTAAAGCGCTGGGGATGGCGGACTCGCTGGAGCTGCTGCATTTCCATTTGGGCAGCCAGATCACCAACATCCGCTACATCAAGGCTGCGGTGATTGAGGCCGCGCGCATCTACGTGGAGCTGGCCCGCGCCGGTGCCGGACTGAAATACCTGGACGTGGGCGGCGGCCTGGGCATTGACTACGACGGTTCGCAGACCGATTTCGAATCCAGCGTAAACTACACGCTTCAGGAATACGCCAACGACGTCGTCTACCACGTACAAAACGTTTGCGAGGAGGCCGGCGTCCCGCATCCGACAATAATCTCTGAGAGCGGCCGCGCCGTGGTGGCCTATCACAGCATGCTGGTGTTTAATGTGCTGGGCGTCAGCGGTTTGGGCGAGGAGGAGGCGCAATTGGAGCTGCCGCCCGACGCCGAGCAACCGCTGGTTGATCTCCAGGAGACCTACGATTCGCTCAGCGTCAAGAACCTCCTGGAGGCCTTCCACGACGCTCAGCAAGCCTTGGATCAGGCGCTGAACCTGTTCAGCCTGGGCTATCTGCCGCTGGACCAGCGATGCCTCGCCGAGAACCTGTATTGGGCCATCTGTCGCCGCATTTACCGGCTATCGCGCGAACTGGAGTACTTGCCGGAAGAGCTGGAGGGCCTGGATGCCATGCTCTCGGATACCTACTTCTGTAACTTCTCCTTGTTCCAAAGCATGCCCGATAGCTGGGCCATCCGGCAGCTTTTTCCCGTAATGCCCATCCACCGCCTGAACGAGCGACCCACTCGCCATGCCATCCTGGGCGACATTTCCTGCGATTCCGACGGCAAGATTGACCAATTCATTGATCGGCGCGATGTGAAGCGCACTCTGCCCTTGCATGTCTTTCAGGGGGAGCCGTACTACCTGGGGGCTTTCCTGCTTGGGGCGTACCAGGAGATCCTGGGCGATCTGCACAATCTGTTCGGCGACACCAACGCGGTGCACGTCAGCCTGAACGGGGACGGCGAGGTGATCCTGGATAACGTGATCAAGGGCGACACCGTGCGCGAAGTGCTCGACTACGTGCAGTTCAACAGTGAGATGCTGTTAGGCCAGTTCCGTCGCGATGTTGAAGCCGCCTTGCGCGAAGGCAGGATTGGCTACGAGGAATCCGGGCGCTTGCTGCGCTTTTACGAAGACGGGCTGCACGGGTACACCTACCTGGAGGAGAGCCACCCGCGCTGAGTGGTCCGCTGTCGGTTGGCGGCCGGGTTCAGCGCCAAGGTCCGGCCAGCGGGCGAGGCGGCCTCGCAATGGACTGAAAGCGGGCCAGGCGCACCTGGTCGCGGTTCTTAATCGAGACCAGGGGCATAAAGCCCATACCCAGAATTTCCTCGACCGCCTCCGTGCTAAGCAGCAGCTCGGCGCAAGGCTTCATCTTGGCCTCGCCCTCCTCGTAGTAGACGTGTGCCGGCAAGCCGTCAATATCCTGGACCATGCCGGGCCGCATTTCCCAGCCCCAAGACTGGAACGCTCGGCCCAGCAGATAGGCGCAAGCGAAAGCCGGGTTACCCCACAGGTACCACTGGTGCTGCGGCGTCGAAGGCATCTCTTCGAAATCGAAGGACTCGATGGGATCGGTCTGGCGGCCGTATGGCAACCGCAGCAAAAAACGCGGCAGCGCCAGCCCGATCCAGGCTGCCTCAGGCATGGTTCGCAACGCCTCCCATGCCTGCTGTCCCTGGGGTTCAGGCGGTTCGGCGCCCGCTTCGGCCAGAAAAGGGGCGCCCGCCTGCGAGGCCAGCTTCGCCACCCGCGCCAGCAGAGCTGCGTCCTGGCGAGTTTGCTCGAATACGTAGTTGCCCGCCACAACCGACCAGGCCTCTGCTCCCAAGCTGCCGACGGCCTCTTCGACCAGCAACCGGTACAACCGGCTTTCAGCCGGCTCGCCCGCCCCCAGATCTGCCGCCAGCTCCGCTTTGGAGATATCCAGCAGGTAGATGCGCAAGCGTCCGTCGGTCTCCAAGCGGCGCACCAGGAAGAAGACGCTGCGCCAGGCTGCCTCGAGCGCTTGGAAAGCCGGCTGATGAAGCACCGCGCGCATCAGGCCGCCGATGGCGGCATCCACCTGGGCCAGGACCTCCTTCTGTCTGGGATCCGGCCGCGGCGTCAGATAGGGCGCCACCAGGCGGCGCACATACTCGGCCAGCGGATCAGGGGAGCGCTCCGGCGCGCCGCGAGCCTGGGCCGCTTCTACGGCCTTGTCAAGCAGGCTGCCGGAGGCCAGCTCCGCGGGGTGGGGCACCGTGGCAGGCGCCGGCCCGAGTCCCAGTTCATGCGTCGCCAGCGAAAAAGTGGTGGCGTCGCACAGCTTCTCCCGGGCCAGCCGCAAGCGCCGGAAGACCTCCAGGGAAGCGTAGATCCGATCCGGATGGAAGTCATCGAGATTGTGAAAACGCAGGGCGATGTGCGGACCCAGCTCCAGCGCCGGAGCCATGCGCCCCAGTACAAGGTCAAAGTTGTCCCGGTCTACCGCCACCGGCCGCTGTCCGGCCACTGGCGCACCGTCCTGAGCGCGACGAGCATGCCCGGTGAAATCTCCGAGCAGCAGTATACGGAACGGAGTCTCGGATTCCGGCAGGGTGGCGGTCTGGGTTTGCGGACCAGCCTCCAGCTCGACGCTGCCGAAGTCGAAACGCTTGGGCATGGCGGGCCTCCGCTTCGGGCCATTATGCAGCAAATTCAAAGCCGCAGCAAGGTAGCCGGCGGCAGCCGCCCTTCATTTGTCCAGCGCGTCAGCCCCAGCCGGACCGCGCAGTCACCCGGACCTCTCGGGCTACCCCCGACTACTGGGCCGCCTGCCGCGCCGCAAACCAGACCATGAGACCCAGCACCAGCGACGCACCCGCCACCGCCAGGGCAAGCTGGCCCAAGCGCCGCAACACGCGTCCGACGTCTTCGGGCAGGATGACCGAGTCACCCAGCCGCGTGAAACGCAGTCCGCAAGCGTGGCACCGGCGTATTGTCAGCCCAGCCAGGCCGAAGACGTGCTCGATTACCCCTCGCCGTCGCGAGCGATGCACCCGAGTGGAGCCGCACCGCGGGCAGGGGCGATGCGAGCTGCTGCGTGCTGTTAAGTCGGTGGGTTCTTCCCGTTGAGCTTGTTGAGCCTCCCCGTGTCCCGGGGGAGGTGTTCCGCGCATTTGCACCTGCGCGGCGAATGCGCCCTGCAATATCGCGCGGCTGAGCATCCTGGAATCCTCGGCTACTAATCAGCCGTCCTCGCCAGTGTACCTCACCGGCGCCAGTGGCGGCCGAACCACCAACGGCTGCGGCATGAGCGCCGCGGCTTCGACTCCTGACCCGGTCTGAGGACAGCGGGCCAAGCGGCATCAAGCGGAGAGCAAGCAGCGCAAACGCCCCACGACCCATGCCACGGCGATCCCAAGCAAGGTGCGGCCCTTCTCGGCCGTAGCCAGGTGAGACCCCTCGAAAAACCTGCGGTCGGCGGCCGCCCTATTCGGGTCGGCAATGCTGAGTTCGTGCTCAGGGTATGTGTCGTCGGCGGCGTACATCCAAGTGGGAAGCGCCGCCATCGCCAGGGAAACCTCAAACTCCCCGGCGTGGCCGGGACACTCCCCGGTGACGAGCAGCCGCTGTACTTCCTCCGGAGTGTATGCCTCCCAGTAGGAATGAAAGACCAGCGAACCGCCGAGTCGCCGGCGGAAATCGTCAAGCCTGGAGCTGATCGCAGCGCGGTTGCCGCCGTGCCCGTTGAGCAGCAGAATGCGCTCCAGCCCGTGGCGCCGCAGGCTCTGACACACCTCAAACACCATCTGGGCGAACACCGCTTCGGAAAGCGTCAGCGTCCCCGGGTGCTCCATCCAGTGTTCCGAGACACCTATGCTCAGGACGGGAGCGACGATCACCGCGGGAAACAGCGCCAGGGCCGCGCGTTCGGCGATCAGCCCCACGATTCCCGCGTCAAATCCCATGGCCAGATATTCGTTGTGCTGCTCTGTGCTGCCCAGTGGAATTATTGCGGCCCGCAGCTCGCCGGAGTGCACGGCGCGTCGAACGCTCCGGCGAGTGTTTTCCGCCAGCCAGACCGAGATTAGTCCCACCTCAAGGCTCCCGCCGCGGGCGTACTCAGGCCCGCGGCCTTTGCAGCAGGCCGGTGGTGTAAAACTCGTAAGAAGCCGCCCTGTCCGGCACATCTACCACGTGCACCGTGAAACGAACAGGAAGGCCGTGATCCGGGAGCCTCTCCCGGAAGAAGCGGGCATAGGCCTCCGTGTAGACCTTGCGCAACCGCTCCACTTCTGCCGAGTAACCTGCGGGATCTGTCACGGGACTGGGAGTCTTTGGCTGACAGCCGAAGACATGCATCTCGATGAAGTCTATCTCTTGCAGGGACTGGCAAAGGCCGGCCTCCCGCAGCCAGCTCTCCCACGTGCGGAACACCAAGGGAATCTCCGCTGCCGGATCCATGTGGGCGGCCTGCGGCAACCCCAACTGACGCGCCGCAGATTCGCCCCCGGCCAATCCCGCCAGATACACACGCAGGTTACCGTCCGCCTGCTCGTCGGTCACGATGTATGAGAATGACGGGTTTGGATCTCGATAGTAATAAGTAAGTCGGCCTCGCCGCTTGATCTGAAACGCCATCTGTACCTCTCAATAAAGCAACATGCCGCCATCTACGTAAAGCGTCGCCCCGGTGACGTAGTCCGCTTCCCGGCTGGCCAGCAGAACAGCCGCGCCCACCACATCCTCTGGAATGCCGATGCGGCCCGCCGGTATCTTGGCCAGCACTCGCGCGCGATAGGCGGGATCTGCCAGGCGGTCGCGGTTCTCGTCGGTGAGAATGGCGCCCGGCGAAATGCAGTTGACCTGGATTCCTCGTGGCGCAAGCTCCAGGGCCAGGGCCTTCGTAAGCATCACCAGCCCCGCTTTGGCAATGCAATACACAGAGTTGTTCGCCATGGGCACGGCGTCATGCACGCTGGAGATGTTGATGATTTTTCCCGATCCCCGCAGCAGCATGTCGCGCGCAGCGGCTTGGGAGAGGAAGTAGACCGACTTGAGATTCACGTTGGTCACCAGATCCCAGGCTTCCGGTGTAACCTCCAGAAGCGCCTGCCTGATCGCCATGCCGGCGTTGTTGACCAGCACGTCAATCCTGCCGAAGGCGTTGAGGGCGGCCGAGATAATGTCCCGGCACCGGGCGGGATCGGCCAAGTCCGCCTGCACCACCACGGCTTCTCCGCCCGCTGCGCGTATGTCCGCAGCCGTGGCCTCCGCGGCGGCGATCTGAGTAGCACAATGAACTACCACCCGCGCTCCCTGACGGGCAAAGCCGAGCGCGATGGCCTTGCCTATGCCTCGCGAGGACCCCGTTATCACCGCCGTCATGCCCCGCAACCGCATAATTGACCTTCCTACCATCCGGGATTAATGGGAATCCAATCCGGGCGCTGCGGATCCTGATGGAAGCGCGCGTAGTAGTCGCCTTGGCGCCGGAAGAATTCCTCCGCCCGGGCAAGCTTGTCCGGATCCAGTTCCACACCCAGCCCGGGACCGCGCGGAACCGGCAGCGCACCGTTTCTGAACTGCATTTTGCCTCCCACGATCACATCGTCGAGCAGATGGTGATAGAGAGTGTCTACGCTGTAAGTGAGATTGGGAAGGATCGCGGCTGTGTGAAGCATGGCGGCCAGCGTTACGCCGAGCTCGCTGCCGCTGTGCATGCCCAAGCCCAGCCGGAAGGCGTCGCACATGGTAGCCAGCGCCCTGACCCCGTTGATTCCTTCCCAATAGTAGATGTCGCTGAGGACAATGTCCACGGCCTTCATCGCGACGCCGGCTGCGAAATCGTCAAAGCGGGCGACGCACATGTTGGTGGCCAGAGGAATGCTTGTCCGTTCCCGGACGCGCGCCATTCCCTCCAAGCCCCAGGTCGGATCCTCCAGGTATTCCAGGTTGCAGTTTTCCAGGCGCTTGGCGATTCGGATGGCCGTGCCTCGGGACCAGAACCCGTTGGGGTCCACCCGCAAGCCAAAACGCGGCCCCAGGCTTTCCCGCAGTGCGTACAGCACCTCTACATCGTGTTCGGGAGGCAGAACACCGGCTTTCAGCTTCCCGGACCGGAAACCGCACTCGGCGATAACGCGCCGGGCGTAGGCCGCCATTTCCTGCGGCGACGTTTCACCGCCCAGTTCCCCCTGCCGATACCGATAGGAAAGGCTGGCGTTGAAGGCAATCTCATCACGCAGCCGCCCGCCGAGGAGGTCCGACACCGGGCGGCCGGTCGCTTTTCCCTGGATGTCGAGGCAGGCGATCTCCAGCGCAGCGTACGCTCTGGGGTTCGAAATGTAGTAGATCTGGCGCAGCGTCTTCTGCTTGATTCGTTCGATGTGGAACGGGTCTTCACCCAATACTCGCGGTTTCAGTTTTTCCAGAAGAGCGCTCTGGTCGCCGCCGCCCACCTCGCCCAGCCCGGTAATGCCCTCGTCGGTCTTCAACTCAATGATCGTCCGCACGAAGTAACCGGGGTGAACACCGGTCGAGTGTCGCAAGGGAGCCTCGATGGGAACGGCGACAGTATGAGTTATGAGGTCAGTGATCCGCATTCTTGCTCCTTATCGCGTACTAATAGCCTCTCTCATGCGCCGGACATCGGCCAGGAACCAGACCTTGATGCATAACAACATCAGAATCCCTGCGGTGAAATACCAGACTGATGTGGTCGCCAGGGCGAAGCCCAAACCTGTTCTCTCAGCCAGCCTCCCGATCAACACCGGACTAGACCCCCCGACCAGAAACCCCGCTGACAGCATCAGACCCGTGCCTGTCGCTCGAGAGGCAGGGCTGAGCACCTCGAACAGCGAGGCGAAAAGGTTCGAATCATACAATCCCCGAAAGAAGCCGAACAAAGCCAGAGCGGCAAAGACCGCCGCCGGCCCCTGCGAGCGCCCGAGCATCCAGAGAAAGGGCACCGCGCCCAGAAGCCCCAGGGCCTGAACCCACGGGCGCGCCAGCGGGGTACGCACCGCCCAGCGGTCGCCAAGTCTTCCTCCCAGCAACACCCCGGCGAACGCACCGATCTGATGGTAGAAGGTGGCATGGAATCCGGAGCTTGCTAGCGAATAGCCGAACTGCCGGTAGACCAGAGTCGGCATCCACGTCACGACCGCCACGCTGGCGAAGCTCATGCCGCAGAAACACAGCACCAAGATGACGGCTGAAGGGCGCGAAGCCAGCTCTGCGAGCCTGCGGCCGAGCGGAATAACGGACACCGTCCCCGGCGCCTCCACCCGGCCCCGGGCAGGCTCCTTGAGAACCTTCGCTACCAGCGCCGCCAGCAAATAGCCGGCAGCCCCGAAGACCACGAATGCGATGCGCCAGCCGAAGCGCTGGCCCAGGTAGCCGGCCAGAGTGCCGCTGGTGACCACGCCGAAATACAGGCTGGTCTGATGCACCGACATCGCCAGAGATCTGGTGGCCGCACCGTGATAGTCGCCAATGATGGACGTGGCTGCCGGATAATAGAAAGCCTCGCCCGCCCCGGTCAGCGCGCGCAACGCCAGAAACGGGACAAATGCCGAGATCATGCCGGAAGATATGGTCGTGGTGCTCCAGACCAGCAGGGCGGCCAGGATGATGGCCCTCCGGCTAACGGCGTCCCCCAGGAACCCGGCACACGGGACCAGTGCGGCGTAGACCCATTGGAAGGACGAACCCAGCAGACCGAGCTGGGTATCGGTCAGCCCCAGATCCTGCTTCAACAAGGGAAAGACCGAAAAGACGATCTGGCGATCGGCATGGTTCAGGAAATACACCAGCCAGAACAGCCCCACTACGACCCACGGATATATTGGCTCGCGGCCTGCCTGGCGCTGTGGCATGATGGTCTCTCCGCCCATCATAAGGTTTGTGTTTGTCGAACAAAAGTCAAAATAGGCGAAGGAATGTTCGCCTGGGGTTAAAACTGTCGTTCACCTTTGGTTAAAAATCTTTCCATAAAATTCGCTTCTCTTCCACGAAAGCCGGTGCTAGCATCGTCCCGGAAAGGAGGTTCGCATGTCCGCCGGTTCCTGCCCATTGGCCCTTCTGACTGTGGGGGCGTGGCTGGCCGTATCTGCCGTGTCGGCGCGCGCGCAGGTGTTGTACGGGTCTCTAGTGGGTGCGGTTACGGACCCCTCCGGGGCCGTGGTCCCGGGGGTGGAGGTCAAGGTCACTCACCGGGAGACCAACCAAGTCCGGACCGCGTCGTCCAACCAGGCCGGCCTGTACACGATCTCAAACTTGTTGCCCGGCACCTATGACGTGGAAGTGAAAGCCGCCGGGTTCCGGACCTTGCAGCGCACCGGCATTGCGGTGACGGTCAACACCGTTCGTCGCGAGGACTTCCAGCTCGAGGTCGGACAGGTGAGCGAGCAAATCACCGTCGAGGCCAGCGCCGTCTCACTACAGACGGAGAAGGCGTCGGTCAGCTCGCAGATCGCCGCCTCTACGATCCGCTACCTTCCGATCGGCGGTTACCGTAACTATCAAAGTCTGATTAACCTGGTGCCGGGCGCCACGCCGGCGCAGTTTCAAAACGCGGCCATCTCCCGGCCGGGTCGGGCCTTGACCACGAACATCAACGGCACCAACCGCAACAATAACGTCACCAGACTGGACGGCGCGGTCAACATGTCGGTCTGGCTGCCGCACCACGTGGCCTACGTTGCGCCGACCGAGACCATTGAGACCGTGGAGATCTCCACCAATAATTTCGATCCCGAACAGGGCATGGCGGGAGGCGCGACGGTGACTGTAGTGACCAAGTCCGGCACTAACGAACTGCACGGCAGCGTTTTCGCTTACCACGACAACCAGCACTTGCGCGCCCGGGGGGTTTTCGAGCGCCTGCCGCAGAAGCCCAAGAATATCCGCAACATTGACGGTTTCACCGTCGGCGGGCCGATTCGGCGAGACCGCCTGTTCTTCTTCGGCGGCTGGGAGTCCAGTCGGGAACGCACAAGCCGTTCGGGATTCTTCACCGTGCCGACTGAACCCCAGCGGCGCGGGGATTTCAGCGGTTTCGACACGCTGATTTATGATCCTTCGACCGGAGACGTGCAAGGCCGGGGCCGCCAGCTTTTCCCGGGCAACATTGTGCCGAACAGCAGGCAGAGCGCGATCAGCCGCAAGATCCAGAACCTGGTGCCGCTTCCCAACCAGCCGGGTGTCAGCGGCAACTTCTATAACTCCGACGTTCAGCAACTGGACCGAGACCAGGCCGACGTGAAGATCAACTGGAACCGGCTTCCGACTCACACCATCTGGGCGAAATACAGCATCATGAATGCACCTGCCAGTTGCAACGCCGCCTTCGGTGAGGCCGGCGGGCCAGGCCTTTGCGACACCGGCTCCGGCAAGGGCGACAACCGCGCGCAACTGGCCACTATCGGCCACACCTGGACCCTGGGGCCAAGCTTGGTGGTGGACGGAGTTCTCGGCTACACCCGGAATCGCATTGATGTGATACCGCCGGGCTACGGCAAGAACACGGGGTTGGAGGTATTCGGGATTCCCGGAACCAATGGCCCCGATATCCGCCAGAGCGGGATGCCCATCATAAGCGTGAGCGGCTATACGAGCCTGGGCGACACCGACGCTTGGAACCCCGCATTCCAGCGCGATCAGTCTTATACGCTGGCCGGTAACGCAGGCTGGAACAGGGGACGCCACGACATCCGTTTCGGATTTGAAACCGCACGTCATCAGATGAACCACTGGCAGCCCGAGCTTGGATCGGGACCTCGCGGCGGGCTGAGCTTCGGCTACGGGCCCACGGTATTGAACGGCGGGCGCGCCGGCAATATGTTCAACGGATACGCCACGTTTCTGCTGGGCCTGATGACTTCCGCCGCCAAGAGCGTGCAGTGGGAAAGCATGACGACCAAAGAATGGCGGCACGGCTTCTACATCGGAGACCGCTGGCGCCTTACGCAGAGCGCCACGCTCACGCTAGGGCTGCGCTACGAGCTGTTTCCGCTGGTCACGCGTTCACACACCGGCATCGAGTTCTATGACCCGGAAACCAACATGATCAGCCGGGGCGGCGTGGGCGGAAACCCAACCAATCTTGGCATCGCCACCAGTAAGAAGCTATTTGCGCCGCGGATCGGCGTGGCCTATCGCCTGACCCCCAATACCGCGCTTCGCACGGGATTCGGCGTCACATTCAATCCCATGGTGCTGAGCCGTCCGCTGCGGGGCAGTTACCCGCTTACTATTGACGCCGCCTTTACTGCGGCAAACTCGTATCAGTGGTTCGGTCCCATAGAACAGGGCATTCCCGACTTCCGCGGAGAGGATCCCAACTCCGGCTCCTTTAGGTTGCCGGATCGGTTCAGCATTCGCACGCTCTGGCGTCCCGACGGTAAGCGGCAGGTGGACCGCGGCTATATTGAGTCCTGGAACTTCATTCTGGAGCGACGACTGCCCGGGGAACTGGTTGTGACCGCAGGCTACGTGGCCACTCATACGATCCGTAGCTTCGTGGATTGGGAAGCCAATAACTCGCCGCCGGGAACCGGGCAGGCGGGCGCCCCGCTTTACCAGCGCTTCGGGCGCAGCGCGTCCACTTTGCTGTTCAACGGGTGGGCCAGCGCAGAGTATCACTCGTTTCAAGCCACTTTCAACCGTCCTCTGCGGCAGGGTCTGATGCTAAAGGGCTCCTATACGTGGTCCAAAGCAATGGATATGCAGGATGACGACGGCTGGGGCGGCGTCCTGTGGAACTGGGGCCCAGTAATGCGCCGCAACTGGGCGCTGGCGGGGTACGACATACCGCACAACTTGCACCTGGGATTCGTCTATGACTTGCCCTTGGGGCCAGGCCGGAACTACGCTACCAGCGGCTGGCTCTCACATCTCTTGGGAGGCTGGCAGACAAGCGGGATCTTTTACTCTTACAAAGGGCGGCCTTTCACTGTCAGCGCTCCCGGGACTTCGCTGAACTGCCGTTACAATTCGCAGACTGCGGACCAGGTGAAGACCAAAGTCGAGAAACTGGGAGGCGTGGGGCCCGGAGAACTGTACTTCGACCGCGCCGCCTTCGCCGCCGTCACCCAAGTTCGCTTCGGGACCAGCGGCCGGAACATACTTCGTGCTCCGGGCGTTATAGGGCTGGACGGCAGCGTATCTCGGCAGTTCCGCCTGGGTGAAAGCCGGAAACTTGAGTTTCGCACGGAGGCTTTCAACGTCACCAATACGCCGCGCTTCGGGGCGCCGTCGAGCGACGTCTCCAGCGCCACGTTCATGGAGATCCGCAGCGCCTCAGGCGAGCGACAGTTTCGCTTCAGTTTGAGGCTGGAATTCTAGAGTCGAACTCGCGCGGGACCATTCTAATCGGACAGGAGTGAAACAGGGTGGCTGACGACTGCACGACAGGCAAAGAGAGTATTCTGCAAGGCCTCCGCGTGGAGGAGATTTGCACGCGCTATCAGGCGCTGTATGCGGGACTGGTCTACGACGTTCTCGAGCATTTCGGCTATCCCAATCAGGTGCTGGATCACCGCATCGCGCCGCTGCGCAGGGGCATGAGACTGGCCGGGCCGGCTTTCACCGTGAAAGGAACGGTCAGCACGAACCGCGACGAACGCAGCCGGTACAAGCGGCTGGCCATGATCAAGGAGATGCGTTACCCCTGCATCGAGGTGCGCGATGCCGGCAGCCCTTTCCCGGTGGCCATTTATGGCGAGTTGAGCGCATCCAGCGCCCGCGCTCACGGCGCCGTCGGGGCCCTGGTGGATGGAGGCGTCAGGGATTGCGAGCACCTGATTGCCATGGACTTCCCGGTCTTCTGCCGCTATCGCTGCCCGATCGAGGCTTTCGGGCGCTGGGCTCTGCTGGAGTATCAAGTTCCGGTCATGATTTCAGGAGCGCTGACGGCGGCGGTCTGTGTGCGTCCCGGCGATTTCATCTTCGGCGATTACGACGGCGTGCTGGTTGTCCCGCAGGAGTTGACTTTGCGCGTGCTCGAGGAGTGCGAACGAGTCAAGGGCATTGAGAGCGTGGCCCGGGAGGAGTTTCAGCGGGGCGAAGACCCAGTGTTGGTCTTCGAGCGTCACAAGCGGCTCTGAGGCGCCAACCAAGGAAAACGGCTTTGCCGGGCGAGTTCCACCAGTGTGGCGGCCGCCGGGGGCAGATAGCCCGCCCGGCGCACCACGATGATGATTCTGGACTGAAGAGTGCGTTCCTTCTGCTGCACCATCCTCAGCGAGCCGTTGCGGATTTCCTTTTCCACTGCCCAGCGCGGCAGCATCGAGATGCTGGGACTCACCTTGAGAATCACTTTGATTGCCTCGGCATTGTCGAAGCGCATGGTGACACGCGGCCGGAAGTTCATTTCGGCGAAGTAGTTGTCTATCGCCCTTTGCACTTGCGACCCCTCCCTGAACAAAGTAAACGGGATGTCCGCCAGATCGCGCAAAGAGCATCGCCTCGGAACCTCAGCCGCTCCGGTGACCAGCACGATGGGGAACACCCAACTGGCGGCTACGCGAACGGCCTTTTGCTCAGGAGGGTCATGGCTGACCATGATGGCCACGTCCAGGGTCGCCTCTGTCAGTTCCCCGATCAAGAACGCGGTGCTGCCGGTTTCCACCACCACCTCAACGCCCGGGTTGGCGCGCCGGAACTTGGTGAGCAAGTCGGGCAGGATGGCCACCGCCAAGCCAGGCCCGGTGCCCAGACGCACAGTCCCGCGCTTGCGGCCCGCCTCAAGCTCGACCATCGAGAGCATGTCCTCGTAGCGCTTGAGCAGATCGGTGGCGTACGGCAGAAGCATCTGCCCCGCAGCCGTCAATTGCAGGCGGCGGCCTATCTTTTCGTACAGGCGCGTCCGGAAAGTTTGTTCCAGGTTCTTGAGTTGTTTGTGTATGGCGGCCGGACTCAAATGGAGAGCCTCTGCGGTTCTCGACAGATTGCAGAGTTTTGCCAGGGTGGTGAAGCTCCGGAGGGCGTCAAGATCCATCTCTTCGATGTTAACCGAAGGTCAACAAGATTCCAAACCACTTTACCAATGGTGAGCGTGTGACAATGACGCGATTTTGCCTGAGCATGATCTTTGCGGGGCTGATGTCAGCCATGGCCGACCGGCCCGTGCTGACGCCCCCGCCGCGCCACGCGGAATGGACGGGACTGTCGGTAGCCCTGGAACCGCCGGTGATTCGCGCGGGATCCGCCGAGCGTCCCGCGGCACTGTTCCTGGAAACCGAGATGCGCCGCCTGCACGGTTTGAAACTTGCCGTGACCAGCCGGCCGGGCGCAGGAGGCATCTCGCTGGCTCTGGCCGGCACAGCGGCCGGACGCAACATGCTGGGCCGGGTCTCTGTGGCGGGCATTTACAAGCGGCATCGCGGGCCGGAAACCTACCTGATCGAGACCGGCCCGGGCGGCGTCTCGATCGTGGCCGAGACCTTGCGGGGCCTGATTTACGGCGCGCAGACTTTGCTTCAGATGGTCCGGCGGGAAGGAGTCGCTAAGCGCGTGGTCGGGGCCCGGATCGTGGATTATCCACAGCTAGGCTTCCGCGGGTTGCATATTTGTATATTCCCGAACACCGAGCTGGCCGCCGTGCGTCAGGCCATTCTGGTGGCTGCTCGATTCAAGTACAACGCCATTGTCATTGAAACTTGGGCATCGCTTAAATCCCGCAAACGACCGGAATCCGCATACGAGAATGCGTACGAGCCTGAGCAATTGAAACCGCTGGTCCGCCTGGGCAAGGCGCTTCAGATGGAAATGATCCCCATGTTAAATTCCTGGGGACACGCCAGCGGGATGCGCGCCGGATCCAGTCAACACGTGGTTCTGGATCGCTTTCCTCAATTCAAAGCCTTGTATGAGGAAGACGGCTGGTCCTTCTGTCTCACCAATCCGGATATCTACGGCCACCTGTTCGACCGTTACCAGGAGCTGCTGGAGCTGTTCGATAAGCCGAGTTACTTTCATCTCGGCTTGGACGAAGCGTGGGGGCATCGCGGCCTGATGGAAAGTGAA
>Ga0272448_1002228_pt1 | contig 24759 bp, 20 predicted proteins | sample YNPCB0191_FD_202220 | JGI IMG/M metagenome (GOLD analysis project Ga0272448, IMG submission 202220) | Hot spring sediment microbial communities from Yellowstone National Park, WY, United States - YNP-CB-019-1 | ecosystem: Environmental > Aquatic > Thermal springs > Hot (42-90C) > Sediment... | reverse complement strand
TTGAAGATCCCCTGCGGCCCGACAAGGGGAACCCTTCTGCCCTCGAATTCAAATCCCGCCTCCAGCAGGCTTCGCGAAAGGATGCCTAGAGGATGGAGCCGGCACTTTTTTTCGAGAAAGGCGAAGGCCCGCAGGCGAACCTTCGTGTCAATGTCCGGGCTCGACATGTAACGTCCTCCAAGGACACCCGGATCTCACCCTATCATATGACGGCCCGGACGCGTCCGGCACAACACCGGACTGAAGCGCGCAGCGGTATCAGAGCCGTCGGTTTCTCCACGAGCTCCGGGGCTTCGAAGATCATACACGCAGTGCCGGCGGCGCTTGCGCCGAGACAGAAGCCCGCCACAGTGAACGAACGACGAGAGGCCGGCCGCCGCGGAGGCGCGACGGGTATGGGCTCAGTCGTGCAACCGCCGTCGCTATTTCGTTCTGGGATTGAAACGCAGCGACGCCGCCATCGCCGGATTGCGCTTTCGCTCGATATTCGCGCTCGTGGTGAATCCCGCAACATCGATCGAAAAACGCCTGCCGAGGTTGAATCCCAACCCTGCCGAGGAATGCCATTGCCCGCGCGAGAATCGCGCGCCGCCGCGCAATTCAATGGCTCCGAACCGCCGTTCGATGCCTCCATGGAAGCTGGTTTTCTGGAATCCCCTGCAGATCTCCGCGACGAGCGTCCAAGCTCCCCGGTAATAGGCCGCGCTTCCTATCTAACGCACGGGCAGTTCCACCCGTATCCGGTCGAATCCGAGCGGGACCGCTTCTTCGACGAAATCGCTCCCATCGACCAGGCTGCGCATCGTGTATCGCCTGCCTTCGAGCCTGCGCCATTCGATCCTGTTTCCAACCCCGTTCACTCCGAAGCCCAATTCCCAGCGGCTTGTCACGATGCCCGCCCCGAAATCCATGGCAAGTCCGCTTCCACGCCGAGCGTAGAGGTAGTCGACCGAGACCGGAATCGTCGACGGCACCACGGTGAGCAGTCCCGCCGCGTCCGTGTCCAGTCGAATCCGCACGTCGGCGGATGCATGTCGGAAGCCGTACAAGTAATGGTAATTCGCGCCGATGTATACTCCTTCGCGGCCCGCTGCAGAGGGCTTGCCCCGCAGCGCGATTCTCCCACGATAGCCACCGGTTATGGCCAGAGCCAGTTGGCCGCTCGACACATCGGCGATACGAAAACTACGGTCGGGCCTGTACTCCGCAGTCGGGCCTGCCAGCAGGTCGATCAACCCGGTGTCTATCTCGACGGCCGTGCGGGCGGAAATGTACGGTCCCGCGCCGAGGTAAATCCCATGAAAGGTTCCATCGGCCCTGCGGACAAACTTGATGGTCGGTCCCCAGTTCGGTGAAACGAGCCCTTCAGCGATAGACTCGCTGGCCGGCACGAATCCCCGATAATTATTGAGATCGCGCTTCAGCTCTCCGTTCGCAAGATCCTCGACGAATGCCCCGCGAGCGGCTGCGGCCCTGCGCCCGAATACATAATGGATAGGATTCGCCGCATACTCCAACGCGAGCAATGGATCAAATCGTTCGTCATCAGGATCGAAACGGTCAAGATCTTGAAGGATCTGAATCAGGCCCAAGGGCAGGACGACGGGAGCATATGGGCGCTGCTCCTCGATCATTTTCGTGGTGATGTTGTGGTCGAAGCCGACTCCCCCCATTCCGATCTTGCGAGCATCGCCACTGAAATCCTGGCCGTTGGCCGCAGGGACCGTGACGAGAACAAACGTTACGAGAGTTGCGAAAAATCCCTTCTTCATGGCATGCCTTACGGCTTGTGCCAGCGGTCAAGTAAATTGCGTTGCCCCCGCAAGACGACGCATAGTGGCGATGGGCGAAAAATACTCTCAACGTTTTGCCTAGTATAGCATCAAGAACTTGTATCTGTGAAGTTCTGGAAAATAGGGGAAAATAGGGACGCTCACCATTTTTCAGAAACGATCCGGCAGCCCTGCCTCCCGCCGGCGCACGAAATAGGTGAGCGTCCCCATTTCCCAGGGCCTTTCTAGCCTAATGGTGAGAAATGCGACCTAGACGGTCCTGTTCACGAAGCGGAGCCCGGTCGTGATGCCTCGCTTGTGATTTTCTTACATCTCGCTCCGTTGCCGGCTTCCCCCCGGCAGACGTTCCTATCCGTGCGCCAGAGGGTTCGTGAACACGGCGGCTCTGCCGAGTTCAGCCTCTATTTCCAGCAGGCGGTTGTATTTCGCGATGCGCTCGCTGCGGCAGGCGGAACCCGTCTTGATCTGGCCTCCGCCCATCGCCACGGCGAAATCCGCCATGAACGTGTCTTCGGTCTCGCCTGAGCGGTGCGAAATCACGTAGCCCCAACCGGCCTTGCGGCACAGGTCGATAGCTTCGATCGTCTCCGTCACCGTGCCGATCTGGTTCAACTTGATCAGCACGGCGTTGGTGGCCTTCTCCCGGATTCCCCGCTCGATGTATCGGGTATTGGTCACATACAGATCGTCGCCGACGATCTGTATACGGGATCCGAGCGCGGCGGTGTGCGCGCGGAATCCGTCCCAGTCGTTCTCGGCCAGGCCGTCCTCGATGGAAACGATCGGGTATTTGTCCAGCCAGCTTTCGTACAGCGCGGTCATCTCCGCGCTCGACTTCGTGCCCTGGCCGGACTTCGCGAGGTTGTACCTCCCGTTCTCGTAGAACGAGCTTGCCGCCGGATCGAGCGCGATCGCCACGTCCTCGCCCGGACGGTAGCCGGCCGCGCGGATGGCGTCTACAATCACCTCGCACGCCTCCTCGTTGCTCTTGAGGTCGGGAGCGAAACCGCCCTCGTCGCCCACCGCGGTCGCGTAGCCCCGCTTCTTGAGAATCCCTTTGAGCGCGTGGAAGGTCTCCGCGCCGTAGCGAAGGGCCTCGGCGAACGTCGGCGCCCCGAGGGGCATCACCATGAACTCCTGCAGATCCACGCTGTTGTCCGCGTGTTTGCCGCCGTTGATGATGTTCATCATCGGCACCGGCAGGCGCGTGGCGCCCGCACCCCCGAGATAGCTGTACAGCGGCAGCCCGGACGCCTGGGCGGCGGCGCGCGCTACGGCCATCGAAACCCCCAGGATGGCGTTGGCGCCGAGGCGGCTCTTGGTCGACGTGCCGTCAAGTTCGATCATCAGCCGGTCGATCTCGCTCTGCCGTGTCGGATCCAGGCCGACCAGTTTCGGCGCGATGCGGTCGCGTACGTTGGCGACGGCCGCAAGGACACCCTTGCCTCCGTAGCGCTTCTTGTCTCCATCCCGCAGCTCGAGGGCTTCGTTTTCGCCGGTGGACGCACCCGAGGGAACGGAGGCCGAGCAGCGGCTGCCGTCATTCAACGAGACAAAAACCCTCACGGTCGGATTGCCGCGGGAGTCCAGGATTTCGAGAGCATCGATCTCAGCAATCTTCAAAGGCTTCATGAATTCTTTCCTCTTATCAAGGGATCGTTGATTGGGCGGACCGTGTCCAGCATACGCCGGGCGCGACCGAGAATTCTTGGATGCATGAACGCCTCTTTCAGCCGGCGCCTCGGCCTTCCGCGGAAGGTCGTCCATCGGGATCGCCTGGGTGCCCCGCGGGTCGGCGAGCGCCTCAGGAGTCATCCGCCGCGCGGAAAGCGGGCGATTGTCGGTGGACTCCACCACCATCTCTGCCGCCGCAGGTTATACCACCGGCCTATGCCGCGTTCAATCGCTGTTGCTGACGGGCTGCATATGTCCGGAGCGGCGAAAAAGTCGGGCATCGAGCCCCGAGCTACTCATGGCACGGCGCCGGCCCGACTATCGTATAATACGCCGGACGGCCCTCGCAGCGACTTCAACTCACGAGCCCGTCGGAGGAGGACTATGCCCTTCTTGCTGCGGTCCCTTCCTTTTCTGGCTGTCTTGTCGCTCGCGGCTACGCCTTCGACGCCCGGTTCCATCCAGCGCCCCTCGGGCGGCGATAGGGTGAGGGAGCCCTCCCAGGTCTCGCGCCTGCAGTTCGGCGACACCGGCTATACCGATTTCGGGGAATGGCAGTGTTCGGCGGCGGTCTCGCCCGCCGAGTGGCTGCCGGGGAGCCTGCTGGCGGTAGAGAGCACGCTCACCGTGATGGACAGCCATTTGGAGGCGCTCGCGGCCGCGGGAAAGAAGGCTGCAGCCTTCTGTCTTCTGGTGACCGCCGAGCGGACGTTCGACGCCGACGGCCGGCTGCGCCTGGCCGGCGACGAGAAAATGTCCACGCTGCTGACGCCCACGGGCCTGGCCATCGAGGGCGGCGTCCAGGGCGCCGTGACCGACAGGTTCGGTTACGGATTCCGTACCCCTGTGGACCTGTTCGCGGTGCGCCCGCTGGACGAAAGCGAAGCCTTGAACGGGAGCCGCCGGATCGACTTTCAGTTGCTGGCGCGCCTGCCGGAGGACATTCCGCCGGGTCTTTACCGCCTGCGCCTCGACTTCGGCATCATGGCCGGCAGGAGCTACCTCAGCCTCAACGGCGATACCTTCGCGAAGCGCCCCTTCTTCAAAGGGAGGCCCACCGAGTCGCATCTGTACTCGCCGATCATCCCCTGCAGCGGGCGCCGCCCTTCCGGAGAATGGGTCGACGCGGGCCTCATCCGGCCACGCATACCCTGGGTCCTGCTGGCGAATTACAACTCCAACGGCTACAAGGGCGTGGTGGCCGAGGAGGACCGGTGCTGCTTCGCGCTTTCGCCGAGGAATATCATCCCGGACGAAGTTATTCTGCCCTTGTTCGATGACGCCGGGCGCAGGTTGACCTATTCCCTGGAGCCGCAATTCCCAGCGGACACCATAGAGCTGCGCTCCGCCATACCCTGGGATTACGCCCGCGGCGAGCTTTCCGTCGAGATCGCCGAGCCCGACGGTACTCTTACGTCGCTGGGCACCTCGCCCTTTGTGGGCAAGGCCGGCCAGTGGCCCACGACGAGGAACCCGGCCGTCACGCAGTGGAGACCCAGGATGTACGGGCAACACACGGTGCGCGCCACGGGCTGGACGGCCGACGTGTGGGGGAATCGATACGAGGGAGGGGGCACCTATCGCTTTTGGATCGCCAAACGCATGACCCTGGCCACCGCCACTTTCCAGGGCATGGCCTATCCCGTGGGCGCCCGGTACGGGCGCGACATTCAGTTCGCGCCGGCGGTGCCGGCCGCCGTCGAAGTCAACGCCGTCCTCTACCCCAATTCCGACCCTGCCCGGGCGAAGCGGATCTCATATAAGGGCACGGCGTCCGCTGCGGGTGTTTTCGGTGCCGCCCAGGGCGCGCAACCCCTCGTGCTCGACGCGCCGGGCGAGTACCACGGACACGTCCTGGCGAGATATACGGACAGCGACGGCCATCTCTGGGTGTGCAGCATGCGGCATGCCGGCGTGGTATACAGCGACGACGATCCCATCGTCGCGCGCGGCAAGAAGTTGACCGTCAAGGGACAGTATCTGGACCGGGGCGAGACGCGCTTCGAGGGTTATGTCGACAGCCAGGGCGAAAGCCATTTGGCCCACGTCAACTTCCCGTACCGCTCCGGGGACGTCCTGCTGATCGCCAGCGACCAGCAGGGCGCGAACAAGATCGAGCCCGTGCTTACCTATGATTGGAAGGACCGCCCTCTAAGCTACGACGCGCGCTGGCAGGCGATCGGCGCCAGCAACCTGCGCCTGGTAACTTCCAACGGATTGTCCCCGCACCTCTTCCCCGAGTACATCACCGAATGGGGATATTACTATGCCGCCGCGCCGCGGCCCGGATTCATGGGGCGTTTTCTGGTGGGCGAAGACGGGGTGCGCGCCCCCTACTGGCCGACCAGTCCCAACAGCTTCGGCAGCCAGATCGGAGCCTCGAGCAACGGCGATCTCCCGGGCGACATCTACCGCCTCCTCGGCGGCATCGTGCTGCGCAGGTCGGATGGAACGTCCGCCCACTATGCCGGATACTTGTCGAGCGCTTTTCTTCTTCCCAGAGGGTCGATGAACAACAGGGTGATCGGCGCGGGCGCGGAGGACGTACCCGGACCCCACGGGGCGAAGGCGCGCGTTTTCCTGGTGGGCACCCGCCCCGGAATGATCTACGAGACGGGCTCGGCCTGGGCGCCCGGGGTGCAGATCGATCCGATTCTTCCGGTGACTATTACCGCCGTTCTGACATACCCGGACGGCAGGCAAAAGGTCTGGCAGGGAGTCGGCGACCGCTTCGGCTCGTTCGCCGGCGCAGACAAGGCGGTTCTCGACATGCCCGGTGTTTACCGCTTTTGGCTGGAGGCCGACTGGGAGGGTCATAAGGGCTACATGCCGGGGCTGCCGCGCGAGGGTGGAGACATCTACGTGGTGGAACGCGACCGGCCTGCCGATGCCAGGAGGCTGGTGCTCGATCTGCCCAACCAGACGACCTTCCCCTCCGCACTGGGGATCACTATCGCCGGCTCGAGCACGGCGCGCTCGGTTCGCTATGCCGCGGTCATACCGGGCGCAGTGGTCGAGCAGGGATCGCTGCAGGTGCGCGACGGCAGGTTCGAATATTTCTTCGATCCCGGCAGATTCAACAGCATCACGCCCACATACGACAACATCAACCTGGTCACCGGGAGGCCGGAGATCGGCGACGTGGTGCATCTCACCTTCTTTTCCGGGGAAACGATGCCTGACGGGCGGACCTATCACTCCTTCGCCCGGGTCATCATCCGCGGCAACAAAATCTTCTACGCCCGCTGAAAAATAGGGACGCTCACCATTTTCCCCGAGACCGTCCGGTCGCCCCGCTTCCCACCGCATAAAAACAGGTGAGCGTCCCTAGTTTGGCGCGCTGGTTTTTCGGCGCGGGAAATAGGTGAGCGTCCCTGTTTTCGGAAAATGGTGAGCGTCCCTATTTTCCCGCGGGCGGGAGCGCCGCGCGTGACAGGCGGCGCGGAGGGCTGTAAACTGCGCCCGTCATCCAAAGGAGCGCGCTTATGCACCGCACGAAAAACGCCTTCGTGACCGCCGCGACGATCTGCCTGGCTGCGGCCGCCCTGCACGCAGGAACCGTTCCCATCCCCAACGACAAATTCCGCGAAGTCCGGGCCGCGATCCTGGAAGCGGTCCACAGCGGCAGGGTCCCCTCCATGTCGGTGGCCGCGGCACAGGGCGGGCGCATCATCTGGGAAGAGTCCTTCGGCTGGGCCAACCGCGAGAAGATGATTCCGGCCACCCCCGATACCATGTACTCCATGGCATCCATCTCCAAGCCGATCACCGCCACCGGCCTGATGATCCTGGTCGAGCAGGGCAAGGTGGACCTGAAGGCCCCCGTCAACCAATACATCGCGCCGGCGCAACTGACCGCCTACGAGGGCCGCTCGTCGGACGCCACCGTCACCCACATCCTGAACCACACGTCCGGCCTGCCGGAGCACTATACGGTCTACTATCTCGACGAGCCGTGCGCGGGGCCGCCGGCCTTCGCCGAGTCGATCCGCCGCTACGGCATCCTGGTGCACCCGCCGGGAGCGGTCTACCAGTACGCCAACTTCGCCTTCGGCCTCGCCGGCCACATCATCGCCAGAGTCTCGGGCCGGTCCTACGCCGACTTCATGAAGACCGAGGTCTTTCTCCCCCTCGGCATGACGCGCACCTCGATCGACGTCGAACCCGGAATGGAGGACTACGCCGCCGTGCGTTACGACGGCACGGGCCGGCCCGTGCCCTTCTACATTTCGGACCACCCCGGCGCCTCGCAGGTGTACGCGAGCGCCCACGACCTGATCCGCTTCGGCCTCTTCCACCTCAAGCACACCCAGCCCGACCAGAAGCAGATCATCTCACCGGCCACGATCGACCTGATGAAGCAGGACAGCGATCCCAACCCGAAGAACGATCGCTACGGGCTCGGCTGGTTCATCAAGAAGGACGAGTACGGCTACGATGTGGTCTGGCACACCGGCAGCATGCGCGGGACCAACACCATGATCAAGTTCGTGCCGGCGGAGGATATTGTCGTGGTGGTGCTCGTCAACACCGCCAGCGACCTGCGCCAGAAGATCGCCAACGACATCATCGGCGTCCTTCTCCCGGAATACGGCGCCAAGTGGAAAGCCGAGCGTGACAAGCCCGCCGAACAGCCGGTGCCGTTCAAGCCCACGCCGGAGCTCGTCGGCGAGTGGAGCGGGGAGCTGAAAACGTACGAGGAAACCGTCGGCGTCACCCTCGCGATCCAGAGCGACGGCGACGTGCATGTCCGGATCGGCAACCAGCTCGAGACTCTGATGAACCGGGTGCGATTCCAGGACGGCTTCCTGACCGGGACCAGCTATGGAACGATCCCGTCCACCGAGGCCCGCGCCCACCCGCACCATGTCAGCTATCGCCTGCTGCTGGAGGGCACGGTCCTGAGCGGCTTCGTCACCACTGCGTTCACCACGGAGCGCTCCTACGGCAACCTGCCGTCCTACATGCGCCTGGTGAAGAAGTCTCAGTGAGCAATGCGCGGCCCGGCCCGGGCGCGCGCGCCCGCCGCAGAGCCTTCGCCGGCCGCGGCGGCACCGCCCTCGTCCGGGCCGGCCGCGAATGCCGGCGCTCCCCCCATCGCCTCGAGACCTGCGGCCGACGCCGCGGCGTAGATGACCTCCAGGCTGTCGATCAGACGCGCGTTGCCGCGCCAGAAGGGAAAATTGCCGAGTCTTTTCGGCAGGGCCGCGTGCACCCGGGGCAGCACGATCTCACCGCACAGCCCGTCCGGCACCGCCGCGCCCTGCCAGAAGCCGGCCGCATCGAGCGGCAACGGCTCGCGCGGCTGCGGGCCGCTCGCTTCCCCGCCGGCCGCCGGCGCCGGAACCTTGAGGCAGCCGACGAGCTCGTCGCGCGTGCGCCCGCGCAGCTTGAAGAGCAGGAAGGGATCGCGGTCGAACTCCTCGGCGAGCAGGTAATAGACGGCCGCGATATGCTTGCACGGATTCGACCAGTCGGGGCAGGAGCAATCGGTTTTCAGATCGCGCGCCGCCGCCGGAAAAAGCGAGACTCCCGCCTGCTCGAAGACCTTCTCGATGTCCTCGGGCATCTCGCCGGCTACGAGCCTGGCGGCATACAGCGGCTGTTCGGTCAGGGCCTTCTCCAGCTTCTTCCACCTGGCCTCGGCCAGCGGCGCGATCTCGATGGTCACGTCATAAGGCTCGGGGCGCGAGCCCTGGACCTTGGCGCGCACGATCCCCTTTTCCACCTCGATCGACAGTGCCTGGCCCCGGCGCGCGTAGGAGCGCCCGCGCCCGAGGCGCGCGCCGATGTCGAAGCTCTCGAGGACGGCAATCCAGCGCTTCGCCCACCAGGTGCGGCCGAACGACCCGCTGCGCGTTTGCGCCTTGATGCCGCCGCGCGCCGTGCGCGGCGTCGAGCGCGGGAAAAAATCCCAGTCCCAGTAGCTGCCCCAGCGGCCCATGTCACTCTCCGATCGCCTCGCTGCGCAAAGCGAAAAGCTCCTTGAGCTCCCGGTTGGAAAGCTCCGTCAGCCAGCCCTCGCCCGTGCCGATCACCCGGGCGGCGATGCCCTTCTTGTTTTCGATCATCTCGTCGATCTTTTCCTCGAGCGTCCCCGCGCACACGAACTTGTGCACCTGGACGTTGCGCCGCTGCCCGATGCGGAAAGCCCGGTCGGTGGCCTGGTCTTCCACGGCCGGATTCCACCAGCGGTCGAAGTGGAAGACATGGTTCGCCCCCGTCAGGTTGAGGCCGGTGCCGCCCGCCTTGAGCGACAAGACGAAGACGGCCGGCCCGTCCGCGCCCTGGAAGCGTTCCACCATCTCGTCGCGGCGTTTCTTGGGCACGGCGCCGTGCAGGAAAAGCACCTCGCGCCCGAACATCTCCTGCAGGTGGCGCTGCAGCAGCGTGCCCATCTCGGAAAACTGCGTGAAAACCAGCGCCCGGTCCCCCACCTCGAGGATCTCCTCGAGCATCTCGCCGAGGCGCGCCAGCTTCCCCGAGCGCCCCGCGATGGCGGAGTTGTCGCCGAGAAACTGGGCCGGATGGTTGCACACCTGCTTGAGTTTGGAGAGCGTCGCCAGGATCAGCCCCTTGCGCTGGATCCCCTGCGCGCCCTCCATCGCCTCCTCGGCCTCGGCCGCGACCGCCCGGTAAAGCGTCGCCTGCTCGCGCGTCAGCGTGCAGAAGACCTTCATCTCCATCTTTTCCGGCAGGTCGGCGATGATCGTGCGGTCGGTCTTCAGCCGGCGCAGAATGAAGGGTGCCGTCAGGCGCTTGAGCCGCTCGGAGGCTTCGGGGTCGCGCAGCACCTGGATGGGGAGGAAGAAACTCCTGCGGAATGCCTCGCGCGACCCGAGGAAGCCGGGATTGAGAAATTCCATCACCGACCACAGATCGCCGACGTTGTTTTCCACGGGCGTGCCGGTCAGGGCGATGCGGTAGCCCGCCGTCAGGGAGCGCGCCGCGCGCGCCTGCAGGGTCTCGGGATTCTTGATATTCTGCGCTTCGTCGAGCACGATGCCCGCCCAGGGCACGGCCCGGAGGGTCTCCAGGTCGCGGTGCAGCAGGGCGTAGCTCGAAACCACCAGGGCGTGCCGCTGCGCGGCCCGACTGAAGGCCTCCCCCCGGACGCGCGCGCCGCCGTGGTGCACGAGCACCGGCAGATCCGGGCAGAAGCGCGCCGCCTCCTTCTGCCAGTTGCCGACCACGGACGTCGGACATATCAGCAGCACCGGACCCCGGCCGTTCGTTTCCCAGTCGCGCTGGATGAGCGCGAGCGCCTGGATCGTCTTGCCGAGGCCCATGTCGTCGGCCAGGCACGCGCCCAGGCCCCAGCGCTTGAGGAATGCCAGCCACGAATACCCGCGCACCTGATACGGGCGCAGCCGCCCATGGAACCCGGCCGGCGCAGCAATCTCCTCGAACCGCGCCCTGCCTTCGAGGGCCGCCAGCACGTCGGCGACCCAGCCATCGGCTTCCACACCCTCGAAAGGGATCCCGCCGACAGTCCCGGTGCCGCCCAGGGCCATCCGAACGATTTCGCGCGCCGTCGCCTTGCCGGCGGCCTTCTTCTTCCAGAAGTCGAGCGCCGCTTCGATCTCGGCCGCGTTCAGCTCGACCCACTGGCCGCGCAGCCGCACCAGCGGCGCCTTGAGCCGCGCCAGCGCTTCGAGCTCGGCCGCCGTGATCCGCTCGCCGCCCAGCGCCAGGTCGATGTCGAAGCGCACGATCGCGTCGAGCGACAAGCCGGCGGCGGCCTGCATGGCCGGGCTGCGCACGCGGGCGCGCGCGGTGACCTGCAGCTTCGTCCCTTTGCCCGTCCACCATGCGGGCAGCATGACGCCGAAACCGGCCTGCTCGAGCGCCCGCGCGCGCAAGGTCAGAAACTCGTAGGCGCCCGCGGTATCGAGCTCGTAGCCGTGGGGCGCAGCGCGGCGCAGGCTCTCTTCGATGCGCGGGCAGATTCCGGCCGCCTGTCCGAGAGCCGAGAGCAGGAATTGCCGGGGTTCGAAAGCATGGGAGCGAAAGACAGCCGCGAGCTGCGCGGCAGGCTTCCATGCGTCGCGCGCCTCGACCAGGAGGCTGCGGTCGCCCACGGCCTGCAACAGATAGCGCACCCGCCATGTGTCGCCGTTCGTGCTCTCCCGGCCCTCGCCCTGCGTGCCGGGCTCTTCCAGCCGGAAACACAGGCGGAACGGAGACGATGCGGTGATCGATACCGGCCGATGCCATTCGCGCACCTGCGAGGCGAAGCGCGCCAGCTCTTCGCCGTCGCCCGGCATCGCGCCGTCCTCGCACTGCAGCGACACGAGCCACTGGTCGTGGACGCTGTCATAGCGCCCCGCCTGCCCGGCCTGCCGAGCGTGCGGCCGCGAGCGCACCAGGGCATCGACCATGCGTTCGAGGAAGCGCTCGAGCACGAGCGCGGGCACCGCCTCGGGCGGCTCGGCCGCATCCCTGCTCAGAGCGCGCGCCGCCGCCGGCATGCTCGCCGCCAGGCGCGCCATCCTCTCCCTTTCGTCCGGCTGCAGCACGGGCATCCAGCAGGAACGGAAGGAGCCGCCGGTCTCGCATATGCCCGGCAGGTAGAGCTCGCGCGCCACCAGGCTTCCGGCCATGCGCAGCGCATGGGAAAACCAGGCGAGGTCGGCGCCCACGATCAGTCCGGGAGCGAGCATCCGCCTGTCGCCGCATGCGGCGAGCAGCTCGAGAATCTCGCGGTTGCCGAGAACACGCACCGCGACCGCCCAGGGCGCAAGGACGATATCGCCGCCGGCCGGCATCTCGGCGATCATCGGACTCGAGGGCAGCGGCCCCCTCTCCGTAGTGGGAAGCCAGGCGTAATAGAGGGGCGCTTTCCTGCGGTGCGACAGATGCAGGCCGGTTGCCGCCAGGATGCCCGACTCGAGCCGGCGCATGCCGGCAGCATACGGAAAGGGTAGAACCGCGCGTGCCGAGTCCCGGGCGCTTGCGCCTGGGGGCACGGCCTGGTCTTCGGGCGTCTCGCCCCAGAGCAGGAACTCTCCGTCGCAAAAGCCGGCGTGACAGATGATCATCGGGAAGCCCGACCTCCGGCCGGTCATTATGGCGATCCGCATCATCGGGCGCAAGGGGCAAGAAACCATTGAACTCGGCAGCGCCGGAACCTGCGCCTGCCGGAAGGCCGGCAGTCGGGTGGGGAATGGTGTCGTCGGACTTGCTCGAAAGCTTCCTCGTCGCCGAGCTGGCCCGGGACGATTTCGAGACCGCCCAGCGCTATGTGCGCACCATTCCCGACGCCAGGAAGTTCGCATGCCTGATCCAAATGGCGGCGGCCCTGAGCGAACGGAACTAGCGACCCTTCGCCGGCGCGCCGGCATACCGCCGCCCATATTCGGGATCGGCGATCTATCTGGCTGAAACCTTGCGGCTCGCTCCGCTGCCAATATCGGTTCGTGCATCCCGCTTTGCACGGCCCGGGAAACGAATGTACAATGACGGCATGACGAACCGCAGCGGCGACTGGTTGCGGCAGGCGCAGGCCGACCTCGAGCACGCCGAACTCTCTTCCAGGGAGCGCGATTACGAGTGGGCCTGCTTTGCGGCCCCGCAGGCTGCGGAAAAAGCCCTGAAGGCTCTGTACCTGGCGCGCCGCGGCGACCCCTGGGGACATTCGCTGCTGGCGCTCATCCAGTCATTGCCCGACAACGTTCCGGTGAAGCCCGAACTGCTGGATGCCGCCCGCGCGCTCGACAAGGTGTACATACAGACGCGCTACCCCAACGGTTTCGCCATGGGCGCGCCCGCCGACTACTTCACCGAGCGCGATGCCGCCGAGTGCTTGTCGCATGCGAGGTCCCTTCTCGAGTTCTGCACGAACCAGATTCGTCGATCATGAGGATGTCCTCGAGATCGCACGGGATACGGCGCGGCGCATCGCTGCCGCACATCCGGAGGTACTGCGGATACTGTTGTTCGGCTCCTTCGCCAGGGGCGACTATGGCGCCCGGAGCGATCTCGATCTGCTCATCGTGCTCAAGGAATCGGACAAGCCCGCGAGCGAGCGCCTCGGCGACTTCCTGCAATATGTCCCCGCCTACCCGACGGACATGTTCCCCGTGACCGAGGCCGAGATTGCGGCAAGGCTGCAGGAAGGCGATCCTTTCCTGGCGCGGGCCCTGAACGAGGGCATCCTTCTCTACCCGGAATGACGAGGTGCGCGCCGGAGGGCGCCCTTCAAAAGAAGCGGTTTTCTCCCGGCGCCCCGGGCACTATAATCCGGTCGAGGAGGAATCGCCTATGCTGACATTGCGCTATCACGGTCACGGCTGCTGGGAATGCGACGACGGCAAACATCGGGTCATCATCGATCCCTTTCTCACAGGCAATCCGCTGGCCGATCGGAGTGCCGACGCCTTCACGGGCCTGGACGCCATACTGATCACGCACGGCCACGGCGATCACATCGGCGATGCCGCCGCCATCGCCAAGCGCACGGGCGCGCTCATCGTCTCCAACTACGAGATCGTCAACTACCTCTCGAACCAAGGCTGCCAGGGCCATCCCCTGCACATCGGCGGCGGCCACGAGTTCCCCTTCGGGCACGTCAAGCTCACCATCGCCCATCACGGGTCCACGGGACCGAAGGGCGAGGCGCTCGGCAACCCGGCGGGCATCGTGCTGACCATGGGCGGCAAGAAGGTCTACCACGCCGGCGATACCGGGCTCTTCCTCGACATGCAGCTGATCGGGGAGGCCTGGGGGCCGCTCGACGTCGCGCTGCTGCCCATCGGCGACAACTTCACCATGGGGATCGACGACGCCGTGCGCGCCGCAGGTTTCCTGAAAGCGCGCGTCAACATCCCCATGCACTACGACACGTTCGACGTGATCCGGGCCGACCCGGAGGAGTTTGCCCGCAAGGCCGAGGCCGCCGGCGCCAAGGCGGTGGTGGTCCGGCCGGGCGGTTCTTACACCGTCGACTGACATCGCGTGCGCGGCCGCGCCCGCGGCGGGGGAGCGCCCTGGCGGAAGAGCGGGAATCATTCCACTTCGATGCGGCCGGCCGGGCCGGGAGTTGCGGCCTGGAATCCTCCGAGCGTCCGCGGCTCGTCCGTGCCCTCGGATTGCGTGAAGGAATCGCAATCCAGATGGGCATGATCATCGGCTCGGCCATATTCATCGTCCCGGCCACCATTGCGGGCCGGCTCCAGGCTCTGGGCCCCATCCTGCTGGTATGGTTCCTGGGTGGGATGCTGGTGCTTTTCGGAGCGCTGTCGCTCGCGGAACTGAGCTCCGTCCTCCCCCAGGCCGGCGGGCCATACGTCTATCTGCGTCACGGCTTCGGGCGGATCTGGGCCTTCATGTACAGCTGGAACCATTTTTTCATCAACACCGGCGGCTCGGTGGCCGCCATCGCCGTGGCTTTTTCCACCTACCTCGGGCACTTCCTGCTGGCGCTCTCGCCGGAAAACGCGCTCGTGAAGGTCCGGTGGCACCTTTTCGGCCGGCCGGCGGAATTCTCCATCGGCTGGCTCCAGATCGCGGCCATGGCTGTCATTGCACTCGTCACGCTGATCAATGTCCGCGGGGTCAGGATCGGCGGCTGGGTGATGACATGCTTCACCGCGGCCAAGGTCGCCGCGCTGGTCGGGCTGATTGTCGCGGTGGCACTTTCCGGCAAGGGACAGGCGGCAAACTGGCTGCCGTTGTGGCCCGAACACTGGTCCCGGGAATTGACCGCAGCCTTCGGGCTGTCGATGATCTCCGTGCTCTGGGCATACGACGGCTGGACGACCGTGACGCTGACGGCCGGCGAAATCCGCAACCCGGAACGCAATGTGCCCCTTTCGCTCGTGGCGGGCACGCTCGCGGTCATCGCACTCTACCTTGCCGCGAACCTCGCCTATGCCTATACGCTTCCCATGCATGCGCTGTCGGCCTCGCCGCGCGTCGCCGCCGACGTCGCCGCCGTCGTGCTCGGCCCCGCAGGAGTAGTGCTGGTCATCGCCGGCATCCTGTGCTCCACCTTCGGCACCCTGCACGGCTGCGTCCTGGGCGGACCGCGCTGCATCTACGCGGCGGCTGCCGACGGAGTCTTCTCTCCCGCGCTCGGCAGAGTGCACCCGCGCTTCCGCACGCCCGCCGCGGCCATCATGACGCTGGGCGCCTGGGGCGCGTTGCTCACGTTGAGCGGGACCTACGACCAGATCACTTCCTACGTGGTCTTCGGATCGTGGGCCTTTTATGCGCTGGCGGCGCTTTCCGTCATCGCCCTGCGGCGCAAGCTGCCCGACGCGCCGCGGCCCTACAGGGCATGGGGATATCCTTACGCCACGCTGCTGTTTGCGGCCGCCGCCGGCTGGTTCCTCTACAACACTCTGATGGAAGACCCGCGCGATGCCGCCATCGGCATCGCCCTGTTGCTGCTTTCCCTGCCCTTCTACATTTACTGGCGCGCCAAAGCGCGCCCAAGGACACCGGACACCCATGAATCATAAAGCTCTGCTGGTAGGTCTGGGGATGCAAGGCAAGGCGGCCCTGCACGACCTGGTCGCCTGCGGCCTTTTCTCGCAGGTGACGGTCGTCGACAACCGTCCCGGCGCCGAGGGCTGCCTGGGCGGCTACCCGCCCGAAAGAATCTCCTATCGGCGCCTCGACGCGCGCGACGAGGCAGCCTTGGCGCAATTGATGCGGGATGCGGACGTGGTGATCGAGGCGCTGCCCGCCCCCTTCGCCCGTTCCCTGGGGCGGCTCGCCGCCGATTGCGGGATCCACCTCGTCAGCAGCATGTACTACGACGACCCCGGGGAGCAGGATCCGCAGCGAAAGGAGGCGATCGGCAAGGAAATAGCCGAGATCGACCGCAAAGCCCGCGACCGCGGCGTGGTGATCCTCACGGAGTTCGGGTTGGATCCCGGCCTGGACCTGATCATGGCCGCCAAGGCGGTCGGAGAAATCGAGGAAGTCCTGGAATTCTACTCCTACGGTGCGGGGATCCCCGGGCCCAATGCACGCGCGAATCCGCTGCGCTACAAGTTCTCCTGGTCCCCTATCGGCGTCATGCGATCCTACCGCCGCCCGGCACGGATTATTCTGGACGGCCGGCCGGTGGACATCGAGGCCACGAGCCTGTTCGAGGGCCGCCACTGCCATCTTCTCGAGGTGCCCGAGATCGGCATCCCCTTGGAATGCTTCCCGAACGGCGATTGCACGCCCTACGCGCGCTTGCTCGGAATCGACGCTTCGGTAAGAAAGATGGGGCGCTACACCTGCCGCCTGCCCGGCCACTGCGCATTCTGGGACATCATGGTCAAGTGCGGGTTCCTCGACGAGGAATCCCTGCCGGTCGGGGACTCGCTTGTCTCTCCCGTTCAGTTCACCGCATCGCTGCTCGCATCGCGCGAGCAATTCCAGTACCGAGGCGACGAGCAGGACATGACCTTCGTCCGCGTCGATGCGCGCGGGATGAGCGGCGGCGAGCCCAGGCGGGCGGTCTACCAGCTGATCGACACGCGCGATCCCGCAACCGGCTTCACTTCGATGCAGAGAACCGTGGGTTACACCATGAGCCTGGGTGCGCGCCTGATCCTCCAGGGAAAGCTGCGGAAGACGGGCCTGTTGAGCGCGCTCGACGTGCCCTATGAAATGGTGGCGCCGGCCCTGGAGAGGCACGGGATCAGAATCGCCCGCCGTGAACTCCCCGCAGCCGGATGACCGCGCGCAGCCGCCTATCGCAGCCCAGCTTTCCGGCGATGGAACGGAGCGCAAAATGCGATAGGAAGCGCGCCCGCGGGCGTAATATACTCTGGCGGGACACGAGCGCCGCCGCACGCGATCCCGCCTCAGGGCCCGGCGCCGGCGGGAGGGAACGTGGGCAAGAACATCCTGAAAAAGTACGAGTGGACCAACCTCCTGTTCTTCATCGTCATCATGATGGCCCTGGGGGTGTTCGTCGCCCTGGTGTTCCAGTCCTACAGCAACCCGGACCGGGGGCGCTCCAAGAAATCGGGCGAAGGCAGCGGCATCGTATCCGTCGTGGTCGCACCCGGATCGGACACCTGCATCTTCTACCTGGGAACCATGATCTCGCCCGCGTCGCGGACCTATCGCAGCCGCATGGAGATCCCGGCCACGGATGACGGCCTGATCAGCGGGCTGTTCGCCATCACCGGCGTCGAGACGGTGGTGGTCGATCGGCAGCTGATCATGATCAACAAGTCGCCCTCGGCGCGCTGGGAAGCCATCCAACCGCAGGCCAAGGAGGTGATCAGCCGGCACCTCCACATGCACCAATAGAAGGGAGAGAGGCTGCGCGGCTCACTTGCAGCCGGCGCAGCTGGAGGCCTTGCAGCCGGAACAGCCGGAGGAAAGCGAGCGCACTTCGCCGCTGCTGCCCCGGCTGCGCGCGGCAAAGCCCGAGTACAGCTTTTCGACCTTGCGCGAACGGCACTTGGGGCAGGAAACGTCGCTTTCCGACCTGGCGCCCAGAACCAGCTCTTCGAAGCAGTGATCGCACTTCAGGCACTGGAACTCGAATATCGGCACGTCCGCCTCCGGATCCGCCGCGGCTGCAGGCGATCCGCGGCACAGGATCCGCCATAATGGTAACTCGCCGGAGGCGCCGCGCGCCAGCAGGGATTTTGCCTCGGGACGGCCCTCAGGCGCGGTAGATGCGCCGGGTCCATTCGACGGCCTGGAGGTACAGGTCGGGCACCTGCGACTCGCTCAGACCCAGGGCGGTCTCCGCCGCGTGCACGGCCTGCCAGTCGCCGCGCTCGAATCCAAGGGCGATGTCCAGGGCCGGGCGCAGGCGGTTGCTCGTGCCCATCAGGGCCTCCCGGGTTTCCTCCGAGAGCGGCATCTCGCCGATGACCGAAGCCATGTCGCGCCCGACGATGGCGTCGATCGAAGAAAGAAGACCGAGGAGAAACAGGTCGGTCTCGCGGTTGCGCATGCCGGCGCAGGGCGCGAGCAGCTCGCAGAAGCGGCCGCGCGTGAGGCAGATGACGATCAGCTCGTCGGGCCGATCCCTGGCCAGATCCACCAGGGCGACGACATAGGTCCACTTGCGGATGTTCTCCTCGCCCAGGAGCGCCAGGGCGTGCCGGATGGAAGTCACTTCCTGGCAGAGATAGAAATAGGCGGAGTTCAGGTAGCGCAGCAGCTTGTAGAGCAGGGAGGGTTCCTGCTTGAGGATCTGCTCGATCTCCAGCAGGTTCAGTTCGGGGCGGCTCACGGCGCGCAGCATCCGCAGGTAGTTGGGCTTGAAGCCGGCGATCTCGCGCACGCGCAGGACCTGCGGCCGGCAATAGAAGTGCCCCTGGAACAGCGAGTATCCGAGCTCGAGCGCCTTGCCGATGTCTTCGCGCTGCTCGATCTTTTCCGCCAGCAGCCTGACCCCCAGCGGCGCGAGCGACCTGGCGATCGCCTTGCGGTCCGCATCCGAGGTGAGCAGGAAATCGACCTTGACGATGTCGGCGAGCCGGACCAGAGGTTCCATCTGCTCCGAAGGCACGAAGTCGTCCAAGGCGATCAGATAACCCGACTGCTTCAGCCTGCGCACGGCGGCGAGCACGTCGGAATCGGGCGCTACGTCCTCGAGTATCTCGACGACGATGCGGTCCTTGGGAAGCAGGGTGGCATAATCGCGCAGCAGGGCGTCGCGATTGAAATTGACGAATGCCCTGCGCCCGCCGGTCAGGGTGTCCATTCCGAAGAGCAGGTAGTTGTCGACCACCAACTCGGAAATGCGCTCGGGCTCCAGGGGCTTGAAGAAGTTCTCGAGGCTGGAGCGCAGCAGCAGCTCGTAGCCGAAGACCATCTCGCGCCGGTCGAAAATGGGCTGGCGCGCAAGGTATTTCTCGATCCCGGGGCTGACCCCGGTGCTGGCCGCTGCGATAGTCGACTCCGGTGGCATGTTCGCCGGATCTCCGAGACGCACGCTTCCCATAGACCGTTGCCCGGACTTCCCTATTCACTTCGGCGGGAAAAACCGAATCCGTTAGCTCGCAATTGCCCCCGGTGCCGCCTTCAAGGCGGTAAGCCCCGGCGATCGTACCCGCCGGCAGCCGCGATGCCGCGAGCGCCGGATTCTTGCAGAGAAATTGCCGGTTGACCGCGGCTTATCGGATATCCATAGTATTGTCCATGGAAGAACCCCCATATTGCCGGGCATGCCGAAGTGCGCCGGCGGGAAATGAATCCAAGCGGGGATATCTTGGCCGGTACCGGCAGCGAGGTGCGCTATGACAACCGTCCGCAAATTGTTGCAGAAAAAGGGACATGATGTGTGGTCCACGAGCCCTGAAAGCTCGGTTTATTCCGCGCTCGAGATCATGGCCGAAAAGAACATCGGAGCGCTGGTGGTGCTCGACGGGAGCAAGGTGGCCGGCATGTTTTCCGAGCGCGACTACGCAAGGAAGGTGGTTTTGAAGGGCAGGGCTTCGAGGGAAATCCCTGTGGGCGAGATCATGACTCCGAACCCTTTCACCGTAGGCCCCGATCAGACCGTCCAGGAATGCATGGCGCTGATGACCGAAAAGCATGTCCGCCACCTGCCCGTGATCGACGAAGGCAGGCTGATCGGCATCATCTCGATCGGCGACGTGGTCAAGGAGATCATCGCGGAGCAGTCGGCGGTCATCGATCACCTGACGGGCTATATAACCGGCAAGCGCTGATCTTCGGGCTCGCAGCCCCCCCCGTGCGCCGAAGGAATCCGCAATGGGCGGGCCCGGCGCGCGGGCGAAACCGCTTGCCCGGGACGGAGGGTGCTGGCATATTGTTGGCCGCCGTCGAGCATCGCAAGCAGGAGGAGAAGCGGCCTATGACAATGTTTCCTTCCGCCTGTATCTGGAATTTCGGCATTCCCGTGGAAGAAGCCCTCAGGCAGGTCAAGGAAACCGCCTTCCATTACATCGACATAGAGACCGACAGCCTGGATGGGCCCAAGGCTCAACAGGCCTTCAAGGAATCGGGCCTCAAGGTTTCCTGCGTGGCGTTGGATCACCGCTTGCCCGCCGGCGTCTCCCTCGACGGCGGGCCGGCGGGAGCCGTGCCGCACCTCAGGCGGGGACTGGACAAGGCGCGCGATCTCGGGGCCCGTTTCGCCTATGTCGCTCCGTGCACGCAGCGCAGGCATCTGCCGGCCTTCGGGCAGGTTCTCAAGGAAGCCGCGGAGATTGCGGCCCAGGCGGGAATCCGGCTGTGCGTCGAGCACGTCCCCGGCCGCGCCCTCGCGGGTGCCCGCGAAACCCTCGCTTTCATCCGGCAGCTCGGCCACCCGAACCTGTTTCTCCTGCTCGATGTCGGGCACGCGCTGCTTGCCCGGGAAAAGCCCTGGGAAGTCGCCGCGGAAGCCGGCGCGCAGCTCGGCTACGTTCACCTGAACGACAACGACGGCAAGAAGGACCGCCACTGGCCCCTGCTCGACGGGCGGCTCACCCAGGAAGACCTGCGGCGGGTCATCGAGGCGCTCGAGAAGGTTGCCTACCAGGGCACGCTCGGCCTCGAGCTGCAGAGGGATTTCGCCGGCCTGATCTCCGGCCTGTCGAGGAACCGCAACCTCCTCCTCCGCATCCAGCAATTTCGGTGACAGGCTACTCAACCCCCAAACTCCCTCGAGCCCGCACAGCCGGGAGTTTAGGGGTTGAGTAGCCTGTCACCGAAATAAAGTCCGCAGGACGATCTGAATGCGTCGCGCCGTATGCCGCCCTCCTGAAACTTTTTCGCTCAAGACCAACGGGCGCCGTTAAAAGGGTGACGGAGTGCATCGATGCTTTTTCGCGTGCAGTCGGCTGCGGTCTTCGGCATCAAGGCTTTCCCCATCTCGGTGGAGGTGGACCTCAGTTCGGGCGAAAAGCTCAACCTCATGACCGTGGGATTGCCGGATACGGCCGTGCGCGAGAGCAGCGAACGGGTCAAGGCGGCCCTGCGCAACTGCGGCTACCGCCTGCCGCCCCAACGCATCACCATCAACCTTGCGCCCGCCGACGTGCGCAAGGAAGGCTCGGCCTTCGACCTGCCGGTGGCGATCGCGATCCTTGGCGCCTCCGGCTGCATCCAGGCCAGGGATCTTTCGGATTTTCTCTTTCTCGGGGAGCTTTCCCTGGACGGCTCGATCCGGCCGGTCAAGGGCACCCTGCCCATGGCGGCCATGGCGCGCGACGCGGGCATCACGCACCTGGTCGTCCCCGAGTCCAATGCCCCGGAAGCCGCCGTCGTCGACGGCGTCCGTTCCTATCCGGCGCGCAATCTGCCCTATGTCGTCGAACTGCTCAACGGCAGGCAGCCGTTGATTCCCTTGGCGGTCGACCGCCGCCAGCTGCTGGCGCAGGCGAGCACCTACGACATCGACTTCAGGGACGTCAAAGGCCAGTACCAAGCGAAGCGCGCGCTCGAGGTGGCCGTGGCCGGCGGGCACAATATCCTGCTGATCGGCCCGCCGGGTTCGGGCAAGACGATGCTCGCGCGGCGCCTGCCGACGATCCTGCCGCCCATGACCTTCGAGGAGGCGATCGAAACCACCAAGATCCATTCGGTGGCGGGTCTGTTGTCCGACAAGGCCGGCCTCATAGGCACCCGGCCCTTCCGCGCGCCGCACCACACGATTTCCTACGGCGGCCTGGTCGGCGGAGGCTCCGTTCCCCGGCCCGGCGAGGTCAGCCTGGCCCACAACGGCGTCCTGTTTCTCGACGAGCTGCCGGAATTCCAGCGCTACGTTCTCGATGTCCTGCGCCAGCCGCTCGAGGACGGCGAGGTCACCATCAGCCGTGCCGCCACGTCGCTCACCTTCCCGGCGCGCTTCATGCTGGCCGCCGCCATGAACCCCTGCCAGTGCGGCTATTGCGGAGACCCGGCGCACGAGTGCCGCTGCACGCCGCCCATGATCCAGCGCTACCTGTCGCGCATCTCCGGCCCCCTGATGGACCGCATCGACATGCACGTGCGCGTACCCGCCGTCAAATACCAGGAGCTGGTCGACGACCGGCTGTCGGAATCATCGGCCGTCATCCGGGAGCGCATCGTCGCCGCCCGGGCGATCCAGCTCCGCAGGCTCGAGCCCTTCGGGATCTACTGCAATTCCCAGATGACCCCGCGGACGCTGCGCAGGTTCTGCCGGCTCGACGCTGCGAGCGAAAAGACCATCGAAAAGGCGGTTGCGCAGCTCGGCCTGTCGGCGCGCGCCTACGACCGCATCCTGCGGGTGTCCCGGACGATCGCCGACCTGGAGGGGCAGCCCGCCATCCAGCCGCACCACGTTTCCGAGGCCATCCAGTACCGCACGCTCGATCGCGCTTATTGCCCGTGAGCCGCGCGGCCCGGCGCGCGCCGGGCCCGCCGAAGCGCGCGCTCGAGCTCCGCAGCGACGTCGCCCGTCCCGGCCGTGAGGGACAAGAAGTCGTAGAGGCGCCGGTCGAGCAGGTGGGATTCGACGACGTGGGAGAGCGCCGCAAGCATGGACTCGCGCACGGCGGGGATCTCCGTTTCAAGATCGCGCAGGAGTTTCTTGATGCGCGCGCGCTTGAGGTCCGCCTGCGCACCGCAGGCGCCGCACGCGAGCGCGGGAAACCTTTGCGCGCGTGCGAATTCGGCGATCTCCGATTCCCAGCAGTACGCCAGCGGCCGGATGACCGTGTTGCGGCCGTCATCGCTGCGCAGCACCGGCGGCATGGCCTTGATCGTTCCCGTAAAGAACAGGTTCAGCAGGAAGGTCTCGATGATGTCGTCGGCGTGGTGCCCGAGCGCGATCTTGTTGCACTTTTCGGCCACGGCCGCGTTGTAGAGTATTCCCCGGCGCAGCCGCGAGCACAGGGAGCAGGCGGTTTTCCCTTCCCGGGTCTTGGACCGTACGATCGAATAGGTGTCCTTGCGGATCACGCGCCAGGGAACCCCCTGAGCGGCCAGGTAAGCCTCGAGCGCGCCGCGCAGGCCGCCCGGCTCCCCCTGGTCGAGGTGTACGGCGAGCAGGTCGAAACGCACCGGCGCCCTTGCCTGCAGGTCGCGCAGGATGTGGAGCATGGTGCAGCTGTCCTTGCCGCCGCTTACGCAGACCATGATGCGATCGCCGCCCTCGATCATGGCGAAGTCGGCGATCGCGCGCCCGGCGAGATGCCGCAGCCTGCGCTCCAGAATATCCCCGGCACGGGCGTGTTCATCGCGCCTCTGCATGGCCGCTTTATAGCGGAACTTCCCCGGGGAATCCAGGCCCCTTCTGCTATACTCAACCCATGGGCAAGGTACGGGTCCGGTTCCTCGGCACCGGGGACGCTTTCAGCGCCGGCGGCCGGCACCAGGCCGGCTACCTGGTCGAAGCGGCCGAAACATGCCTTCTGCTCGATTGCGGCGCCACCACGCTGGCGTCGCTGAAGCGCGAGGGTGTGTCGCCCGCGGCGATCGACGCCATCGTCCTCAGCCACCTCCACGGCGACCACTTCGCCGGCATTCCTTTCCTGCTGCTCGATTACATCTACTGCGAAACGCGCACGCGGCCGCTCCGCATCGCCGGGCCGCCGGGAACCGAGGAGCGCATAGCGTCGCTCTTCCGCGCCATGTACGGCGATCTCTCCGCCCGCACCCTGCCCTTCGCGCTCGAGTTCATCGAGCTGCTGCCGCAGAAACGGAGCGAACTGGGGCCCGCCATCCTGGATCCCTTCCGCGTGCCGCATCAGGAGCGCGAGATCTCACTCGCCCTCGGCCTCCGCGTCGACGGCCGCAACATCCTGTATTCCGGAGATACCGGCTGGACGGAAGACCTCGTCTCCCGTTCGGCGGGGACGGAGCTGTTCATCTGCGAATGCTGCTTCTTCGAGACCCGCGTCCCCTACCACCTCGACTATCCGCGATTGTGGGAAAACCGCCGGCGTTTCGACACCGCGCGCCTGGTTCTGACCCATACCGGGAGGGAGGTCCTGGCGCGGAGGAACGAGATCGAACTGGAAATCGGCTCCGACGGTCTTGCGGTCGAGATCTGAGCGCCGCCGTCCCGCGCGCCGCGCGGGACCGGTGACTTGGAGCAATAAGCCCACGGTCCGCCGCGGCGCGGCGGACCTACTTGCGCGGCGGACCTACCGTCCGGCCCCGGAGGGGCCCTGAGCGGGTAGCCGGGGGTGAGCCGAAGGCGAACCCCCGGAAAGGGGCGTGTCGATAAATCGAGCCCCGGAGGGCCGACAGACCTTCCATGGAGCTACCAGCTTCCCTCGGGATAGGGGTAGGGAGAGCCGATTGAGTTCGGCTCCCCCTCCCTCCGAACCGGACGTGCGGATCTCCCGCATCCGGCTCTCCGGTCAGTGGTTCACCTGCTACAGGACTGGCGCGCTGACGCATA
>Ga0272448_1002227_pt1 | contig 24760 bp, 18 predicted proteins | sample YNPCB0191_FD_202220 | JGI IMG/M metagenome (GOLD analysis project Ga0272448, IMG submission 202220) | Hot spring sediment microbial communities from Yellowstone National Park, WY, United States - YNP-CB-019-1 | ecosystem: Environmental > Aquatic > Thermal springs > Hot (42-90C) > Sediment... | reverse complement strand
GACCGCCCGCGGCGGCTTCCGGCGACACGTGCCCGATGCACACGCCGCGCGTGCCGCCGCTGAATCGTCCGTCGGTAATGAGCGCGACTTGGTCACCAAGTCCCATGCCCATGATCGCGGAAGTCGGCGAGAGCATCTCTTGCATTCCCGGCCCGCCGCGCGGTCCTTCGTACCGCACCACGACGACCTCGCCCGCTTTCACTTCGCCGGCGAGAATACCGCGCATCGAATCTTCTTCCGATTCGTAAATGTGCGCGGGACCACGGAACGTCTGCATCGCCGCGCTGACACCGCCGGTCTTGACGACCGCGCCATCCGGCGCGAGATTGCCGAAGAGGATCGCCAAGCCGCCGGTCGCGCGGTGCGGATTGCTCAGCGGGCGAATCACCGCATAGTCTCGCACGCGCGCGGTCGCGAGGTTTTCGCGCAGCGTTTTGCCGGTGACCGTCACGCGATCCAGATGTAGGGACGGCTCGTTGAGCCGCCCATTTCCGTTCGAGGAAATTTCGGAGAGGATGGCGGGAACGCCGCCGGCGCGATGCACGTCCTCCATGTGCCACTGCCCGGCGGGCGAAACCTTGCAGAGGTGCGGCACCTTCGCGGCGACGCGGTTGATGCGTTCGAGCGGATACTCAATGCCGGCTTCGTGCGCGATCGCGAGCGTGTGCAGTACGGTGTTCGTCGAACCGCCCATCGCCATATCGAGCGCGAACGCGTCGTCGATGGCGTCAGCAGTGACGATCTGGCGCGGCGTGAGGTTCTTTTCGATCAGCGTGAGGATTTGCGACGCGGCAGTTTTTGCGAGCGCTTCGCGTTCGGCGGTGTTCGCCAGCGCGGTGCCGTTGTACGGCAGCGCGAGTCCGAGCGCTTCCATCAAACAGTTCATCGAGTTGGCGGTGAAGAGACCGGAGCATGAGCCGCACGACGGGCACGCGAAATCTTCCAGCTCTTTCAATTGCGCCGCGTCGATTTTGCCGGCTTGATACGCGCCGACGCCTTCAAAGACGCTGATGAGATCGATCACTTTGCCGGCGGGCGTGCGCCCGGCAGGCATCGGTCCGCCGGAAACGAAAATCGTCGGGATGTCGAGTCGCATCGCCGCCATCAGCATCCCGGGCACGATCTTGTCACAGTTCGGGATGCACACCATCCCATCGAACCAGTGCGCCGCGATCATCGTTTCGACCGAATCGGCGATCAGTTCGCGCGACGGCAGCGAGTACTTCATGCCGGCGTGTCCCATCGCGATGCCGTCGTCCACGCCGATGGTGTTGAACTCGAACGGCACGCCGCCGGCGTCGCGCACCGCCTGCTTGACCAGCGCGCCGAACTGTTGCAGGTGCGCGTGCCCCGGCACGATATCCACGTACGAATTGACGATGGCGACGAACGGCTTGCCGAAATCTTCATCGCGCACGCCGACGGCTTTGAGCAGCGCGCGATGCGGCGCGCGTTCAAAACCGCGTGTGATCTGATCGGAGCGCATCTCAGTCATTGTAGCAATCGGTCAGGCGTTCGTGCAGCCACTGGGTCTCTTCGTCATCGCCGGCGGGGCGCGCGTCGTCGCGATCCGGTCGCACTTCCGTCGGCTCGCCGACGACGAAGGCGAGCTTGCTGAATCGCGCCGAAGACTCACGCGAGGGTTGTTCATCGAAATTGGGTTGAAACATTTCGCCTCCCTGGAGGACAAATTTGAAATTTGTCTTACAAACACAAGACCGCCTGTTGGTTCAGGCGGTCTCTTCTGGTCGATTCTTACTTTCGACTAGCGTCGAGTGCGTCTCTCGACTTGCGCCCAAACCAATCTACGCCTGTGGCTAAGAATGCCGACAAGCGAAATAAGGACGACAATAATCGAGAGACTGGTTGCTAATGCAGACATCTTGGTCTTTTTTCCTTGCGCGCCCGGCGCCTCGCCGGGTGTTCCGATCGATTGAGATGAGTATACCAGTACCCCGTACCAGCGTCTACGGGCAAAATGCGAGAAAGCGCCAAGCGCGCGGTTGTACAGATTGCACAAAGGCAAATGATCCGTGGGGAGTTGGACCGTGGTCAGTGAAAGGCAACCAATCACTATCCACGGATCCCTTCTGGCTCCTCATTCTTCCCGCGCGGTCAGTAATCGATACGCACGCAGCGCGAGCTGGATGCTGAGCCGCGTCTCCGGGTTGTCGAGATCGAGACCGCTGATTTCGCGGATGCGCTCCATGCGATAGAGCAACGTGTTGCGGTGGACGTACAACGCTTCGGCGGTTTGGCTGAGGTTGCCCTTGTGCGCAAAATAGGCACTGAGCGTCTCGACCAAATCCGTCCCCTGCGCGCGATCGTACTCCACCAACGCGCCGATGGTTTCCTGGCAGAAACTTTCCAGCTCCGGGCTATGCTCCAATTGAAACAAAAGCCGATACACATTCAGCTCGCCGAAATAGAGCGGGTTGGGACTCGCCAACCGCCGCGCCATCGACAATGCCTGCCGCGCCTCGCGGTACGAATCGCGCAAACTGATCAGCGCATCGACCGGGCGCCCAATGCCGATGGCGAGAGGGTCGGTCGGAAATTCAACGCTCGCCTGCCGACGAATGCTCTCCGTGATGAACCGCGCGGTATCGATGCCCTGCCGCGGCTCAAGCTGGGCGAAGATGACGATGTCGCTCTCGCGCGCCTGAACCAGAACAGGAGTGTGAAAACTGCCGGTCAATCCATGAACCAGCGTTTCCAGACGCCGATAACTTGGATGTTCCTTCTTCGCCCAATCGACGACTATGGCCGCGTGGCGTCCATCCGGATCGTACTTGTTGCGTTTCGCCCAGCGCGTCGCCTCCGTCGGCGAGAGATTGCCGGTGAGAATGGCGTCGACGAAACTGCCGCGCACCCGCTTTTCCGCTTCGCTCACCGCTTTGGCTTTCGCCATTTCGAGCGCGCACGCCGCGGCGCTCCGCTCCGCCACGCTGCGATCCAACGCTCCCAAAGTCCCGGCGCTGCCGATCAGCGAAAGAAAACCGCGCGCCATACCCTTGGCGATGATCGGAACGATCAAGCGCGTCAGTTTTTCGATCGGCAGTGACTGCTCCACCGCGTTGCGACTCAGCGCCGCGCGTTTGCGATCGCGCAAGGGTTCGGGCAGATTGGTCGGCTCGGTGATCCAACCCTCGATTGTTTCGCGCGGCAGCGCCGAGTCGGGAAACCAGCCGGCAATGACACTGAGCCGCTTGTCCTGAATCACGACCGCCTTGCCGGTCGTTCGACCGATCAGTGCCGCCATTGCCTCGAGGCCGGCGTTTTCCGCCGACAGCACTGTCAGCTGCTGATAGAGTTGCGCCGCGCGCTGTTCGATTCCCGCGCCGCGATCCAGGAGCAGCGCAAGCGCCGTCCGTTCGATTTGACGCGCGTCGGCGGACTCGGGCAACGTCAGGAGGGGCACACCGGTGGTCTCCGCGGCTTCGACAACCGCTGCCCCCGGCGCCCCCATCACTGCAAAACCGACGACTCCCACCTGCGCCAGTTGTGAAAAACGGCTGGTCAGGTCGCTCGGATAGGGGGGGAGCCAAAGCGCCAGGTCACCGGCGGTCAAACGCGCCGAACGATCATCGCCAGCCACGGCGACGACCCAGGTGACGGACCGACCCAGGTGCGTGTGACCGGCGAGCACGCGCGTTTCCGCGGGAAGCGCGAGTGAGATGATCTCTTGAAGAGTGATCGGTTGAGTCTCTGGCATCTTGGCGATAAACAAAAGCCCATCGGTGGTTGCCGATGGGCACAGCGATGTACCCCTATTTTTCGCTCGATTTGCTTTCCATTATACCAACAATTGACGCGGCGCGCAAAACCGCGCGCGCCGAACCGAGAAAACATTGACAAGCCCGCGCTTCTGGTGTAGAATATCTCTAGAGAACGACGTTCTACATACAGAACAGCGAGGTTCTTCCAATGTCACCCGCCAAGAACGACCACGCGTCCCTGGTTCCAGCGGTCGACCGCGCCGCGCGCCTTCTCCACACCATCGCCAGCAGCGAGACCTCCCTGGGCGTTTCGGAATTGAGCCGCCAGCTCAAGTTCAACAAGAGCACGACGCACGACATTCTCACGACCCTCTGCCATCACCATCTACTCGAACGCGATGAATCGACCAAGACGTACCGCTTGGGCTATGCGCTGGCAGAACTGGGACACCGCGTCGGCGAGCGGATGGATTTACGCGCGGTCGCGCATCCCCGCCTCCTCGCGCTCGCGCGCGCGGTTGAAGAGACCGTCATCCTCGGCACGTACCACGACGGGCACGTCGCGATCGTCGACCGCGAAGAAGCGCCGCACGATGTCAAGATCACTGCCCCGCTCGGACGCCGGCTGTACTATTCCGCCGGCGTATTCGGCAAAATCTTCCTCGCGGCGATGTCCGAAGCCGAGGCGAACAAACTCGTGCGTGAGAGACCGCTGCGCGCGTACACCCCGAAATCCATTACCAAGGTCACGGCGTACCGTGCGGAACTAGAACAAGTGCGCGCCCAGGGTTACGCGCTCGATGACGAAGAGTATCTCGCCGGTGTACGCGCCGCCGCCGCGCCGGTGAACGACGAGCAAGGACGCGTCGTCGCCGCGCTGACCGTAGTCGGGTTCAGCACGCGCCTCTCCAACACCAAACTCCTTCAGATTGCCAAACAAACGCGCGATGCGGCAGAAGAGATTTCGCGGCAACTCGGCGCGAAAGAGTATCCGGCATGGAATGGAATCGCATGACGGACGACCGTGGGCGGAGGACAGAATTCGTTCGGCATTCGTTCTCCCTCTTCCGCCCTCCGCCTGGAGGTTGAATGAAACAAATTCTCCGCCTTCGCGTGAACGGTCAAGATCACGAGGTTTACGTCCCTGTTCACAAAACGCTGCTCGAAGTCCTGCGCGAAGACTTGAACTTGACCGGCACCAAGCACGGCTGCGAGTTGGGCGAGTGCGGCACGTGCACCGTGCTCGTCGACGGCGAGCCGGTGCTGTCGTGCCTGGCGTTGCCGATTGAATTGCAGGAACGCGAGATCACCACGGTCGAAGGGCTGGCGGACGGCGCGGCGCCGCATCCGCTGCAAACCGCGTTCGCCGAACTCGGCGCGGCGCAGTGCGGCTATTGCACGCCGGGTGTCTTGCTGACATCGAAAGCGCTGCTCGATAGACATCCTCATCCCTCGCGCGATGAAATCAAGCACGCGCTCGCCGGCAATCTGTGCCGCTGCACCGGCTACGCCAAGATTTATGAAGCGATAGAACGTGCAGCAAACGAGCCAAAGTAGCCAAACCTGCAAAAGAGATTGGGCGAATTTGGCGCTTGCACATTTGGCATATTTGAAAAGGCATCCAAGATGTCGAACAACCCCCCTCTTTCCGTCATCGGCCACGCGCTCCCCAAAGTCGACGCGATGCAAAAGGTGACCGGTGAGACGCGCTACGCCGACGATCTCTTCTTGCCGCGAATGTTGTACGGCAAACTCTTACGCAGCGTCTATCCGCACGCGCGCATCCTTCACATCGATACCTCGCGCGCAGAGAAATTGCCCGGCGTTTGCGCGGTCATCACCGGCAAGGATTTGCCGATCAAGTTCGGCATTATGCCGAGCACTCAGGACGAGGAGGCGTTGTGCGTTGACAAGGTGCGCTTCGTCGGCGACCCGGTCGCGGCAGTCGCCGCCATCGACGAAGAGACTGCCGAGCGCGCGCTCGATTTGATCGACGTGGAGTACGAGCCGCTCGCGCCGGTGATGTCGATCCGCGACGCACTCGACGAAACACTGCCGCAAATTCACGCTTACGCCGACCATCACAACATCCACAAGTTCGTCTCGCTCGAATTCGGTGACATCGAAGCCGGGTTCCAAGCCGCCGAGTACGTCCGCGAGGACACGTTTTTCTACGAAGGCGACACGCATCTGCCGATGGAGCAACACGCCGCGCTCGCGCAGTACTCGTCCGATGAGAAACTCACGCTATGGTCGTCAACCCAGACGCCGCACTACGTTCACCGTGCGCTCGAAAAGACATTGCAAATTCCGCGCGCGCGTATCCGCGTGATCGCCGCGCCGGTGGGCGGCGGGTTCGGCGGCAAGACCGATCCATTCTCGCACGAAATCGTTGCCAGCAAATTATCGATGCTCACCGGGCGTCCGGTGAAAATCACATTGACGCGCGAAGAAGTCTTCTACACGCATCGCGGTCGGCATCCGGTCCTGATGTGGGTCAAGAGCGGCGTCCGGCGCGACGGACAGATCACCGCGCTGCATTTCAAAACGATGCTCGATGGCGGCGCGTACGGCTCGTACGGCATCGCATCGACCTACTACACTGGCGCGCTGCAAACCGTGACGTACAAAATCCCGGCGTACAAATTCGAGGGCTTGCGCGTGTTCACGAACAAGCCGCCGTGTGGACCCAAGCGCGGACATGGCACGCCACAGCCGCGCTTTGGCTTGGAAGTCCATCTCGACAAGATCGCACACGACCTCGGACTCGATCCCGCGGAGATGCGCCGCAAGTACGTCGTGGACGATGGCACGAAAACCGTGAACCATCTGACGATCACGAGTTGCGGCTTGCGCGAGTGCATTGATCGCGTGGTGGAGGCGAGCGGGTGGAAAGACCGGAAGGCAGCAGGCGGAAAGCAGCAGGCAGAGACTTTGCCACTCGCCACTCGTCACTCGTCACTCCGTAAGGGTCTTGGTCTCGCTTGCTCCTCCTATCTCTCCGGCGCGGGGCTGCCAATCTACTGGAACGATCTACCGCACTCGGGCGTCATCGTCAAGGTCGATCGCGGCGGAGGCGTCGCAGTCTTTTGCGGCTCGACCGACATCGGGCAGGGATCGGATTCGCTGCTCGCGTACATTGCGGCGGAGGAATTCGGCTTGAAGCCAGCGGACATCAAGGTGTTCACCGCCGATACCGACCTGACGCCGGTCGATCTCGGGAGTTATTCGTCACGCGTGACGGTGATGACCGGCAACGCGTGTATTCAGGCAACGCGCAGCGTCAAGCAAAAAATTCTGCAAGCCGCCGCGGAAAAGCTGCTCGTGCCGGCGGAAAGTCTGGTGATGCGCAACGGCATCGTCATTTGCGAAGACGACGAAAATCGCAAGTTGAGTTTTGTCGAAGCGGTCAATCTTGCCGAAGCCAAGTTCGGCACGCTGAGCGGCACAGGCAGTTACAAGCCGCCGAAGCGCGCGGGACCCTACAAAGGTTCCGGCGTCGGACCGTCGCCGTCGTACTCGTATTCCGCGTGCGTCGCCGCGGTCAGCGTCGATACCGAGACCGGCGTCGTCACGGTCGATAAACTCTGGCTCGCACACGACGGCGGACGCGCGATCAATCCACTGCTCGTCATCGGGCAAGCGGAAGGCAGCGCGTACATGGGCGTGGGCGAGGCGCTGATGGAAGAATCGGCGTTCCGCAAAGGGATGCACAAGATTCCATCGATGCTCGATTACAAATCGCCGACGACGCTCGACACGCCAGACATTCAGACGATTCTAGTCGAAACGCTCGACCCCGAAGGACCGTATGGTGCGAAGGAAGCCGGGCAAGGTCCACTCTTGCCGGTGCCGCCCGCGATCGCGAACGCGGTCTTCGACGCCGTGGGCGTGCGGATCGACGAAGTACCAATCACGCCGGACAAGGTGCTCAAGGCGCTCGAAGAAAAGGCAAAAGGCAAAGAGGCGCGCGTCGGTCCGAAAGATTTTCCGAACGCGAAATATCCAGAGCCGATCAAGGTCGAGCCGCCGGAGAACGCGCCGCGGTTGGAAATTAGAGCTTAGAGCTTGGAGACTGGACCATGCTGCGCTTGCCTCCATTCGAATATCTCATACCGAAAAATCTTGACGACGCGGTGAAACTGCTCGGCGAACGCGGCAAGGACGCGATGCTCGTCGCCGGCGGCACGGACTTGTTCCCGAACATGAAGCGCCGCCAGTTCGAGCCGAAATACCTCGTTGGAATAAACGCGCTGCGCGAACTGCGCGGCGTCAGGCGCGAAAATAGTAACATCGTCATCGGCACCGGAACCACGCTCACCCAACTGTCCAACGATCCAGCGATCCAGCACTCGCACTCCGCCTTGAGCACTGCGGCATCTCTCGTCTCATCACCGCAACTTCGCAATGCCGGCACCATCGGCGGCAACCTGTGTCTCGACACGCGTTGCAATTATTACGATCAAACGTACTTTTGGCGCAAGGCAATCGGCTTTTGTATGAAGAAGGACGGCGATGTCTGTCTCGTCGCGCCCGGGGGGTCGCGCTGCTGGGCGATCTCGTCGACCGACGGCGCGCCGGTCGCGGTCGCGCTCGACGCGCGCGTGCGACTCGTCGGACCGAACGGCGCGCGCGAAATCCCGGCGTCGGCGCTGTACCGCGACGACGGAATGAACTATCTCACCAAAGCGCGCGATGAAATCCTGACCGAAATCGTTCTGCCGCCTGCGGACGGCTTGAAATCAACCTACCTGAAACTGCGCCGCCGCGGCTCGATCGATTTTCCGCTGCTCGGTGTCGCCGCCGCGCTGCGCGTCGCGCCGAACGGCGTCGTCGAACACGCGCGCCTCGTGCTCGGCGCGATTGCGTCGCATCCGGTCGAAGCAATCGACGCGGAGAAGATTTTGATTGGACAGAAACTGGCGCCGGACGTGATCGATGCGGCGGCGGAAGCCGCATACAAACCGGCAAAGCCGATGGACAATGCGGACGCGTCGTATGCGTGGCGCAAGAAGATGGTGCGCGTGTACGTCCAACGCGCCCTGAGCGAATTGGCAAATTAGGACGCTGACGAACGCAGACAAACGCTGATTTTTTCCGCGTTCGTCGGTGTTTGTCTGTGCCCAACTCCACGAGATTGCGAATGGATGTGACCTACTTTGACCGCGCCATCGAGACTGCGAGTCGCGAAGAATTGACGCGACACCAGACCGCGCGAATGCAGACGCTTTTGCGCGAGGTCCTCGCGTCGAATTCATTCTACGGCAAGAAACTGCGCGATGCCGGCTTGACTGACGCGCGCGATTTCAAATCGCTCGACGACCTCGCGCGGCTGCCGTTCACGCGCAAGCAGGAACTCGTGGACGACCAGGACGCGCATCCGCCATTCGGCACGAACCTCACGTATTCGCTCGAACGATACATTCGCCTGCACCAAACCTCCGGCACCACGGGCAAGCCGCTCCGCTGGCTCGACACGCGCGAATCATGGGACTGGTGGGCGCGCTGCTGGGGCACGGTCTATCGCGGCGCGGGCATCGGCGAGCACGACCGCATCTTTTTCGCGTTCTCGTTCGGTCCGTTCATCGGTTTCTGGGCGGCGTGGGCGGGTTCGGAGAAAATCGGCGCGCTGGCGATTTCCGGCGGCGCGCAGGACTCGTACCAGCGGCTGCGCAATTTGATCGATCTAGGCGCGACCGCGCTCTGCTGCACGCCGAGTTACGCGCTGCACCTCGCGGAGATCGCGGCGAAGGAAAAGATCGATTTGCGCGCGGCGGGCGTGCGGCGCATCGTCGTCGCGGGCGAGCCGGGCGGCAGCATCCCGGGGACGAAAGCGCGCATCGAAGCAGCGTGGAACGCTAAGGTGACCGATCACACCGGCGCGACCGAAGTGGGCGCACATGGTTTTTCGTGCGTGGCGGAGCGCGGCGTGCATCTCAACGAAGGCGAATTTCTCATCGAAGTGCTGGACCCGAAAACTGGCAAGCCCACCGACGAAGGAGAACTCGTCATCACGAACCTGGATCGCCTCGGCTCGCCGATCATCCGCTACCGCACTGGCGACGCCGTGAAATTGAATCGCGCGCTATGCGATTGCGGGCGCACGTTCGCGCGAATGGAGGGCGGCATTATCGGACGCATCGACCAGATGCTAATCGTGCGAGGCGTGAACATTTTTCCGAGCGCCATTGAAGCAATCGTGCGCGCGTATCCCGAGGTGCAGGAATTCGCCGTCATCATCGACCGCGTGGAAGAAATGGATGAATTGGAAATCCAGGTCGAGGTCGGCAGCGCGAATCCGCAGAGCATCGCCGACGCCATCGCGCGCGACGCGTCGCATCGGTTGGGACTGCGCGTCGGCGTGAAACTGGCAACGCCGGAGACGCTGCCGCGGTTTGAGTTAAAGGCGCGGCGAATTACAGATAAACGGAAAAAATAAATCGATCACGCCGTGGCTTGCGCCACGATCTCGAACACCGTCAGCGTCGGCTCGGCGCCCGCGGTGCGGAAAAACAATTATCCTGTGTTTCTCAGCCCCGCGGCAACCCCATTGATCGTGATGGCGATCACCTCGCGCAACTGCTCCGCCGCCGCGCTGTTCTGATCCGGCAGCGCGCGCAAGCGTCCCAGCATTTCCACTTGAATGTAATTGAGCGGATCGACGTACGGATTGCGAAGATGCACCGAGTGCTGAACGACCGCGTCCTCCTCCATCAACTCCGAATGCTGCGTGATCTGCAGGACGATTCGGCGCGTCAGAGCGTACTCGACGCGAATCTGGCGAAAGATGCTCTCGGCGTATTCGCGCTCCGGCACCAGTGCGGCATACAGCGCGGCGATGCCCATATCCGCTTTGAGCAGCGACATTTCGGTATTGTCGAGCAGCGCGCGGAAAAAGGACCAATCGGCGTACATTTCCTGCAAGAGCGTAAGCGGCGGCTGACTCAGCGCCGTGCCGAGACCGTACCAACTCGGCAGGTTAAAGCGCGATTGCATCCACGAAAAAACCCACGGGATCGCGCGGATACGCGTGATGTCTAATGCGCCGCCGGCGCGCGACGCCGGGCGCGAGCCGATGCTGAGATTGTTGATCTCATCGAGCGGCGTCGCGGCGCGCCAGAAATCGGCAAAGCCGGGCGTGCGATAGACCAACGCGCGATACGTGTCGCGCGCCACCATCGACATTTCGTTCATCGTGTCACGCCATTCGGGACGTGCCGACGCATCCGCCGCCGGCGCGGCGGGCGCGGAAGCCAGAATCACCGCGCTTGCGATTTGCTCTAAATGCCGGTGCGCGAGGTCGGGATCGGAATAGCGCGAAACAATAGTCTCGCCCTGCTCGGTGACGCGAAAGCGACCGTTCACCGTCCCCGGCGGCTGCGCCTGGATCGCACGGTTCGCCGGACCGCCGCCGCGCGCGACCGTGCCGCCGCGACCGTGGAACAGGGTGAGCTTGACCTGGTTTTCGCGGCACACGCGTGTGATTTTCTCCTGCGCCTGATACAGCGCCCAGTTCGCTGCGAGAAAACCGCCGTCCTTGTTGCTGTCGGAATAACCGATCATGACGATCTGCTGACCGCCGCACGTTGCGAGATGCGCGCGGTACGGGTCGAGCGCGAGGAGATCGGCGAGCACGCGCGGCGCCGCGTCAAGATCGTCGAGCGTCTCAAAGAGCGGAGCGATGGACAAGCCCTCTTCGCAGCCCGCCCACCGGGCGAGCAGGAGCACGGTCAGCACATCCGCCGGTCCGCGTGTCATCGAGACGATGAAGGGACCGAGCAGTTCGTGTCCATAGACTTTGTGGACGCGTGCGATGAGCCGGAAGAGCGCCCACGTTTCAGCGGTGTCCGCAGTCACGCCGGGATTTTTCGCCAGGGATGCCGGCGGCTCCGGCTGCGCTAGCAGATCGAGCAGCATGCGCGTGCGCGCGGCGTCGTCCGCGTGCTCGAAATCCGCCGCGAGGTTCAGCGCGCGCAGAATCTCGCCGAGCGTGGACGCCAGACGCGCCGAATCTTCGCGCACGTCCAGCCGCGCCGCGTGCAAACCAAAAATGTCGAGTTGGCGGCGCACGGTTTTCAGTCGATCGTTCGCCAGGCGCGGCGGAATCGCGCGCGCGATCCAATCGAGCGGCGCGGCGAGATCGGAAAAATGCAGCCGCGCGGTATGCGGGGTGTCTTCCAGCAGGCGCGCCGTCATATCGTCCTGCGACGCATATTCCAGATCCGATGCGAGCAGCGAAAGGATCAGACGATATGGTTCGTTCGCATAACGGGTTTCCAGAAATGCAACGCGCGCCGGCAGCGGGTGCCGCGATTCGAGCCACACCTTGAGTTCGTGCGGCGGCGGCACGCGGCGCTCGTCCAGACTGAGGCGACGCGCCAGTTCCTGGAATTCGGCACGGTGCCGCTCGACGGCAAGCCCGCGATGCAAACGAAGCGTTTCCGCGGTGACCTCCACCGTTACATTCGGATTGCCGTCGCGGTCGCCGCCGATCCACGAAGCGAGTGTGAGCCAGCGCGGCGGCGCGGTCAGCCCGGGATAATGCTGCGCGAGCGCCGCATCGAGATCGGCGTAGATACGCGGCAGCGCATCCCACAGGATCGCGTCGACAAAATACAAACCCGTGCGCACCTCATCGGTCACGTCTGGGCGGCGCGTGCGCGCGCGATGCGTCAGCCACAGACTCGTGATCTCCGCGCGGATGGCGTCCGAGTACGCTTCGCGTTCGCGCGGGAGTGGATTGGTTTCGTTCAGCGCGTGGAGGATGCCGGAAATGCGCTGGAGCTTGGAAAGAATCGTACGGCGCTTGGCTTCCGTCGGGTGCGCGGTCAGCACCAGCTCGATCTCGAGGTCACGCAGGAGCTGCGCCATTTGAGCCGGGGTGATCCCACGCTGTTTGAGGAACGCAATCGCTTCGCCGATGGATTCGCCGATGGGCGCGGGGTGCTGCGCGCGTTCGCGCTCGCGCAGCGCATCGACGCGCTGCGTTTCTTCCGCGAGATTGGCGAGATCGAAATAGAGCGTGAACGCGAGCGCGATGGCGCGCGCCTCATCGGTCGACAACGCGGCGATCTGTGCCGCGAGTTGGCGCGCGGCATCCGCGTCGCCGGCGCGCCGCGCTTTGGCGAGCGCGCGAATGCGCTCTTCGGTCTCGAACAGCGCGGGCGATTCCTGCTCGCTGATCGCCTGTCCGAGTAATTCGCCGAGGTAATGAATGGTTGCAGAGAGGTCCATTGCTGTGCAATTCACTCAAGCCAGCCCACATGACGCACGGGGTGCGCTGCAATCTTTGGACTTGCGAGGAGGCGGAACGGATTACCGACTACAGCCCCAGTGACCCCGCGCTCGATGCGCGGTCTGCACCGGCGGACATTCCGTCCCACCGCAGCTCGCGATCCTGGATGTACGTCAGGTGGTTCTTCAGTGCCAGCTCTGCTTTGGCGAGCTCGCCGCCCAGATAAATCGCATGGTCGACGCGCGAGACGAAGAACGCCAGATCGCGCTGCAGCGCGCGCGCGGTACTCCCGGTAAACGTCGCCAGGAGATTGCCTTCGGGCGAATAATGGTCCACCCGGATTTGGAATCCCTCGACGCGGATATTGAAGCTGCCGCGCGGATCGCGCACGAGGCGCGGATTCTTGAGAAATTCGCGCTCATGTTCGCGCGTGAGTGTGCGCGCGGCTTGCCACGAGTCCGCGTAGATGTGCGCTGACTGCGAGACGATCACCAGATCGCCGAGCATACAATCACCGACGCGCTGGGCGATCTCGGCTTGCAGTTTGCGGAGACCGAACGCGTTCATCAGCCACGCGCGGAAAATGTCGTGGCTGCGAAAATACGCGGTGAGGTACAACCTGCCATCGCGGAGGCGCGCCTGCACCAGATTCAGACACGGCGGATCGACGGCGTGCGCGTCGCGCGCTGGGTCCCACAAGCCTGCCACGGCGCGGCGCGAATAACGCGTTTCGCGCAGCGCATCGACCATCGCGCCGATCTGGTCGCGCCCGTTGAAATCGAACAGCCGCTCGCCGTACGTGTAGGCGATATTCTCCGGGCGGTTGCGCGTGAGCAACTGCGGATAGTACGCGTCCAACTGATCGCGCTGGAGCGGCAGCCAGTCCGGCAGGTAGAATTCGGCCGGGTCTTCGTTCTGAATCGTCGCGATGACATCGAGCAGTTCGCGCTGCGGCACCGTGTACGCCGTCAGGTCGCGGCGACCGAAGGCGAGCACCGCGGCGAGCAAATGCATCCACACCTCCACAATGCGCTCGCCGCGCACCACAAACCCGGTTTCTTCCGCCGGGAATTCGTCCGCCGCCGGCGTGCTGCGCGGGAAGACGCGCGGCTCGGCGAACCCGCCGCGCGGGAGCGAACCGTTCAGTTCCGCCAGCGCGTCGCGGATTTTCGCGGGATCGTTGACGCCGCGCAAATCGAGCAGACGCACGTTCGCGCGGAAATCATCGATCGCGTCGCGCGGAATTTCGACTTCGATTTGCGCGTCTTCGCCGCGGACGCGATGCTGTTCATCGATGCCGTCCCGCATCAGACTGACGAATGCCGCGCCGCTTTGCGTGAGGTCGGGTCCGCAGAGGAGGATCGTGCGGATCGTCGGGCGCGCGAGCACATTGCGCAGGAGATAGTTGATGCCGTCCTTGGAATACAAATTGCCGAGGACGCTGTAGGAATCGGGAGCGAGGAATTCGGCGAGGCGCGCTTGCTTCATCCAGAGCGAGCAGATCGCCGCGGGATGATCGAGATCGCCGTACGTGAGATTGTCGCGAAAGTAGAGCGGCCAGTCGGTGGACATCGATCAACCCGCGACCTGCCGCGCGAGCAGGCGGCGCGAAGTGGCTGGCAGTTTATCGATTTCGACTCGTACGCGGTACAAGCCCCGGCCCTTGTGGATACGCGTGACGTGCCCGCGCGCGCCAGCGATTTGATCGTCATCCAAAAGAAATTCCAGATCCAAGACCTGTCCGACCGGGAACGCGTCGGGCGATTCGAGCATGACCTCGCCCTCGCCGATATCCAGGGTGCGACCAAATCCGGACGATGTGACCGTATCGCCTTCCAGGCAACGAAACGAGGTCAGCACCTTGGGTCTGCGCGCGGGCGGGCGCGAACGAGGACGGGGCATAATCACCTCATAGCGCGTGGGTAACGCGGTGGGCGGCTCGCTCGAGTGCGCGTTGGAGCACGTCGCGGTCGGCGGGAGAGAGTTGTGTGAAACGGACGCCGGCGCGGTACGGCGGGTGCTCGCCCGGCTCCATGTGCACCACCTGGGCGCGCACATCGATCACCTGGTTTTCCGGCGTGATGAGATAGAATGCGACGGACGCACCTTCCGGAAAACGATCGAGGGTTTCGATCCGTGCGCCGTCGATACTCAAATCGAGCACGCGGGTGCTGGGGGGAACCACATCCGGTGGAAGATAAAAATACTTGACGTGGAACGGGACCGGTCGCCGTGGCGAAGCGCGGCGCTCTTCGATGATTGTCTCCACAAGACCTCCTTCCCGGATGTGCGGACGCGGTCGCGCCGTCTATTCGTCGAAGAGGAAAACGGGCTCCTGGTAGAACCGCACGCATCGTTCGCGCAGTTTGGCTTTCATCCATTCATCCAGCCAGGCGTTCTTCCGCTCGAGCGGGTCGTCGCGTTGCAACACATCGAGCGGGAGATTGAGGCGCAACGCGCGACCTGGAATGATGTGGCGCGTCACACCCATCGGCAACTTGGCGCCATTGAGCGCGAGCCGCCGGATTTCGTCGGGACGATAACGCGGAAAGACCAACAGCGCGCTGAGCCGCCCGTGCTCGGCGAGCAAGCGTTCCACATCGGTGTGCGCGACGCGGTACATCTCGCCGCGCCCTTCGTACGCCGCGACGACCTGGTTCAGCATCCGCGCCTGCTGCTCGAGCTTGCCGCCATCGTCCAGACGAAGCGCGTACACCCGACCGTCGCCGAGCCAGAGCGTGCTGATGGCTTGGCGCTGGTCGAGCGCGGCATGGGCTTGCGGCGCCGTAGTCGCCTCGACCCGCAAGCCGGGCAGGGCGCGCAGCGATCGAAACAACGCGTCCACCGGTGCGTCGAGCAGCATGTGGTTCCACGTTTCGAGCACCATGCCCGGCGCGGCGTCATCGACCACCTGAACGATGACATCGCGGCAGCCAACTTGCTTCAGCGCGGTCACGCGCGTCGCGCCGTCGAGCAAGATGTACTTGGCGTTGTGCTCGGTGACGATGGGCGGGTTCTTAAGGAACTGGTCTTCTCTCAGACACTGGACGAGTCGTTCGACTCGCTTGTGTTCTATCTGCTCGTGCAGCAACACATCATCCAGCCGGACGATGCGTAGAGTCAGCTCTTTGGCGTTCATCGCGAACTCCACCGATATTATAGACGAAAGGCAAATGTGAGTCAACCAGTGAAACAGAGGCGAGATTGGACGTGCGACGCACCTGCGCAGCCCCCTGGAACGAAGCGGAGGGGTGCAAGTGCGTCGCACGTTCCGCCGGGCGTTTATGCAAACTGCGGCAGTGCGGCGACGGCTTTCTTCACTTCGTCCACGGGGTACTCATAATCCTGGAGTTGTCCCGCCAGGTACTGCTGGTACCCCGCCAGATCGAAATGCCCGTGACCGCTCAGGTTGAACAGGATCACTTTTTTCTCGCCTGCGGCTTTGGCGCGCAGCGCTTCGTCGATCGCCACGCGAATCGCGTGGGACGATTCCGGCGCGGGCAGGATGCCTTCTGCGCGCGCGAACTGGACCGCAGCGTTGAACACGGCGTTCTGCGGCACCGCGACCGCTTCGATCACGCCTTCGTCGTATAGCTTGCAGACGATGGGCGCCATACCGTGATAGCGCAAACCGCCGGCATGAATCGGCGCCGGGATGAACGACGAACCGAGCGTGTACATCTTGACGAGCGGCGTCATCTGCGCGGTGTCGCCGAAATCGTACGCGTAGATGCCTTTCGTCAGCGACGGCGCCGCGGTCGGCTCGACCGCGACGATGCGCGTGGGTTTGCCTTCCTTCAACTTGCCGCGCACGAACGGTAGCGCGAGACCGCCGAAATTCGATCCGCCGCCGACGCAGCCGATGACGATGTCCGGGTACGCGCCGACGCGTTCCATCTGCTTCAGCGCTTCCTCGCCAATGACCGTCTGATGCATCAGCACGTGATTGAACACCGAGCCGATCGAGTACTTGGTGTCGGGCTGCGTCACCGTGTCTTCCAGCGCCTCGCTGATCGCGATGCCGAGCGAGCCGGGATGATTCGGGTCTTGCGCCAAAAACTTTTGTCCGGCTTTCGTATCCTTGGACGGTGACGCGACGATCTTGGCGCCGTACGTTTCCATCAGCATTCGGCGGTAGGGTTTCTGCTGATAGGAGACATTCACCATATACACTTTGGCTTCCAGACCGAAGAGTGCGGCAGCAAACGCGACGGCGCTGCCCCATTGCCCCGCGCCGGTTTCCGTGGCAAGCCGTTGGGTGCCGGCTTTTTTGTTATAGTACGCCTGTGCGACCGCGGTGTTCGGCTTGTGCGAGCCGACCGGCGAGACTCCCTCGTATTTGTAGTAAATCTGCGCCGGCGTATCGAGTAGTTTCTCCAGCCGCCGCGCGCGCATCAGCGGCGTCGGTCGCCAGAGCCGGTAGATGTCCTGGACTTCTTCAGGGATGTCGATAAAGCGCGCCGCGTACGGACCGACAGACGCTTCTTGCATAATGATGTCCATGGGGAAGAGCGGGGCGAGCGCGTCCGGTCCAATGGGCTGACCATTCGCAGGGTTGATGGCGGGTGGCAGAGGTTTATCGAAATCCGCCTGGATGTTGTACCATGCCGTCGGCATTTCTTTTTCATCGAGCAAGAATTTGATCTGTTCCATTTCTGTGCCTCCTGAATTTTGATTTTCCGAACTGTTTGCTCGCTCGATATCTTCAAGTCATCGCCGCCTCCTATTCCAGCCATCGCGTCAAGGCGGAACACTGTCTTGCTGACGACTGTTCCACGATTACTGGCTTCTCCCCAGTCCCATCGCGTCGCGCGCCAGGTTCACCGTCTCTTGCGAAATGGGGCGCACTTTCGCCGCACCCGCCGCGAGGATTTCGTCGACGAGGTTGGGGCGCGCGGCGTAGTACGCGCGCCGTTCGCGGATCGGTTCGAGGAAATTATTCAGCGCGACGGTGAGTTTCTTTTTCACCTCCACGTCGCCGACTTGGCCGGTGCGGTAGCGCGCCTTCAAGTCCTCGACCTCGGCTTTGTTGGGATTAAATGCATCGTGGTACTGAAAGACCGGGTTGCCTTCAGGGTCCGCTGGAATGTCAGCGCGGATGCGCGTGGGATCGGTGTACATTCCGCGCACCTTTTGCTCCACTGTCTTCGCATCATCCGAGAGCATGATCGCGTTGCCGAGCGATTTCGACATCTTGGCTTTGCCGTCAGTGCCCATGAGCGTTGGCACATCGCCGATGAGCGCGTCCGGTTCGGGGAACACATCGCCGTACAGAAAGTTAAAGCGGCGCGCGATCTCGCGCGTCACCTCGATGTGCGATGCCTGATCCTTGCCGACCGGCACCAGATGTGCGCGCACGTGCAGAATGTCCGCCGCCTGCAGCACCGGATAGCCGAGCAGACCGTACGTCGCTTGCTCGATATGCTCCGCGTCCATCACTTCTTTCAAGGTCGGCACGCGGTCGAGACGCGACACCGTGGTGAGCATCGAAAAAAGCAAATGCAGTTCGCACACGCTGGGCACATCGGACTGCACGTAGATCGTCGTCTTGTCCGGGTCGATGCCAACCGAAAGATAATCGAGCACGAGATCGCGCGTAAACTGTCGCGTCGCGACGACATGTTCCTTTTCAACGTGGCGCGTCAGCGCGTGATAGTCCGCGATCAGCAGAAACACGTCGTATTCGTTTTGCAAACGCACGCGGTTTGCCAGCGTGCCGACATAGTGACCCAGGTGCAACGGTCCCGTCGGACGATCGCCAGTGAGAATTCTTTTTCGGGCTGCCATGGTCTCCTCCATCAAAACAAAATCTCTCGCCACCTCGGAACGCGTTTCGCGTCCGAAAGGGGCGAGAGGTTGAATCCACTCCCGTGGTACCACCCTTGTTAGGCGGCGGGCGTTTCCTTGAACACCCTGATAAACAAAAATCCCCATCGTGAAACGATAGGGATTTGCCAGCCTCACTCAATGCAAGCACGCTGCTCAAGTTCGATGTTAGAAATTGGAGAGGGGTTAGTGGTCTTCTCCAACACCTAACGCCTAGCTTCTCGCTTGATGCTCTCTGCCTCGATAACGGCGGCGTTCCCGGCGGAGCGTACTCGGCGGGTTTCGCCTTTCAGTCCGCGACTCCCCGGTCCATTCAGCGCCGCCGCCCGTACCGCGCTCACACCCATTGCCGCGCGACTCTCTGAACGCTTGACGACGCCTACTCGTCCGGATCACCGTCTTTCTAATCAGTTGTTGGCGCAAGTATATCACGCCGGCGTCGAGTTGTCAAATCGACATCGCGCTGGAAAAACCGTCGCCCGCACCCCACCGCCGGTCAGACGCCCGGCGCCCCCGAGCCGAATGTGCTTATGCTGCCCCCGAAGCGCGCGCGCGACGCGCCGCGACAATAATCAAGACCAGGACGATGCCGCCCCCCAAGAGCAACAAATCTTCCCCCATCCCCGATCGAGGTAATTGTCCGCCGGTTGGCGTCCCGGTGCCGGTGATGGTCGCGGTCGCCGTGATGACACTCGTGGCAACTGGACTTTGGGGAACGATCACCGGCGTATTGATCACCGAGGTCGCGGTTGGGACCGGTGTGTCGGTGTCCGTCGGTACAGCGGTCGCCTGGGCAATGCTGACCCGCGTTGGTGTGGTCACCGAGACGCGCAGCGTGGGCTGGGCGGGCGTCCCCAAGAGCCGGGGGATGAGAAAAACTCCGCCGATCGCGATCAATCCAAGCAGAAGCAGACCGACCAAGCCGAGCGCGATCACGACGAACAATCGATTGGGTCCGCCGCCGGCGGGTGCAATTTCTGCCATGTTCTAATCTCCTTTCCTGCGGAATGAAATCTGCGCGATGTTCGATGTCGCGGTCAATCGATCAATTCGAGATTTTCCCACGGAACGAAAAGGCGCTCGCCCGTGTTCAGTTCCACCTCAGCACCCCACGCCGAGACTCCGCTTTCCAGGACGCGCGGCGCCGGGGGGACCTGGGCAATCTTGCCGATCCCAGCATAGTGCGACGCGGCAACCACGCGCACCCGCGCGCCCAGTTCCGCGACCAGCGTCGGTGGCGGCAGCGCCGTTCCAGCTCCGCCCGGCGCCATCACCGGGATAAACACTTCGGGTCGCGCGGCGGTGTGCCCGGCGGGCGACGTGTTGATCGACGCTTCTTCTCCATCGTGCGAAACCAGCAAATCCCAGATCGGCGCGGACATGGTTTCTTCGCCCAAGCCGTCGGTCACGAGGAGGGGCAAATTCAACGACGCCGCCAAGTCGCGCAGCCGCGGCGCCAGCCCGCCGACAATCAGACCCGAAATGTGTTCGCGGGCGGCGCGGCGGATCGCTTCTTCTGTCACTCCACCGGCGAGCAAAATCGCACCGCGCGACACCACATCGATCTTGTCTTCGGCGAGCACCGCACTGGGCGAATCGACGATCTTTTTGAGGACGCCGTACCCTTCGCCGCCCGCGCCCCACACGCCCTGCACGACCGCGCCGATTGCTTCGACGACGATGCCGAGACGCGGCATGATGTTGACGACGCTGCCGCGATAGAGTGCCTTGAGCTCGAACGGCGTTTCCGCCAGATCGAGCGTGAGCCACGAGCCATTCAGCGCGGCGATGCGCCCCGCGCCCGGCGCGCGATACACGCGCTGCAACGTGCCGAAAAGCTCCGGCTTGGACGCGATAATGTCGCGCGCCTGGACATTCTCGCCAGGCTGCTTGCGCAGGTACTTTCCAACCGCTGATTCCGGGACATGCAGATAGCGCGCCAGCGGCACCGGGCGAATGTGTCCAAGCGTATCCGAACGCGCGACAATGTCGAGCGCGCCGACGCGCGCGCCCATCGCCACCAACACCTCGCCACGCGTGCGGAGGACGCGCTCACGGCGAATGCGCGCGAGCGGCAGGATGCGTGTCTGCGCCAGCGCGGGAAGCTCAGCCAAGGCTCACCTCACCGCCAATGTCCCAGTACCATTTTTGAACCTGGTCGCGGCGCCTGGCTGCATCTGCCGAGAGCGCGATCGGACGCCCGCGCGCATCGATGACGATTCCGAGCGCGCCGCCTTCGACCTGCGCCTTGAAGACGCCGCTGGGGTGGCTCCCCAAACGAACCCCGCGCGACGGACGGATTTCAAGCGATGCTTTTTGTTCGGCGGGCAGCGGCACAAGCTCCAGCGATCCATGCTGGACATCCAGGTTCATTGTGCCGGTCGCTTCGCTCTGCACTTGTACCCGCAGATCGACCTGACCTTCGCGCGCGCTGGAGATCGGCGCGATCACCGTGCCGAGCGTGACAAACCCATCGCGCCCGATCACCGCTGCTGCCGCTGCCGCGCTGACCGCCGCCAGCGCGCCGAACGCCGGCGCCAGCCCCAGCGAATCGACCGCGAGCGTAAAGATGCCGGTCGGCTGGAGCGCGTCCAGCGCCAACAGCGCCAGCGCGCCGGGATTCGAGTTGTGTGAAAACGCTCTGCCGGTCAGCAGCACCAGATCGATTCCGTTGACCTCCAAGTCATTCTCACGCGCCGCCGTTGCCAGCGCCGCGCGCGCCGCCGCGTGCATCAGGCGCGCGTCCGCACGCGTGACCGGAATCTCCGCCGGATGCAGCGTGTGATTGAGCCAGCGCAGACGCGCGCTCTCTTCATCCATTTCCATCGGCAGCCAACGCATCAACTGATCGATGCCCGCGCGCGTGAGCACGTTCTCCAGATTCTGACCGAGCCCCAGATCGGCACGGACGATGCGCGTGAGCACGCCGCCGCGCGAAGCGACGATGCTGGTCGATGTCCCACCCAGGTCGATACCCAGGACGCTCAAGTTGAAACGACGCGCGACAAATCGGACGACATTCTCCAACGCGCGCGCGGACGGCAGCACCGCCGTCGGCGTCCAACCCGTCAGCGCGTTCAGCCCCGGCAGCCACGCGATTTTTTTATCGATGTAGAGCGCCTCCAGTTCGCGCTGGAGGGGAGACAGATTCTCCTCGTCCAGCGTCGGGCGGACATTGTCCACCGCGCGGAACGGCGCCACATTGCCGATGCGCGCGGCAACCTGCGAGCGCGCGTCCCGGTTGCCGGCAAATAGAATGACGGGGCGCGCTCCTTCGTCGCGCGCAGCGACGATTGCCGCGACTAGGTTCGCAATTTCGTACACCGGCGCGGTCGCGCCGCCATCGACTCCGCCGACGATGACGATCACGTCCGGGTTCGCGCGCGCCAGCGCTTCCGCCGCGATCACCGCGGGGTCCTGCAGCACCGTGGGCGATCCTTTCTTCTCCGCGCCGTCTCCATCTGCGGATGGGGCAGCCGGCAACCAACGCCCGCCGGTCTGATCGAGCGCGAGCGTGGCTTCTACGGTCGCATACGTGCCGTGGATCGCGCGCTCAGCCGTCGCGAGACTGACTTCGCGGCTGACGCCGACGATCGCCACGCGCAGCGGCATCGGCGCGCTCGTCGTCGCGACGAATGCGTCGACGCCTTGCCCGGCGCCGCGCTCGGGCGTAATCAACTGTCCCTCGTCCGAAAGAAACCGGCGCCCCGTGCGCGCTTCGATTCGTTCGATGGCGCGACGGAGTCCAACGATCACATCGTTGATGGGCGCCGCCGCGGTGGTGAGCGACGCGCTGGAACTGATAAAACGCCAGTCGCTGTCCACGCGATCGACCAGCCCCACTTTGGTGGTGACGCCCCCAATGTCCGCGACGAGGAACGATTCGAGTTTCTGTGAGTCAGGCATGTTGGGTTATTTCACCACTTGCAGCCAATCGTGCAGCAGGTAGTAGACCCGACCGATCAAAATCGAAATACGCGAGACCGCCGTGCCGGCGAAAATCGCGCCAAAGGCAATCAGCACAAACCAGCGCCCCAGGTATCCCCAGCCGCGCGCGACGGTATCCAGCGCGCGCAGCGGGCGCCGCTCGGCAGACGTGACGAATCGAAATGAGAGAAACGCGCCGATCGTCCCGACGACGAGCAGCAAATTATTGACGACCGTGTCCCATCCTTGCGCCGGCGAGAGCGAGACGATCGTTGCGCTGAGTTGCGGCAGCAGCGTACCGCTGAGCGCGCCGCCGATCGCGAGCGCGCTGCCGACGCCAAACAGGAAGGCGATGCTGAGATTGCCGAGCGGCGCCCAACTCGTCCGCAGTTTTGTGAACAGCAGCAATCCGAGGACTAGCGGGATGAAGAGGGGCCAGTCCGTCCCCACATTGCTCAACAAGGGTTCGAGCAACTTGGGCACCAAGACCAGATAGATCGCGACCGTGGCGGCATAGCCCACCGCGACGCCGACAAACAATGCCTGCGCGATGCGGAAGAGCGGCGTATCGCCCAGTAGATAACTGAACACGAGCAGCGTCAGGATCGCGCCGACCCAAACGCCGAGGAGGTCCATCATTTCGCGTGACTCCGCGCGCGGGAAATCCAGAAAACGATGTTGCCGAGAACAATGACGAAGACGAGCACCCACTGCGCCGCGGTTTGCGCGTTCACGCTGATCACCGCCAAGCCCGGCTGATTGTCGAGCGCTTCGAATTGCGCCGCGCCGAGCAAGCCCGCCATCATCGCCGTCAACTGTCGGGCGTTGCGGTACGCGCGCGCCTTGGGCTCGACCGCTGCGCTCACCGCCGCCGCGATGCGAACGCCGGCGCGCGGCTGCACCTGCTCCACCCACGTCTTGAGCGGCTCTTCCGTGCCGGCGAGTTCAATCACCAGGGACAGGTCGCCCAAGTTCCGGATGTTGGCGGCGGTCAGAAATGGCGCGACCGGTTTCTGATCGACAAAATCCGTGGTGGTCGCGAGACCGGCGGTAGCCAGTTGCGCGAGACCCGCTTCGTGCCCCGGCAAATAGACGATGAGATACTTGGATCCGTATGCGTAATTGCCGGCTTGGCTCGCGATGGGGTCCAGAATGCGCTGCGCGATTTGGGGACCGGTGTCCAGCGTACTGACCGCGATAATTTTCACGCCGCGCTGGACGAGATCGCGCACGATGGCGCTGGCTTGCAAATCCATCTCGCCGGCGAGACTGGGATCGTAATCGAACGAGAGCAATACCGTCGAGTTTGCCGGGATTTTCTGAAGCGTGTCGTAAAATTCCGCCGTCGGTGTCCCCGCGATGTCAAACGTGGATTGAGTCAGATCGTACGGGAGAAGGAACGGAACCAGCACCGCCAGGAACAACAGCAAATAGATCAATGGGCGCATCGTCAGAACGAAGCGCGCCGGTTTCGGGGCGGGCGCGGCGGGTTGCGGCGGCGTCGCGAGAATCGATTCAAGAATTTGCCCGCCATCCGTCTGGCTCGGCTTGGGCGGTTCAGCGATCGGGTGCGGCTCCGCGATCGCGACGGCAAGGGGCAAGACCCCGCGCAGTCCCTTCAGCGGACCGGACATTTCGATTTGATCGTCGGTTACGCCGGGCACCGGCGACGCTGCCGAAAGCTCTGCCGGCTTGAGCGCGGCAACCCACGCCGGCACTTCGCCCGGCGACGGCGCACTGGGTTCCGCCGGTACGACTGTTCCCGGCGGCGCTGCCGTTCGCAACCAGTCTGGTATCTCGTCCTCTTCACTCGGCACAGCCACCGAAGGAACAGATGGCTGCGGCTCGAACGGCTTGGCGCTCTCTGCTTCTTCGAGCGATTCAATTAGCGGCTCACTCGGTTCGAGTTCCTCCGCGATCGGCTCCGCCACGACGGCTTGCGTCGGCTGACCTTCCTCGATCGGTTCGGTCGCCTGGATTGCTTCGGCTGCCTCTGCCGGTTGGGCTTGGACCGGCGTTTTGGATTCAGTTGACTCAGCCGCTGCTTGTCTCA
>Ga0272448_1002225_pt1 | contig 24762 bp, 44 predicted proteins | sample YNPCB0191_FD_202220 | JGI IMG/M metagenome (GOLD analysis project Ga0272448, IMG submission 202220) | Hot spring sediment microbial communities from Yellowstone National Park, WY, United States - YNP-CB-019-1 | ecosystem: Environmental > Aquatic > Thermal springs > Hot (42-90C) > Sediment... | reverse complement strand
ATACCTGCCATTGCCACCAAACCTGCGATTATGCCTATAATCTTTGATTTATCGTTACTCATGTCTTTAACACCTCTACCCTTTCACCTCTTCTTGATTTCATAGCAAAGAATAATATGGCAAATATGACTATCAATGCCACACCGCCGATAACTGCATAAGTCATAAACTTAAATACATTCTGCATTCCACCTACATTACCCTGTGGGACTGTGTCTAATATTTGTCCCCAAGATGCACCTGCTTGTAGTTGTGTCCATCTACCGCTATTGTAATCGTAAGAGTATACACTACCATTTCCGAACTGCCACATCTCACCTATTGGGTTTCCGTTACTGTCTGTCATAACTGTTCTATTATACCACCTCATCGCTTCTAATACCTCATGTTGTCGCTGTGTTGTATAGGATTGGGTTATGAGATTATCAAATACCACAAGAGAAGCAACCGTGATAATAGCAACGGCTACGATTAGTGCCACAATAACTACAACAGGAACTCTTTTAGAATACAATTTCATATTCGGGTCGTATAATACTACAACACCCCATTTGTCATTTATCGCCTGTTTATACATCGTAACGCCGTTATTAAGTTTAACCAGAGACCAATTAGAAGTCCCATCAGCCCTCTTTGTAGTTGTCATTATCTTTATAAGTGCCTCATTGCTTTGTGTATAGATTACGAGATTTTCAGCAGTATCATTTAGTTTAGATAGAAATTCTTCTCGCTCAAGTGCGAATGGGCATGCGTCGGCTTCTGGAAATTGGTCTTTCTGAATTGATATCGGTAGATTAGTATCTTCAAATGCAGTATACTTCGCCCACCAGCGGTTTTCCCACTGAACTACACCTGACACTTTATCCAATGTGTTCATGTAATAATAAATCCCATTGTAAATTGGCATTCCTTATCACCATTCTCCCTATAAGCGTTTGCCGTATTTAATCTTTTTTCTCATGAAAAAGAAGGGTTGAGGCCTCGGAAAAAAATTGCGTTAAAGCCCTTTTCCGCTTTCATTAGAAGGTTTTTCTCGCTTACCCCTACTCCTCAATCCCCTCAAGGTAAAAAAGCCCGTAAAAACAAAGATAAGGAAAAAGATTTACAATTTGTTCTCCCGTATGAGAAATGCAAGTGTCTGTAACATCTCCATATGCCTGTTACAGAATTTGAATTTATTTGTCACTGTGTTCTTCTCCGCTTCCTCTATTGATAGCAATACACCGCAAATATCACATTTAGGTATCTCTACCATACTTACTGCACCAAGTTTTCTTTTGTGGACTTCTGCCACCACTGATTTGCGTGTTCTTTGTTGCAGAACACATACTGCTTCGGTGGATAGAACCCAGCACCTGCTCCTCTTATACGCAGTTCTACTATCACAGCGTCCTTTCGGTTGTCTGCTGGTATTTCCGCTCCACAGTGGTCGCATGTCCACGCTTCATTTACCTGTCTGTTTATTCCCATTTTTACACCTCCTATTTTTATTTATCCCAAAACTACCCACGATGTTCCGTTCCAGCCCTCAAATTGCCCTGTATCTGTATTGAACCCAATCACATACTCGCCTGCTGGAACATATGGTCTTGTAGATGTAGTCCATGTTGGCACTGATATGCCCCAGCCCATGACTTTTATGCCTTTTGTGAACTCAATCATGTCCAGATATAAATTATGTATAATTGCTGTCTCCTTTGCTTCACCATCAAGGTATATTGGCTCATGGCTTATAATTACTTCACCTGAATTAATCATGAATGAACTTGGTGTATTAATAGAAATTGCGTAATCACTTGTTATTCCACCCACTTCTTTTAATTCTCTGTAATTAAGATGTATCCCAAGATTACCGTAGAAATATAAATCTCCATGTGTTGCATACAGATAAAGATTTCCACTCGCTGTAAATATCTGTATCCCATCTGATGTAGGAGATACAGATAGTCGCCTACTACCTAAATTCATTGCTATAGAACCTGCTGTGTTTAATGTTATGTCTCCGCTTGTTGATGTAATACCAATTGCACTACCTGATTGCGATATATTGCCTGCAACATTTACATTGAAATTCAGCGTGTCAGAATACAGGTTTATGTCTGTATTCGTAAACTCAAGATAGCCATACTGTCCGTATACCCATGTGTAGCCATAGCCGTAGTCGATGTAATCTGTATACAAACCACCATACTCTGTTGCCGTTGCTTCATCAACTAATCTAAACCACATAAATTCTTTGCCCTGTAGCCATACAATGTGGTCTGTTGAGAAAAACATGCCTTCTTTTGTGTTTAATTTCCATGTATAGTGTCCAATTCCTGATATGTCCCCAAGAAGTATCATTCCAACATCTACAAAGTTACCACTATCCTTCTTTTCATAGAATACATACTTCAAGTGCTGTTCAGTAAATGCTCTACGAGAAGAAGAAAAGCCAATACCAAACTGCCCTGTGTATCCTTGATTAAGTTCATCTATTCCATAAATGAACGCAAAGTTATACCTATCGCCAATTGGTGGTGGATATATAAACCATTCCTTGCCTATGCCAATACCATAATTGTATATTCCAACTCCCGTTTCATAGTTGCCGTAAATCTCAAAGTCATTCAGATATGAGATTAACCCACTGTGCATTATTCCATTCGTGTTATCATAAGTTAAACCAAGTCCGATGTGATAGTCAGTAGTTCCCACTTTCATTGCCCATCTTGTTCCTACTATATCAAGGTTTAGTGTGTCGTCGTGATAAATGCTGTCTACTACATGCTGTTCTGGGTCATTTATGTTCTCTACTCTAAATATGTCCTGCCCAAATCCAGATATTTTTAGATAACTCATATTAAATATGCCATTACCGTTCCAATCTTTATCTACATCGATTTCCAACTGCGAAAGTTTAGTTATTCCTCCTCCACCACCTACAAGGTTCGGTATTCGTATTGGTAGTCCGCTCTCTATAACTATCTCTCCTGTTCCTTCATCATATCTCCAAGTAACCCATGCCTGTTCATCTGGGTTTAGATTTATGTCAAACTCTGGTGTTGTTATCGTCATTCCTGGCAATCTTACAATAACCTGCTGATTAAATTCACACATCAGTTCTCCTGCGTCTCCGCCCAACCCAAATGTAGCACCGTTTAAGTCAAAGTTCATTCCCCACGCATTGATTGAGAATATGCCACTGTAACTAACACCTTTTAGATTGTCTATACTATAACCCATCCAGTTCTTGTTTATATCTATCTCTAATTCACTCAATCTTCGTATACCTACACCTGTTGATTTTTTGCTTATAATTATCATAATCTCACTGCTTCTTCTTCTTTTCTATTGTCTGTGGCACTACATCATTGTCTATGTTCTCTGTTCCCACATCCTGATTGAGTATTACTTTGCTTGCCCAATCAAGTAGTTGTAGTAATACTCCAAGTTTTACTTTTCCTTCTACTTTCAGGTCGGGTTTATTACCTTCAAGAGATATGATTATTCTTACCACTTTAATCACCTCCTATATCTTTTCCGCAGAGATTAATTACGGCTATCGTATCCTGTGAAAGCCGTTTTACTCGTATTTGCATTATCTTTGCTTCTGTTACTCCGAATATATCTCCCTCATTTACTACTACGCCACTTCCTAAATTCGCCTTAATATCATAACTCCAATTCACATCCACTGAACCTGTCTTTACAGTAATAATAAATCCCGTGTAGTTTACCTTCGCCTTGAATATTGCTTCATCATCTAACCACTGTGTTATCTCCTTAAATCCACTCCAATAATCCGAACTACCTTTCAGTTGCATATCGTATGCAGGTTTGAATACTGTTCTACCTATATTATCTTTATCCGCTTTCATAAGAACTACGCCATTAACTGCGTCAATGATATCCCATACATCCCTAACTCTGTATTTCCAATCCTTAATTATATCTTCCTTTGTAACCATGAGTATTCACCGTTAAACAGATAATACATTGTGACTTATAAAACTTTCTAAAAACCCATAAGAAAAGATAAAAGAAAAAAAGTTTTAGGTTTATGCACCCGTATCGGAGGAAATTGTATATTGCACGAGGTCTGTCGGTATGTCACCAATCTGTATACCAACAATTATCAAGTCCGTAGGTGCTGGTGGATTGTTTGCAAAACTCTGTATTGCGAACTCATATTCGTAGTCCCTATCAAGAATTACAGGAACTACTTCACCCACTGAAGAATACATTATGTCAACAGGTATCTTTGTAGAACCTGCCTTCTGACTAATCACTATCTTCTCATCGTTCCCGCTGTAATACCCCAAGACTATGATATCAACTTCGGGTTTTATCACTACTGTCCTATTACCGTTGTCATCTGTGTTTTTCACAGGGATATCTATAACAACATTTTTTAGTTTAATTGCGTTCTTCGGAATTGCTCGCTTCTTTACTATCACTGCAATAGCGTCATCTACGAAATCACGCTTCACATTTGAACCGATGCCAAACCCTGTCATCAAGCCCCTGTTACCAGAAAACTGTCCTCTCTCCATTACCATCTATACCACCCCTTCAGAAGGAGTATCCTGTCTCCTCAAGTGTCGGTGCACCGTATGTAACCGCTTGCAGTTGTCTCTTTGCAGAAACACCAAGCCAACTATCTACCCAGTCCTTTACCTGGCTTGCAATTGTCTTCGTGCCTGAAGGCAGTGCATTTTCAATAGACACGCTAATCGGATATGCTACCACATCGTTCAGACCTTGCACTGTCATACCAAGACCCATACCCATCAGGAATTCCTTCAGCATGAGGTTTTTCACATACTTTGTAGAACCGAACACGCCGATAGGAATACCGATGGCAGTATTTACAACTGACAGTGTGTCTGCACTCGCAATCAACTGACCAACAATAGAACCACCGAGTAGCACAAAGAAATCCTTTATACCGATAGATCTTGCAACCAACTCTGCTTCTGGGCTCTGCATTCTTCTCACCTCACTACTCTACACCACCCTACTTAATAGGATGGTGCATATTTCACTTTGCTTCTCTTTCTGCGTGAGAATGCAACAAAGCCCTTTCCTGCCATCGCACTCGGAATGCTCTTTGCACACTGAACCTGTGCAATCATGCGTTCCACAGGGTTAGGAATGCTCCTCGCCTGCATAGCACATTTGCGGACTTCCTCTACAACCGCCTGGTGCACTCTACCTGCACCTGGTCGCAGTCCTTCAATTGCACTCACATACTGTGAGTAGCCCGTTCTTTCTGCACCGATTGGCACTCGCTCTGGCATAGCCCTTCTTGCATACAGACCATACAAACCGTCTACCATTTTTTCCACCTCTTTTGGTTTTTTCTAACTTACCGTAATATATGGGAAATACTTAAACCTTTCTCTTAAAATCGCTTTAAACCCGTTTTTCTTTGATTTTACGGGACTTTTTCGCTTTACCCCTGCTTCCGATATGTCCTCGTCTCAAAAAACCCGTTTAAAATAATCTTAAAGCATTCGGAACTTACTGTGCTTCTCTATGCTTTCAGGATATATCTTCACTGCTCCGCATTCGCCTCTACACTTGTAATACACGCTATTGCCTGTGAACAACACATCAAGAACACAATATCTTACACCGTTGAACTCAAACCAATCACCTGGTTTCATCTTTACCACTCTCCTCTAATGTCTCCTCTACTTCGTAGATTACGCCTTCTTGCTTTATGCAACCTCTATATCTCAATGGCTCTTTTGTCCGTATCTCCTCTATTATATCACCCAACTTCCTGCCTTTGTCCATCTCCTGCACTATATACTTCATCGTGAAATACCTACACAGCCAACTGCCAGGTAAATACTCTGCGTGTTTCAGTATTGCCTGCTCTACTGTAAGATTGTTCTGTAGCACATCGTGTATTACTGCATCCCAATCTACTATTACACCATCACCATCTAAATCCCTCTGCTTGAAGTATTCTTTCAAGATTACTTCGGCACAACTCTTGCATTCAACTACGCTATCTCCTGTGTCCACTTTCTTATCTCCTCTCTCTTGTTCTTGAACCACTGAACCACCTCTGATAACTTAATACCTTCCCTGTATTCAAATCTTTCCAATGCCTCTCGCTTCAGTAACTCGTCCTGTAAGAACACTACTACTCCGTCCATGCTTGATAAGTAGTAATTCCTATCGTTTATGCATACTATGTAGCCGTATGGATATGTGTATATCTCAATCTCCATGCCTGAATAACTGCCTTTCCACAATAACTTGCGAATTTCCTTTTTGTCATCCTCTTGCTCATTCACTACTTCTGCTTCTACTTTCTTACTTCTTGTTTTGTTCTGCATATTTCACCCCCGTTAGTTTCTTCTTGTAATCCTCAATACCGTAAGCAATTGAGTAAATCAATTGCGTAGCCATAACCATTCCCTCATCGGCTTTCTTATCCTTACTTATTATACGCTTCGCTCTGCCTGTGCTTTCTAATCCCATTGCCAATATCAGTAATCCTTCTCTAATCAAGTCCATGCCCTGTATTATTTCCTTCTTTTCCACCATATTCTCTCCTCTTTTTCCTCTCGCTTATGTCTAAATCTAACCTCTCGTAATAACTCGTTCAGTGTATAGCCATCCTTCAGTGTCCATTTAAATTCTCTGCAATCGGAACTATCTCCAGCCATGCTTCTTCTCCTTTGCCTTTCATCAGGATATGGAACATCTTAAATCTATACTGACTCTTCACTTTCTTGAATGTCAGTAGAACACAGTAAATACTGTCGCATATCACATATTTATCCTCGTTCAGTAAGTCATGTTCCTGAATACACTTATTCTTGTGTCCTTCTTCGCATATCTGTATGAAATGCAACCTACCAAATCCCTTGTCCAATATCAAAGTGTCCCACATATTGAATATGTCTCCACTGCCACTTCTCAATCCATGTGGTGCGTTGTATATCTCTACCTGTCCGCTTGTAAATTCCTTAACATACCATTCCACTACGCTCTTATCTGCATATCTATTCCTCATACAATCCCAACTCCTTCCATATACGCTCTCGTAGTATCATTACATCTATCACATCCAACTCTCGTAGTAGTGCCATTAACTTCTCTGCCTCTACTACATCTATCGCCAACAGTATCCTGTTAATCGTGTCCATATTGCCTGTCTTTACTAAACTGTCAACTAACTTGATTATCTGTTCTTTCTCCATTACACTTTCACCCCCAGCATTCTCTTTATCGTCTGTATCTCTGTCTCTACTTTTATCTTCACCTTCGGGTCGTTGAAATCCTTCTCAAGTTCAGGATATACTTCGCATACATTCTTCTTCACCATGTCAAAGTTCAACTCCTCAAGTCGCTTCCTCAAATTCGGGTTCATCTTCAATACCATGCGTATCATCTTGTAATGTCTGCTCACCACAGGTATCATACTTTCATCACTCTTTAACCACGCTCTTATACCATCAAAACTTTGCTTTCTCAATTGCTCAATCAAGAAGTTAACTTCCTTCTCATTGTTAGAACTCAACTCTACCACCTCCCCCCTCTACCTCTCCTAATATCATGTTCTTTATCGCTGTAAACTCGCTCTTTATCCTTTCCACTAACTTATCGTCTACCTGTATGTCTTTCCTTACCTGTCTGAATTTATTTACAATCTGCTCTACACTCAAGGACTTAATCTGCTCTAACATCATTGGGTTTGCCTGTAGATTTGCTTTAATCACAGGTAAGTATTCTTCCACCATAGGTATCAAAGATAGTTTACCTTCACGGAAACTCTCTATGTCTTCCTTACTTGTCTGGCTCAATAGGTTTACGAAACTATCCTCAATACCTATGCCAGGATTAGGCATACCCTGTTGGTTTACTGCCGAAGGATAACCCTGTGGGTTTACTATAACAGGATTACCCATTTGTCTACGCATTAACGCTTCCATAAGCATATCTGCTTGTCTTAAGTATCTCTCGGCTATCGCTGGATTATTCGTTTTCTCTGCTTTCGCAAGTAGTATATCTACTTGCTTCATTCCCATCCATCCGCCAAGTAAGTTGTTAATTGAATTGTTTATCATAGGTGAGACAGTAGCAAATAACTTCATCATGCCATCCCAATCTGTCTTCTCTTGCTTCTTCTCATAATCTGGGAATAAGGTCTTAAAGGTCTCGTCAAGGTTCTTCTTCAGTTCAGCCATTTGTTGTAACTCCTCCTTATACCGCTCAACTGCAGACTTCTTCTTCATCTCTGTAACTTCGTTCAACAGGAAATCTATCTTCTGTTCTAATTGTTTCACATACTCATCATCTGAACGCTTCTTATACAGTTCCTTCGCCTGTTCTATGCCCTTTATTGCTTCTTCCTTTATCTCCTTCTTATGCTCCTCAAGATATTTGATTTTCTCCTTCAGTTCCTCCATCTCCTTCTCTAACATCTTCTTCTCCAACTCATCCGCCTTCTTTGCCTTCTCCTCAAGTTCTTCCATTCGCTTCTTGAAATTCTCCATCGCTGTATTCATCGCTTGTTCTATCTGTTCAGCACCTTTCTCCTCTATCTTCTCTGCTATCTTGCCACTCACTTTCTCTGTCTTACTTGGCTTTTCTTCCTTCTCGTCTTCTTTTTTCTCTTTCTCCTTCATCTTCTCCACTTCTTCAACTGGAGTTAATTTCCCTTCGTAGAACATTCGTAATACCTGGTTCGTTGATAATCCCTTGCTCTTTAAATACTGTAAATAATGCCTCTCTACTTTAGCAACACCGAAAGGATTGTCATCTTCTTCTTCCTTCCTGTCTTCTTTCTTGTCTTCTTTGCTCATCTAATTCCCCCGTTTTACTCTTGCTAATCTTCTCGCTCCTATAACTGTTCCCTTATCGTCTCTAATCAAATCGTCTGGAACATAGAAATCGTCCCTGTTCAACAACTGGGCAATAACTATTGGGACTATGTATATCCTACCATCAACCCTTGGTAGTAAACTCGCATCCGCCAATCCCAATTCCTTATCCACTACAGGAATTTTCTCGCCCTGGTATTCTATGTCTGCTGTATTCTTAACTGTCTCTGGCAATCTCAAAACATTACCGCTTCTCTGTATTGTCAACTTCCTACCGTTACCTAACACCAGAACAACATCGTGCGGTGTCAGGTTCACTATTTCCTTTACCTTTTCGTTTGACATTTTATCACCTCGTGTTAAGGTATACGCAAAGAAGTATTTAAGGTTTACCGATAAGGTATTCCCATGTCCTTCTTGAGAATTGAGAAATGCGAAAAAAGGGTTAAGACCTCCGAAAAATTTGCGTTTAAACCGTGTTTCCTTCGCTTTTACGAGGTTTTTTCTCGTTACCCCTATTCTCAACCTCCTTGCATGAAAAAACCCGTTAAAAGAAGCAAAAACCCGTTACTTTTATGCTTGGCTACTTTCTCAACTCAAGAACAAAATCAGGTAATACTCTGCAACTATGAACACCGCACCTGCTATCATGCCAATAAGGTCTGCTACAAAATCGTCTATACTGTCTGATAGAGTTTGCTTATCCACAAATAAATCCTTCATCTCTTTTAAAACAGACACGATTAAACATGAGATAATACCCAATCCCGCAGATAAGTATACATTAACACTTATAGACATCAGAAAAGAAAACACAATCACAAATATGCCAGCGTTCAACAACATATGCATAATCTTATCACCTTGCTTAAAAAACTCTTCAAGTTCCATTTATACCACTACTCCTTCTCTTTTATAATCTGATAGACAGTAAGAACACTTGAAATAACTGACACTACAAGAGATAGTAATGTAATCGCAAGTGTTATCTTCTTCACTGTATCTTCAGTCATACTCTACGGTAGTGGCATGTATCCTTCTCCCATACGGCTTCGCTCTATCTGTCCTAAAACTCTATTTAATGCAACCAAGATAATATCTACATCTCCTGCGGTCAGTCCTGAAATAATAGTATCCAACATACTACCTGTAGAAAGGTCTATCAAATCAAGTGCGTAATAGTCATACCTACGCCCAAGTTTTATTCCTGTCCTGCCACCTAAACTTTGTATTAGTCGGTTCGTATACTCAATCGCTTCCTGTAATTCATCATATCTCGTTACCATTTAAATCACCGTATACCATTAATAGAACAAAAGTAAATAAAACTTTCTCTTAAATCTTACCCATCCTTAACTTCGCCTCTACTCCTGCTGAAAGTTCTATATACTGCTCCACATTGTATTTCCTGTGTGTTTTTAACAATTCTAAACCTGCCCATTCAGGTATCTTTCCATATTTAGAAAGCAAGGTATTCGGGTCTTTTCTCTGTATTGCTTCACTTAAATCTAAACATCTCTGTTCAAGGTCTCTAACTACTTCTGCCATTTCTTCCTTGTCCAACTCTACCCTAAACATATCAAATACAGGTTCTTTCAAATGAATTATGAACAGATATCCCTGTCCTGACTTAAGTAAGGATATGTATCCCTTGAGTTGGAAAAGGTAACTATCTGGTATGTCTTCATAGCGTGTAATTCTTGATAACCTCGTGGTCTTTATCTCTATCGGTATGTAGGTCTTTTCTTTTATCCACAGTAAATCAACAGTGTAAGTAAATCCACCGCCCATGAATTTGTAGTAAAACTCATTCTCTGGTATCATGTCTATTCTCTCTTTAGTCAGTGCGTCTATAACTGAATGATAACCCTTTCCTACAATGAAATAGTATGCTTCATTGTCAGAGACAGGTTCTGGGTATACTATTTGGAAGTAGGATTTCAGTGGCATGTAAAGATGTGTAAGATGTATTCCCTTCAGGTTCTCTTTAGTAAGATAATCTCGTATCTGCTTCTTGAATACCTCTATTACTTCAGTATCCCGTTCTATCTTCATTCCTCTACCTCCTTCTCCTCTGCTCCTGTCTCTTTCCAATCTATGGCATAGATAGAGATTATACTTGCGTAAATGTGTTTACATCTCTTATGTCTTAACATGAAGTCCTGACAGGTGCATGCCTCTTTCGGTGGATAGGTCTTCGTTATCTCTACATCATACTGTATGTCCTTGTGTCCGAGTATATGGAATACTAACTTGTTCTCCTCTACTAAATCCTCAAATCCTATAATCCTACGGTCTGCAACTATGACTAATCCTTTGAGAAATCTAATACCCTGTTCTGGGTCTCTATTAAGTTCAGGGAATATGCTGTCCACAGGGTCTCCTACCCTGTCCCTAAACTTATAGAGTATCTCCTTTACTCTGTTCATACATTCCTCTATACCCGATGTCTGAATACACTCTGTCTTTAGTGCTTTCTGTAGTTCTTTACCTACTTTACTCTGTAGTGTCTCCCATATCTTCTCGTAACTACTCCAGGATATGGAAGGTAATGCTATAGGTGTCTTTTCTTCTTCCTCTACTGTAGGTAGTTCTTTTACTTCCTTTGTAGGTAGTTCTTTCTCTTTCTTTTTCTCTATGACTTCTCTCTCTTCTGGTGCTAATTCTTCTTCTTTAGGTATTTCCTCTTTCTTCTCCATAGGTATCTCCACCTTCTTTATCTCCTCTTTAGGAACAGTAACAATACTACTACACTGTTCACAGACACTGACTAACAGATTATCCATTTCACTAATCAACCACTTTCTTACCTCATTCAGAATAAGTGCTACTTCTTCTATTGGTGTATTCCTGTCTATAGAATACACTTTACTCTCTAACTCTTTTGGTGCTTGTAGAAATTCCATTTGCCTTCGTATACCTTCCATAAAACTGTCGATATCCCTATCCTGTGTATACCGTAGAAATCCTGTGTATACTCGTCTATTCCAACTATCCAGAGAATTCAATAACATGTGTAATCTTACTTCTGCCTTCTTTACTATGTCTTCTGTTGATTTTACCATGTTACCACCTTGATTTACCGTAATACCTTACAGATATTTATAAGTTTACCTTATGTCTACCCGATAGAAAGTTATATGTATTTGTTATGGTTATCCTACTAACATGAACAAGAAAGTAAAGGAATACATCACATTACGGATAATCAATGCAATAATCATAGCCCTAATTACCTTCTTCTCCTCTATGACTATACAGTATCCTCCATCCATACAGGTATTCTATGCTTCTTTCATTGCCTTCTGTCTTACTCTCCTTATCCAATTGAAAGGGATTATACAGGAGTTAATATCACAGGAAAGACCACAAAGGAAAGAATATCGTATTACTACTACAGTAGAACAACCTAAAGAAGATAAAGAAGATAGTAAGTGGAATAACCTTCTTGTCTTATTGTAATCCTTTATTCCTGTATATGTTCATGTCATGTTCTATACCTTACCTTAATACCTAATCACCTTTAATCCTTTATCATGATTAAAAGGATATAAGGGCTATAAGGTGATTAGGTTATAGGATAGACCATGTCCTATCTATTACAGGATAATACAGAGATAGTCCTATACTACTTACTACAGGATAATACAGGATATACCTATCTATTTATACACAGGATAATACAGGTATATACAATATATACTCTTATTACTCTTATCCCCCTATAATCCCCCCTTCTCTCTTAAGAAAAGAGATATTGATAGAGAAAAGAATAAGAGGGAAGGATGTAAAGGAAGGGAGAAATGATAAAGGAAAAAGAGTATTTAAGGTTTCTTATCGTCTGTGTAGAGTTCGTCTACTATCTCTTTGATTTTCTTAATGGCATCGTAGTATTTCCATGTAACTCTGTCTGCAGTTCCGTGTTTCTGTATCCATGCTCTAATCTCATCTTCGGTAGAGAAAAATGCCATTAATGGTATTCCGTAGTATTGTGCAATGAGTTTCAGGAGTTCCATAGATAGTGTTACTTCTTTGAGTTCTTCTTTTCCTGATTTCATTCTTTGTTCTTCTATCCATTTCCTTGCGTGTTCTTCATCAAGGCAGAATAAAGTAGTTGGTATATTGTAGAACTCGCAGATTAGTTTAAGGGTCTCAAGATTTACAGTTACTTTCTTGAGTTTCTTTTCTTTAGTCATTCTTCCACCTTCTTTTCTCTAAATTCTATTACTTCGTATTGTAATAGTTCTTCTATAGTCATCGTTCGTTTTAATTGCAGTCGGTATATATCGTCTGGGTCACCACCCACTGTAACTACTATTCTACCATCTTTAGAATGATAGGTAAAGCAGTATTTGTAATATTCCACGAACTCCATCTGTATATCTCTGTATTTATTCGTATTTGCTGTATTCGTGTTTGTTGTTGTTCTTTTCTCTTTTTCATCCCTAATTCGGATAAGAACAATTTCAGCACCTGATATTTCGTATGGATTTGCGTCTGGGTCAGGTTCTGCGTTTATTACTTCAATCTCTCCGATTTTTTGTAAGTCGGATAAGAGTTTGGACACGGCTTCCGTAAGCATAGTATAACTTTCTCGTTCTGGGTATCTTAAGTGGATTTTTCTGTTATCTTGGTCTATTATTATCCAGGGGTATGTGAAAATGAGTGGCAGTCCTCTGGTCTCAACTATTAATTTGTATCCGAGTTTGTCGCATAACTTCCGAACATCTTCTAATTTGTATGTCCTTATTAACATGGTTTTATCTTCCGTCATTCTTTCATCTCCTTATTTACTTCTTTGAGTGCTTCACGCACACAATTAGGGCAAACATATCGCAATAGATACCAGCCATCTTTTATTAATGCCCGTTCTTCTTTTGTAAGAATATAGGGTTTTCCGCATTCTCCACATATGTATTCGTTGTGTTTATCAGTCATTTTTTCGCCTCCTGTGTTGAACAGATAGTTACTTCAATGGGTTTATGGTTAGCAAATTTAGTGCCTACAATTCTTATAAAGTTATGTCGGTCTAAAGCCCATAGTAGATTTAGGCACTCCTGCCTAAATCTCACAGTATAACCTTCAAGGTTTATCGTTAAATATCTTCTGGTAGTCATGTTTTACCTCCTGCGTTATAGCGTTCTTCTTCCCAATCAAGGATAAATCCAAGCACTTTATCTCGCAACTCTGGTTCGTCTATTTCAAATTCTTCTTCAGATGTTTCAACAATGCATAAGATTGGGTCTTCCCAGGTATTTGTCTTTATCAGCACATAGGTTTTGTCAGTGTATCTGTCTCTGATGTAGTATTTCTTGTATTTCACTCTGTAGTAGTGTTCTGGGAATGGATATTCTTGTTCTGTAACATCCTTGAGTATAAGCACCTTCAACACTTTAAATCTGTGTTCATCTGTCATGTATTACGCCCCCTGTAAAAGTGAGTTTAAACTCCGTTCTACTTTTCTAATTGCCTTCTCCTGGATTTCCTTCTGTTTCTCTTGTGAGATGGGTGTTCCTTTCTTTCTGTGCCATTCCCTTAATTTATTTACATTCTCACTTTCAGATGGTAGTGTAGAGTTCTTTTCATGTGGGTTATCGGTAGGTTCAAAGTAGTAAACAAAGAACACATCGCTTTCGTCAATGTCTCCGTAGGTATTGAAAAAGAAGTTAATCATTTCCTCTGTGTCTTTAAATCCTTCGCTTTGCCACAGTTCCAGGCAAGTTCCTCGTATGATTTCTCCCCCGAATGTCCGTCGTTCTACTTTAGTAATTCTAAACCACTTTGTCTGTCCTTTGTAAGTAACGCTGAACAGGTCTCCCTTATTTGCTACTTTGCGGTCTCTGATTGTTGTTGTTTTAAGTCCCTTGAATATGCGTTCTTTCATTGAATGGGAGAATAAAATTGTTCTAATCACTGTTGCACCCCCTATAATTTCTGTATTTGCTCTGCTACCTTCTCAAATCTTTTCATAGTATGCTTGCGAAGTCGTTCATCTATGCGAAGGTCTATCTCGTCTTCAATAATGTTCTCTATGCTCTCAATTGAATTCTGAAGTTGCTTGAGTTGTTTGTCTGTAAGTTTATCCCTGACACACTTAAACTCTCGCTTAATCTGATAGATAAGAGAAAAGATGTGAAGGTAAGAGATTTGTTTCTGGTCTGTCATGTTCCTCACTCCTTACGGTTCTTTCTTTTCTGTCTTTGTCTCCTGCTGTGTCTGTTGCTGTTGTTGTGCATATATCTGTTGTGTCTGCTCAAGGGAAAGAAGATAGTTTCGTATGTCTTCTGCGTATGAGATAACATTGTTTATCAGTGTGATTGCGTCTGAAATTCTAAACTCTCTAACCCCTTTGTTTAGTTCTATCTCTTTCGGGTCACGGTTTTCTACTAATGGTCTATCATCACTACCTGACTGTGCTACATACTGCGTAGAAGTCACATTTATACTGTCTTTCGCTTTAACGGTCAATCTACCGTTTTGTGCTATGAATGTGTAATCCTCGTCATCCCGAATTGCATTCACTGTCAATTCATCTTCTATGGGAACGAAGTATGCATATTTCTTCGTTCTAACCAGCAAATACTTGCCTTTCTGTCCTTCTCTTTCCTCTACGCTTTGTATCCATTCCTTCTTGATTTCCTCTGTCTCTGGTCTGTTCTGCTGTTTGTAGTTTGTCTTGTTGTCCGAGCCCCTGCTACCGTATGAGTTTTTACGGTAGCCCGAGTAGTATTTCCTATAGTTTCCATCCGCCATTTTACTCACCTACCGTTTTGAATAAGATAGCAGTTATTCTGTCACACGCTTCGTGGACTGGGCAGTCATCAGCACAACCGTTTCTACAATCCAAGTCCACTGCTACAACCTTTCCTTTACTGTCAAAGTAGACAGTAAACACGAGTTTTCTTTTGTTCGGCACACCACCCTTGCTCCCCTCGTCAGAGGGTCTGTGGTAGGGTGCTCCCACAGTTTTCTTCTTCTCGGCATACATGTTTACATGCCTCCGTAAAAGAGAATGACTTGCGAGGTATAAATAATTTTCGCTGGCTCAATTATATCTGTGCCCACAAATTATAAACAGAATGATAAAAGTTTTAGTCAAAATGAATGCTATCAATGGAGAATAGAACAGCACGCATGAAGTAGTGATTTGCTTCCTTGCACTGTATACAATCAACAATCAAGTATCTTGTGCTTGCGTAGTATCTGATTATAGTTCCGTGTCGTGTGAATAGTTCAGAAAGGACTTGCTTTACTTCTTCCATTAACAGTGGCATTTTCAGTTCTGTGTTTGCATAGTCATAAAATATCTGTCTACCATCCTCTCTTACTTCCACTGCCACTTGGTCAGGATAATAAAATATCCCAACATCTGTCTTACTTCTGTCTTCAAACACTGCTGAAAAACTTATTCCTCCAACATTCTGTGGCATTCATATCACCTCTTACCATAATTTATCCAGATAAAGTGTATCAAGTGAGTATCTTATTGTTTTCCACAGTCGCTCAAACAAATTCTTGCCATCATCACATTCATATTTTACCAGCACATGTGCCGTTTCTACTCTGAACCTGATTATAGGGAGAAGGAGAATTGCACATACTAAATTCATTGTGTCTCTTACTTCAGAGATTAGTTTATCCATTTCCGCAGTGTTCTTTCTGCGTGCTTCTCTCCTGAAAACTTCTTCTTTGTTATCGTAAATCTCAACTATGACACTGTCAGGGTAGTAATAGATATGTATCCAAATTTCTGTCCTGTCGCTTCTAACTGCTGTGAACACAATTTTACCCATGTCTGCAATCATGATTAAGGATAAACGCAATGATGTATATAAGGTTTGAGGGTGTAAGTGTGATAGAGAAGGTAGAAAAGAAGGGTTAAGAGGTCGTAAAAAAATGCGTTTAAAGGCACGAGAAGGCACTTTCCCGTGATTTTTTTGCATTACCCTATATCTCTCTACCCCCCGCATGTAAAAAGCCCGTAAAATGCGTGTTTTCGGGCTTCTTTATCTCACTCTATTTCTGGACTAAAAAATATAAAAAAATAAGGGAGGCATGTGGTGGTATTCACCTGGTGTGCCGAGAAGCCCCACACACGCCAGAAGGGATTGAGGGAGACATCGTGAAATGCCATTTCTACTATCTATATAGCATTCGCTGTATATCAATGTTTCGCTGTCTCCTGTTCTTGCTCTGCGGGTTTGAATATACGCCTTGTAGGTCGCTCTTTCTTCTTTCGCTCTCTACTTTCAAGTATATTCTGTATACGCTTATAGCATTCTACATCCTCAAAGTGCTTCCCTGCTGGTAATATCATGCTCTCGTAGGTCTCTCGGAATATCTGATATTCATCTGCGAGTAATTCAGTATGCTTACGCAGTTCTACTACCTTGTATGTGAAGTATTTTCTTTGTTCTTCAGGTATCAGTGTCATAACTACATCTAATGCTTCTTTTATCGTGTAGAAATTGCACAAGATTAGTTGAAAGAAGTAATCAAGTGCATCCGCTACTTCCTCAAGCCATGTGTAAAATTCAGATATCCCTACTACTTCCACAGGTGAAGTTTGAATTTCATCCCTTAATGCGTAGATATTGTCCTGTAGTGTTGCTATGTCTCGTTCTATGTCCTCAAATCTCTTATCAAGTATGCTTCCTATCTCCCGTGCTAACTCTGTAGTGAATTTACTATCACGGAATGAAGGTGTCTCCGCAAGTTCCACAAGTCCATATTCTATCTCATGTGCCATACTATCTTCCTACGGGAGAATTATCTGTCCGCCACGCTCCTTGATTGCGTGTATTACTTTCTGCACTAATCCCAGGATTAGTCCTACATAAATCCACTCATACATCCATGGTGCTTGTGTCAGATTGTTCTTAAACTCTTCCCAGTCCTCTTTACTGCCTGTGACGATATTCACCATAAGGTCTATTTCTTCTCTTGTCAGTGCTCTACCTATACCTCGCTCTACTGCGTTCTTTACATCGGAAATGACAGCATCTCTTAATTTCTCGCCTGCTTGTTCTACACTTACCATGTTCTTCACCTCACAGTAAATATTTGCATATCTCTCCTGTCTCTATGTCTTCAACAATCAGCATGACACAGTATTCTTCCCATGAGATTGTCTCGCCAGGTAATCTCCGTGCGTCTATAAGTCGCAATCTACCTGTGTTACACAGGAGTTTAAATTCATTATAGCCCAGGGTTCTCATGTCTTCATATCGCATGTGTTCACCACTTCTACCTAAATACTTTCATGCTAATAAATCTTGCTCATGTGCTTTAAGGATTTAAGGTTTTGAGGGTTAAGAGTTCATAAAAAATACCCCTTATTATGCCCTTTCCGTTGCGTTAAAACGATTTTTTCAAGGGAGAAGGTGTAATCATATGCCCTTGCGTGAAAAAACCCCGTAAAATCAATTCTCATGGGTTCTACTTGTAAACTTGCTCTACTAATTCCCTTGCACTAAATGTTACATCTCCGTAGTTGTCTACTAATATCACATCAAATATTCCTTCCCTGTTCAGTAAGTAATACTGCTCTGCGTCTCTTATCGCTAAATCCTCATCAAATTCGCTGTAACTCTTGAGTTGCTTCCTCCTTGCCATGTCCCATCTACCCGCTACAGGTGGTTCATACAATACAAACGTATACAACATGTTCATCACTCCGTAGGTCGTTCTACCCAACTCGGTGGATATGTCCTATACAGTTCTCTCGCTTCCTGTAATGCACTGTATACTTCCTCATTGGTTGCTAAATCAATGACTACCACATCTTGATAACCGTTCCGTAGAAATTCCTCTCTCGCTACATTTATCGCTTCTCTCTTACTGTTTGTATCGTAGATGTCTATGTATACATCAGTTCCTGGTTTTATAACACTGACTACATATCTGCCCATGTAATAAGGTAATTCCTGGTCATACATAGAAATTACCCCACATCTCGTATTCATCTGCAGGCACATCGCTGAATGAATGCACTACTCTCTTTGTCATTCTATCTACAATCAGGAAATCCCTTTCTCCTGTGTGTTCTATTACTCGCCTGCCTACATCCATTAATTTCTCTATACTGTCGGAGAAGTATACACCTCTTATATCGTATCGTGGCTCTCCTGTATAAGAGTAGAATGCGTAACACAATGCATATCGCTTGTTACTTCTATCCGCTTCTGCGTTTACTGAATACTGCCATACTACTCTACCCGTATGCTGGTCTATTACCAGCACATCTATCATTGGTGGATAGTCCTCAAGCATATACGCTGACACTATCGCTTCATCTCTTGTCGGTATGCCATAGGACACAAAGGTCTCCTTTCTCCTGCCATCTTGCTCCTCTATCAATTTTACTGCGTATGGTGAATTATGCCCTAATGTCTCCATGCCTTTGAGTATCTGCCCTGATAGTCCATACAAATACGGGTATTCGTTCGGTGGGTATCTACGCAACATCTCTTTGATAATTTCTACACCGAAGTATTCTGCCATGATATTCACCTCCTTTCTTCTTGCTTCTTGTTCCAATATTCTTGGAATATTTTCTTGGCGTCTATTTTCTGTCTCTGCTTTACATAACCGCAGTTCTTACACTTAAATTCGTTCTTTCCCTTTGCGGGTATCATTGTAAACGCTTCACAATTCGGGCAATATTCGTATCCTCTCAATAATGCTATTGGGTCTATTTTTACGGTCGTTCCTACTGTTGCTTTTTTTCTTTCTGCCATCTTACATCACCTCTTACTTATCCACTCGTATTCGCTACGGGTTTATCCATAATCACTACATGCCAGGTGTTGATATTGATGTATTGAAATCTCCAATCTATGTTAGGGTAGTCATCTCTTGCACATTCAAAATGCCAACCTGGTTCTGGAAATGGAAAGTAGGGGCCGATGTGTAAGTATCGCCCTATATATAGTCCATAATCCTCTGTAAATTCGTGTATTGTTTCGTCTATTTCGTCATTGCGCACGGCTATCCAAGGTGTGCTATCTGGTTTCTGCTCGTTATTGTATAGAATGAGTAATATAGACCCTGCATCACCGTCATTCGCTCCATAGAATGGAATATACACCGTTCTATCGTTGTTCATCGTTAAACCTTTAGTTTCATCGTCAAGTGCCATACATTTAGCAAATGACACATTATCTGGGTCTCCTGGTTTCTGCACTAAAATACTATCAACACACCAACCTACGGGTATAGATATTTTGGCTTTGCCTGTTGCGTCTGTTGACACATTAGATATAGTTTGCGTATGACCCGAAGCGTCTGCTATCTGAACACTCACCAATATTCCTGCTTCGTTTAAAATTTGAGCAATTCTACCCATGTCCACAAGCGTGCCATCTACTAACTGAACAGTCAGTGTCTTTGTTATCGGTTGTGGAGGTGGTGGTGAGATTGTTATGTTAAGTTCTATCTCAATTGTTTTCTGCGTTCCCAAATCTGTATCTGTGATAGTAAATTCGGTATAGTTCTCGTATTTCGCTATTCCCATAGCCCGTGAAGGATAGTCCATTATGAGTATGTATGTGCCTTTGTCTATTTCAAAATCAACTTCTAGTTTGTTCGGTGTGTAATCGCAATCTACGGCAACCCATTCTTTAACTACACTATTCGTTGTCTTCTCTTTGATAATCAAATCCACAGGGACTTCTCCGAGATTGTCTCCTGTGTAGTCATACAATATACTTAACTTGCATTTCTTACTCAGTTGTGTAGGTCTTAATCCTCCTACTACTGTGATTATACCTATCAAAGCCCCTATGCCAAGTATCGCTAATAAAAACCACAATAATGCTTTATTCCTTTGCTCAACCATAGTATTCACCCCTTCAGCACATCTCTAAAATAGTCGCTACTGTATGCACTTCGTTCTTCTGTTCCTTCTTTTCTGTATTCTGCTTCTTTGCGTCCTTCTTACTTACTTTCTTTCCTGCCATTTATTTTCACCTCCACTTATATGTATGGTCTACTAAAACATATACAACTGATGTATTTATACTTTCTGTGATATGTGCGTATGTTGTGTTACCTGATTTGTCTTTTACAAATACCTCTACTGTCTTCCCTATATTCCCATCTGCAAACTGCACTACTCCTACCATGCCTTTTTCTCCGTATGTATCTAATGAGTATACCAAGTTCTCTATTGTTGGGTTCTCACCACTATATACAGATATCTGGTATGCTCCTACACTGACAGGTATGCCCTTGTCGAATACCTTTATCTCGTATAGCACCTTTCCTGGCACTGGTGTATAATCCAATGCCGTTAACCTTGCCAATATGTCTGTATTTGTCTTAATGTTAGTCCATATGATTAGATGGTCTACTTCATTGCCGTCTTCATCGTAGCGGTATAGCATGATGTATCTCAAATTAATACCTTTTGGGAGTAGTGCTGTAATCACGCCTCTATCAAGCATTGTTGTGCCTTCATACAGAGGAACTTCACTACCGTCCTCATCTAATATGTCATCAAGTTTGTATTCCCATTCAAATGGTCGCTCATAGCCACTACCTCTTTTATTTAGTATTTCTAATGTCAATGCCATGTATCCTTCGGGTTCTGGTAAATCTGCCCATACCTCTACTGTCATATCCTGCACTACATGTATATCCGTGTATGATGTTGTCTTTGGATAATCTTTACTCGGGCAGTAACACACAAGTGTGTAATCTCCATCTTCAAGATATACTGATTTAACTTCAGGATTGAAATAATCAAGTTTGTCATAGTGTATTGCCCCTATCTCTGTATTACCACTCTTTATTACAATATCACATGAAGAAGTTTCATCAGGGAAATATAATCTATTTGCATATGCACATATAGTAACTTTTCTTTTAGTCGTAGATGTGGAAGTCCCTCCTGTTGATGTATATGTTCCTGTTCCTTCTCCTGTTCCTGTTTTCCTTGATATTAATAGTAGTGTCCCTAATACTCCTACTCCGAGTAAGATTAGCATAATCACCCAGCCGTATTTATCTAATGTGTTCTCTTCCATTTATTATCACCTCTTTAGGTAATACTACTTCGCTTTATAAGTTTTGTGTTTGGAATGTCTATTATGTAACTGTCTCCGTCATATAAGCCCTGTTGTGTCATATTCCATAGAACTCTATTCCAATCATCTAAATACTCATACACTACAGTAAACTTCTTGTAACCTAGAGTAGCGAATATTACATCCTGTCTCCAATTCAGTCCATCCATCGCCAAGTCAGTTAAATTCTCATAGAGTAGAACATTCAGATAGTAATCGTATACTCTGTATCGTAGAGTAGTATAATACATCCCTGGATCGGGTATCATCTGTAAGTTATATCCAAGATGTAATGTTGCACTTGTTGTTTTAGGTATCCACTCGCTTCTATACAATGTGAATGACGCAACATACCATCTGTAAGCATTACTACTACTGCTACTCTCGGAGATTGGTAAATCATATACCTTCGTATCATGGTATCTAAACTTCACTTTAGGATATCTGCTTCCAAGTTTTAAGGTCTTTGGATTTGTCGGGTCTATGTTAAGTGTGTATAGTGCTTGTAATGAGTTTATAGTTACAGGTATAGAACCTATGAAGTTGCCTTCTTTGTCGTAGAACTCTATAACTCCATCGTTGTAGTATTGATTACTATCAAAGCCCTGTTCTACATTGATGTATGTGTCTATCTTTCCTTTTGCGTATGCTATCATATATCCTAACGGAACATACCACTTTGTGTATACTTCCCTTACCTTGAAATCATAAGCGAATGCTTGTGTCCCGAATAGGTTATTACCTGATTTATCTAAAAACACTTCTACTATCTTTTGGATGTTGCCTGCACATGCTTCATCTCTTGTAAGGAATTTATCTACTCTGAAAACTCCATTGTTCTTAATTGCGTCAGATAGATAATTCACCACTGAAGGAATATTCACTGTTTTTACTGAAGAATACGCTCCGTTCTCATACTTCCTTGCGTCAACTGTGGTTATGTCGTTAAGTATCATATCCACATAATTCGGATAGAGTAAAGAATAAATTTTATTCGGGTCGTCTATGGTAAATTCTATACCGATATCAGTTACAGTTTCAGGTATTATACAGCCACCTTCACCGCTTGTTCCTCCGCCTCCGCCTCCACCTTCGCCACCAACTCCACCACCACCGCTTGTTCCTCCTCCGCCACCGCCTTGTCCTTGCTTCGTTGTTAAATACAACATCAAAGCCCCTAACGCTCCGCCTATTCCAAGCAATATCAACAGGATATGCCATCCTTTTATTCCTTCTTCTGCCATACTCTATTCACCTCTTACTTTATTACTCCACTGTCAGTAATGACTTGCCAACCTCTACTCTGTGGATTTGAGAATTGGTCTACATATCGTTCCTGGTCTTCGGGATTATAATGATAACACCAAACTCCCATTCCAATACCTGCCGTAAGGTCAGTGCCTTCTTTGTAAATCTCATATCCTGCAGTTGGGCTCTGTCCTATCGTTCTTACAGGTATGAATTTAATTATACCTCTTGATAGATTAGAATTCCATGCACAGGATAAGAATACGGTAGAGAAAGTATCGTAAGTAGGATCTTTGTAACCTACTCTAACAGGTGCAGTTTCAAATAACGCAACTACATCAGTGTTATTCACTATTTTCTTCGGGAGTATTGCAGGATAGTTTCTTGTCGCCCAATAAGTGGTTTTATACGGGTCTATTTGGGATTTATACGGATATTTCGTGTAGTCATACGGTGTCGGATTTGTCTCGTAATCAAGATATACTAAATCTCCACGCTTAAAGCATGTAAGGTATCTTGAGTTACTGTTATCCCCAAACATATACAGAGTAGCAAACAGGTATGTAAACGCAGTTAGTGGGTAGCCATTTGCAGTAAGAAGTAGCGGTAAATTCCCGTTTCTACTCATTAGCGGTATATTATTAATCACTGCCGTAGCAGGTGTTACTATTGCCTCACTTCCAATACTTACTTTGGGTGTTACATCAAGGTATAACACATTGTTCTCACTGAAGTTAATCACAATCGGTGGCTGACTACCGCTGTAGTTGTATTTCAAATACAGTGCATTAGAAGAAGGAGATAACAGGAAAGGTAGATACGGCTCAAATACGCTCTCAAGAGTATAGATATCAATACGCTCCTGCTGGTCTGATGTCTTAAATGCGTATTTGAATGTGAATTTACCTTCTGTATCTGTAAGTCCTTCCGCTAATACTGTTCCATCAGGTCTCTTTATCACAATGTGCATACAAGATAATCCTGCATTGCTTGGAATATTCGGATATGAGTTACCTACCCATCGGGTTATTATCGTAATAGTATTCACAAAGTCAGATGGGTTGTTTTGGTTGATTGTTAGAGACACATTCAGTGTTGTAACATAATTTGCTGTAATCTGTATCGTGGTAGAATAATCGTTATATCCACCACATTTAACTGTAAGTAGATATTTACCCTCTGGAATGTTGTTAATTACTGCAATTCCGTTACTGTCGGTATTAACTGATTGTGTATTAAGTGCCGTATTGTATGAGATAACATCTCGTGCATTCAGTAGTTTTGAGTTAGAAATAGTTACTACTGCACCCTGTATGGGTTTATTCGTGTTCGCTTCAACAACAGTTAATTTCAAACTACCCGTATTACTCGGATTATAACCGCCTCCACCACTTACATTCCTGCTCAATAGATAGAATGCCAACGCTCCTATACCTGCCATTGCCACCAAACCTGCGATTATGCCTATAATCTTTGATTTATCGTTACTCATGTCTTTAACACCTCTACCCTTTCACCTCTTCTTGATTTCATAGCAAAGAATAATATGGCAAATATAACTATCAATGCCACACCGCCGATAACTGCATAAGTCATAAACTTAAATACATTCTGCATTC